>MDTB01239251.1_pt1 | contig 19379 bp, 20 predicted proteins | sample 811161 | NCBI WGS metagenome assembly MDTB01 (sample SAMN05326650, study PRJNA326480) | marine metagenome | isolation source: seawater | place: Mediterranean Sea | collected 2009 | reverse complement strand
ATTAGTTACATTAGTAGTTTGTTTAGTATCTACTTCTTCAATGTCTTTAACCTTCTTCTGAAGATCCATTAACTTATCAGCAGTATCAGCAACGTGTTTGATCAACTGACCAGCAACTTCATATGATCTTGCAGATTGACTTTGTTCGGCAACATCAAGAATACCATCAACCGCTTCCTGTCCCTTCTCAATTAACGAATATAACTGAGCTCTACTATACTCATAATCCCTTTGAATCTCTGGAGAATCTTCTGAGGATTTCTTAATGCTGGTTCTAGTTGGTTTCTTCTCTATATCTTTTGTAGGGATTATCTCTGAAGAAACTTCCAAAGCATCATCTATAGCGTCAAATTCATGTTTCATAAGTCGGAATCAGTTTGCTGACTGATACTGAATACTTGACCATCTGCGAATTCGCTCTTAGTTTCACCGAAACCAAAGTCATCACCCTCAACTATGAGAGCAGTATCCTGTACAGTAATAGCATTTATAGGAACATCGATGTCATGTGGAACAGGAGTACTTCCATATTCACCTCTCCTCACAGTCAATCTTTGTCCAGACTTAGACTTGATTAACATCTTCTCTTCATCTATTTGTATATAATTACCTTTATTAAATGCAGTTGCATCACTTACAGTAAATGAAGTTACCTTCTCATCAAATACTTCATTAGTTCTTGCAGTATCATCTGCATTATAATCCTTAACTGCAACTGGAACTGCTTGATATCTAACTTGTCTTGGAGCAGTTTTAAGATTTGTAGTATCGGTAGTGTAATCAACTTGAACTTTCTTGATTAGTCCTTCACTACTATTGTTAATAGGACCAAATAGGAATGTCTTACAACTAAAATTAAGAGTATAAATCAATGCCCTTCTTGTTAGATAATCCTCTTCATAATTATCTTCCATACCAATACTCTCAAGAATTATTGGCATATCTCTTTTCTCACCAATAACACTTACCAAATCTATAGTTAGATTAAATGCTGGTTGGAAATATGGTAAGATCTGTTCTAAAATCTGAATCGCATCCTCATTTAACTTTGCAAGGATACTCATTTGCATACTAATGTTATAAGGAACAGGCATGTACCCTTTAATCAGTTTATTGGTACTCTTATTGACTGACTTAAAGGTTTGCATAGTAGAAACCTTTCTGGTCGAGTCATATTGCATACCAGTTACTTCAAAAGACATCCTTGGTAGAGTAAGAGCTGCAGCAACTCCATCGTTATAGTCTCTACCTTGTTCTAATCTTGCAAGAAATTTCTGAGTTGGTCCGTATGATACTGGAACTTTTACTACACTAACAACTTTTCCAGCCTTGTCTGTGTGCTGAATCTCAATGTTATTAAAAAGAGTACCAAACGAAACAATTGTTTTACGAATTATTTCGTGATAGAAATGATTGGTTAGCATAATATTACCACCTTATAATAGTATTTAGAACTCACCAAATGGATTGTTCTCTGTGAAATCTAATATTGAATCAGCTTCTAGTTCTATTTCTTCATTAGAAGCAAAGTCCAAATTACCAAGATCATCCTTAACAGAGGATACAGTGTAACTAGCTCCAGCACCAACAACTGCTTCACCTATTGCAAAGTTACCGTTCGGAATACTAACTTTAAGTATCCTGTTTCCAGCATCCCAACTAGAAACTAAAGCTTCAGTACCAGTGATTCCACCAGTAACAGTCTCTCCTCCTTCATAATTACCGAAAGATGTTGCAACAACTGAAGATATTCCAACAGTAGCAGCAGTAGATGTATATCCAGCACCAGCATTACTATATCTAATTTCAGTAACAGTATTGGAGGTACTAACTACAGCCTCTGCTTGTGCGTTCCATAGTAATTCCACAGTTTCATTAGACTGTTGAATCCATACAGATGTAATACCAACTGTAGGAGTAAATGTATATCCTTGACCACCTGTAGTAATAGCAACTGGTCCAAGACATGCTTCGGATACAATAGCAGTAGCAATTGCAACAGAAGTAGGACTACCACCACTAAATGATATTGATGGTGGAGTTGTGTATCCTGTGCCTGGATTTATCAATAGAATCCTGTCAATAGCCTTGTCAGGAATACCAGTTCTACTGGTCATAATAGCAACAGCAGTCGCTTGAGTACCTAGGTCTGCTTGTTCTATAGTCATTATAGGAACAGAAGTATATCCGTTGCCTGGATGGTTAATAGTAAGACTATCAACTTCCCTATCAGAATTTAACGTAGCAGTTACTGTTGGTAACTCATTATTAAGATTATTAATAAACTGAGCAACAGTAGATGTCTGTGGATCACTCTCTTGTTGTGCAGTAGTAGTTGGAACAAGTTGAGAACTGGAAGTTCTAAATGCATTATCCCCTGTTAAATTGACAGTGACATGATCTAGATATCCTTTAAATCCCTTTGTAACAATAGGATTTTTACCAGCACCAGAAGTATCAGCACCAAACTTTAATTGATCGTTTGCAAAGAATAGAATAGGATCAGCAGTACCCAAGTTGTTACTTACGTTTCCATTGACAGATACAGTAGCATCCTGTTCATACTGTTCTACTCTAATAAAGTTCCACGCATTTAGAGTTAGTGGTGTAGTATTTTCTATAGATCCAGAACCAGAAGCAAATACTACGTTTCCTGTTTCTCTATGATATACTTTGAATCTATTAGTCCACATTATGGCTGCACCATAATTAGGATCTTGATCGAATTGTGTAGGATATAACCAACAACTAAAGGATAATCTTCCATCCCCAGCTTGGAACGAATCTACATTCGATGTAAATTTAAAGTTAGCACCATTAACATCAGTATCGTTACTATGATATAACGAATTGTTTCCAAACTTAATCTGGGATGATGCTGTACGATTTGGTGGAGTAAAGGATACGCTTGGGACATTTAAATAATTAGTACCTGCAAATGTGATGTTTGTAGTTTGAATTGCACCATCAGCAATGGTAACAGTACCAGTTGCTTGCCCTCCTCTGGTTGGTTTGTTGATATAAACTGATGGAGTACCTTTATAGTTACCATCATCAAACAACTTAACATACTGTACAGACTTGGTTCCAATAATAGTAGATGCAAGAGATACAGTAGCAAGAGCATTCTCATTAGCTTCAGTAGCCATCTGTAGAGTAACTACTTGACCCATTGTTGCAATAGTATCCTCAACAGGAACACCTTCCTTATCGGTGAGACTATCTGGTAGATCAATAACTTCATCTTCAACTTCAAAGAGCTCACATCTGAGTTCATACATGAATAGGTCATTCATCTGGTAGAAAGGTACTTTTCTTTCTACATATTTGATTTCAAACAATCCATTATCTAATGGAAGATATATTAAGTCTCCTTCTTGTGGAGTATGAGCAACCTTAATTTCATCTGCTGGCCATAACTTTAAGAATGGAGATATGAAATCATCATACCTTTCTTTAGAAACAACCAATGTTATCTCATCAGTTGCACGAACACCAAACTTAGATAGTACATCCGATGGAGTACCAAATCCATCAACATTTACTAAGTATGCTTCTAACCTAAAACTATCGTCAAATCGAGAAGCAGTTATTTCCTTTATAACTGTGTTCTCATTAACAATCCTTCTAGGCATGTACAGAACATCCTGACCAAACATCTTCAGATGTTCATTCACCAAATCCTGAACAAGTCTTTGTTCGCTTGGTGATCCGTGTAAAAAGAAAGGAGATAAAGGCATTTATCCTACCATATCTAAAGGTGGCAAAGCATACTCTGTCATTAACTTCTCCTCATGTTTCTCAATTTCTGCAACAGCATCGTCATATATCTGACGACCATTTAATTCCAATCCGCCAGGTAGTTTAACACCTGTGAATTTAATTAAATTTTGACCCCATTGCCTTTTGATCAAAGAAGTGGTATACTGTTTAAGCCAGTGATCGTTATAAACTGCTGTTTCACTTTCTGGATCAACAACCCTATAGCAATCTATAATTAGATAATGGTCATCAACCAATTCCTTTAGGTTTAAATCAAGATATAACTTACCGTTTTTCTTATTAAATCTTACTTGAACATCTGGATTAAGTAGATAATCGATAGTCTCCAAGTATGATTTTGTTTGACTATAGTTCAATAAATCTATTGCACCGTAGTAGTATAAATCATTAAGGAAGATCTGGTATTTTACATTGAACATACCCGCCGATAAGGTGGATGAGTCCATTTTAAATACCTTATTGACTGCAATAACTGTGTCAGGTAAAGGAAGGAAATTGGCATTTTCTTCATACTCTAATGATGGTATTCCACCATGAGTACTGGTTACTGTTGTTGTAGAAGCAACTCCCGTGAGAGTAGCCTTCTCAACTGTTGTTAGTTTGTGTTTAAGAAAGACACGATCTATTCCCTCACCATGTCTCTCATGAAAATATTGGACGGCATCATCGATTAGATCATCTACTTGATCATCATCGACATTGATTTCCAGTACTGGTTTTCCGAGTTTCCTAAGAGCGTACTCTTTCAACCCGTCTTTACTGATTGGTTTCGCCATTCCAGTAATTCATAAGTTTCTCCGAAGTATTTAGGTTATATGAAAAAGTATTTTATTGATGAACAAGAGACTTTCGCAATCAACGATGAATTGAGTGCAAGAGTAGAGATAATGGGATGGGAAGAAACCCCAATAATCTATATTGATAACTTCTACAAAAATCCAAATAAAGTTAGAAATTTAGCACTGAGATGTCCAGGCACAAAGAATCCTAGGATCTGTGGAGGAATCCCAGGCGTAAGAGTAGATATGAATATGCATCTGGATCATTTCTATCCAATATGGACAGAATGTACAGAGAATGTATATGGATTAACTGAAGATGAAAGACCTATTCTGGAACAAAGAATGTTGAAGGTTCCCTTTTCGGTTAATGTTACACAGTCAGCTGATAGGGACAGAATACCTCATGTAGATTATCCAGTTGGTCTTAAAACTAGAGGATGGGCTGGTCTTATATACTTAAATAAAGGTGATGAATGTAGTGGTGGAACTGGTTTCTATACCTATAAGGGTATGCAAATTAATCCAAAGGGTGAAGAATCTAAAGATATTCCGAGAGATAAGTATATTACAGATAGTGATGGCGATTGGGAATTAATACATCTCGTTGATATGAAATTCAATAGAATGATATTCTATCCCGACAATATCCTACATGGATCATATGACAAAGATCTTATATACAAAGATGACTTACACAGGTTAGTTCAGGTGTTCTTCTTACCATTACATTTCTCATGATAATACTTACAGGATACCAAGGTTTTATAGGTCAAGCATTTGCTAAGGTACTTGATCCAGAAAATCTCTATAGAGTAGAAGCAGAAGGGGCTTTTAAGTTTCTAGAGGAATATGAGAATTGGGATAAAGTAAAATTAATAATACATCAAGGTGCAATATCAAGTACCACAGAAACAGATTTAAATAAAATCCATAAGTATAATGTAGAATTTTCTGTTGAACTATTCAAAAAGGCAATAGAGTATCAGATACCAGTCAAATACGCATCTTCGGCATCTGTGTATGGACACATGGAACAGATCATCAATCCATTAAACTACTACGCATTATCTAAAGTTGCTGTTGATTACTGGGTTAATGATCACATAACAGAATTCAAATCAGTACAGGGGTTTAGATACTTTAATGTCTATGGTGAAGGAGAAGAACATAAAGGTAATCAAGCAAGTCCAGTAAGTAAATTCTCCAAACAAGTACAAGAAACAGGTAAGATAAAACTCTTTGAAGGTTCTGATATGTACTTCAGAGATTTCGTTTGTGTTGAAGATGTAGTTGCAATTGTTTTGAGTAATCAAAAGGGTTCTGGAATATATGATTTGGGCACAAGTAATGCAGTTACTTTCCAAGATGTTGCGGAATTAGTTGCAAACAAGTATAATGGTGAAATAGAATTAATACCATTCCCTGAACACTTACGAGGTAAGTATCAAGAATTCACTTCTGCTTTACCAGTATGGGGTGATTATAAATTTATTACAGTGAGGAATTACGTCAATGAGGTATTGCGTTGATATAGATGGTACTATATGTACCCCAACTAAGGGAAGGGATTACGAGAGTGCTCAACCATATGAGACTAGAATTAATACTCTAAATAAATTATATGATGAAGGAAATTACATTATTTACTTCACTGCTCGTGCAATGGGTAGATTCTCAGATGAGAGACATCCCATAGCTGCAGCAAAGGCTTCAGAAGTCCTATTTGACTTGACTCAACGACAACTTAAAGAATGGGGTGTCAAGTATCACGAACTAATCATGGGCAAACCTCATGCAGATATGTTCATAGATGATAAGGCTTGGCCTGATCATGTATTCTTCAATGATGTGAAATGAGAACTTATCCTAAATCCCCCAGTGCTAGTAGAAGACCTCGTAATGCGAGGGCGGCGGAGCCTATTAAGTATGTTCCAAAGGGTTGGGGATATGAAAAATGGATAGCGAACTGTGAGAAGTATTGTGGTAAGTTATTGTTTATTGTCAAGGGCAAACAGTGTTCATGGCATTACCACAAACTAAAAGACGAAGTATTTTTTGTTCAAAGTGGAAAGATTAAACTCTTCCACGGATGGGAAGATGATATAGAACATGCACATGTAACCATATTGGAAAGAGGAGATAAGTTCCATGTACCTATTGGTCTGAAACATAGAATGTATGCACTAGAAGATACCGAACTATTTGAGTTCAGTACAGAACATTCTGATACAGATTCACATCGTATTCTACCTGGCGATCTGATAGAATAATGGATCTACGTGAAGCGTTACTGGAAGATTTTATAGTCCAGTTCCCAAATACTTTAACAGATGAAGAATGTGATGAGTGTATAGAATGGTTTTGGAATAATGAAGATCTTCATCAAGATGGTCGTACTTATGGGTATGATGATACTGGAGATCGTAGGAATGTAGTTGATAAAAATGTAAAAAGTAATACCCAAGTTCATCCCCGACCAGAACATTCTGTCTCACGATTTTGTGAGAAAATAATGCAGAAGTATAAGAAGTATTGTGAGATAAGACCATATCCATTAGGGCAACCTATGTGTCTTACTGCATTTTCTATTAGGATATATTACCAGAATAATGGATGGTTTATTGAACATCAAGATCAAGGACAAGGACCTAATTCACAAAGACAGTTTGGAATAGTTCTTTATCTTAATGATGTTGAGGAAGGCGGTATGACTTATTTTAATGAACTCGCTGTAGGAATAAAAGCAGAAAAAGGTAAGATGTTAATATTCCCTGCTAACTATTTGTTTAGACATGAAGGTCAGAAACCAATCTCAGGTGATAAGTATGCAATTACTGCCTTTATGAACTTTACACCTTATCAAACTTCCACATAACTAAAGGCTAAAGAAGTTCTTATTCTATCAGTCAAAATATTAGGAGATTGGCCATAATGATCCCAATTAGCCTTAATCAATACTCCTCCATTAGATTGATATGGTATTGCCCAGTAATTATCCTCATTTCTACAACAAAATTCTCCACCCCATTGAACATCCCAGTTTGGAGATGTGAATAATACAAAAGTATAATATTCATCAGTATCAAAATCCTTGTGAAATTCTGCTCCCTGACCAAACGTTTGGCCATTAGTATGAAGTCTTATACATTCAATATCACGACGAACAAATTTCTTAATTACTAGTTTAAGGTAAGACGCAACATCATAATAAATTAAATTTGATGGGCGAACTCCAGTCGTTTCATTCAATTCCCAACTAGTATATCCACCCTTTTCTGTATCAGAAACATTAGATAATCTCCATTCACCAAAGTAAAACAAGGAAGCTACTGCGTCAAACTTGTCTTCAGGTAATATTTTATTAAAAACTACAGGGGATTCTATCATAATCTTGCATACACTTTTTCAATTTCATCTTTATTAAGATGATATGCGCCAGGATACTGAACAGATATTGCAGCACATCTATTCGCAAAATCTATAGATTTAACTAGATCTCCTTTAGTCTCCAAGAACCTATGTACAAGAGAAGCCATAAATGTATCTCCAGCTCCACATACATCAAAACAAGGAACCTTTTCTGAGTTATAAATTATCCCACTATAACTGACTCCTTTAGACCCCAAAGTGACAATGAGATGAGTATCATCAGGTAGATAATCTTTATCCAAAGAATCATATTCTTTTTTATTTATTTTCCAATAAACATTATCTTTTTGAAAGAGTCTTTTCTTTTTAGTATCTACAAATACTGGTCTGTTAAAATGGTTACATAGGGTCAATAAATCTTCCGAATCAATATAACCTTTATCATAATCAGATATAACCAGAGCATCTGGATCCATATGCATCAAAGCCATTTGAACTTCTGATGAAGTTATTCTGGTAACTTTTGGTGTCTCATCCAAACGTAGTAATTGATATTTACTGTTTGAATCTACAAATCTAGTCTTTATTATAGTTTCTCTTTGTTTTAATAAAAGAGTATTATCTCCAAAAGCTTTAAAATTCTCTTCAACATTACCTGCCATGCCAGGTCTAGTTTCCACATGAGTTTGATCCAGAACAGGTATAGGTTGTTCTGGACTTAATCTTTTACATTCTCCAAAGATATACTTATCCTCACAACAATCACCAATAATAAGAATATTATTCATATCTGTGTTCTTGAGATTTGTACATTTCAACACCCTCTTTCCTTCTAATAGGTCTGGGTTTTAGATTTGATGTATCAATAGTAGAATCAAAACTTGATAGTTCCGTCCTAGATGTCCATCCTTCTCTTACTTTTTCTATCACTTTAGTACTTGAATACCAAGGTATCCTTGGAAAGAATCTAACTTCTTTAGCAAACTCTTGTCCAATTACAACTCCATTTCTCCAGTCATCACCCAACAATAAAACATCTGGAGTGTATAATTGTATCAGATCGGATAATTCTTGTCTAGTATTAAACCACAAGACCGTATCAATGTATTTACAAGACTCTAACATAGTGAGTCTAAAAGGAAGATTGTTGATAGGTTTCCCTGTATTAGGTTTATCAGTTTTAATCTTCTCATCACTATCTGTTGCACATATAACTCTATCACCCAATGACCTTGCAACTTTAAAGAGTTGCATATGGCCTGGATGGAGTATATCGAATGTTCCATTTACAAATACTGTTTTAGTCATAGATAACCTCCTTAAGGGGTACTGATCTGTTGATAAATCCTCTCAAATCTTTGAAATACTTATCGACATTAAAAGACATCAAATGTTCTTCACCTTCTTCCTTACAAAAATAGTTTTTAGTTGCAAGGATATCTGGATCATGTTGAGCAGATAAACAAGCGAAATTGTGACCACCAAATATACCGTTCTTAACGGTCTGTCTTGTTACTCTATCTGGATCTGCCATGTCTTCTTCAAATATCATTTGTAGATCAGACTTTTGATGTTTGGATTGTACGTACTTCCAGAAAGGTGTGTCTTTCTTACTATATGCATAATGTATATTAACAATATCAGCTGCATTATTATAGTTACCCCTCATCCTACTATTGAATCCATCAACCTCATCTTGTTCATAATAACCTCCTTTTATAGTCTCTTCTATAAATTCAATACCTCTACAAATTAAAGCAATACCTGTACTCTCAAGGGGTTCAATAAAACCACTACTCAATCCGATACACACAACATTACCTCTCCAAGGTTCTGAAGACATTACTGGATTCCATTGTAACACTTTTAGTTCATCTTTGGTTACTCTACCCTCCCAGAAGTTACAGAAACTTTCTTTTGCATCTTCTATATCAGTAATATCTCTATTGAAAACCATTCCAGATCCTATCCTAGATGTTATAGGAGTTATCCAAACCCATCCATCATCCATTGCACATGCATGAGTATATGGATGCATTTCAGTATCTTTATCCTTATATTCTATTCTTCCTGCTACGGCAGTATTAGTGAATAGTCTATCACTTAAATCTATATCATGTTTATGATCTTTGGATAGTAATTTAGCAAACCCAGTACAATCAACAAATAGATCAGATTTAATTTCTCTTCCGTCTTTTAAAACTAGATGATCAATATCCTCACCATCCCATACTACATCTACAACATCACTTTCTATATGATTAACTAGATCCTTAGTCTCTTTCTTACAAAATATAGGTAACCTTGAAGCATCTAGATGGTCAGCATAAACAGTTATTTTCTCCATCTCAACTCTATTTTGCATTGAAGAATGATAAGTTGCTAAAGTCTCTATCAGGTTAAACTTATCTCTATACTTACTCCATATATCCCACATAGGTGCTACTTTATAACACGACTCTGAGTATTTGGGTACATTAGATACCTTTACTTTATTGTATGTTATATCAGTAAATCCAAAAGGATGCCAAACATTATCGGTTTCACTACCATCTGTCCATCCAGAAAATAAAATACCACCCTTATAGATTGCATGTAATTCCTTCATCCAATACTCTCTGGTGAATCCCATATTTTCCATGAAGGCACCGAACTGCAATATAGTAGCTTCTCCAACTCCAATTGGGTTTGGGATTTCTTTATCAATAATTGTTATCTCTAGTTCATCACTATATGGCATTATTGGGGAACACTGATGAACAGTTATCCTTTTAGCAAAATAACATGCAGTAAGCCATCCAGCAGTACCACCGCCTACTATAGTAATATTTTTTACTTTTTTATATCGGTTCATGATTAATTATGTTTCAAGTGGGCATTTCTAAAGTGGGACAATTTAGCCATTGGTCTTTTCTTTAAATATGTATCAACAAATTCATGATGATTCATTAGACTCTCTCCTTGACTCAAACATTCGTTTGCTTGTTCCAATATATTTTTTACGTTATGTCTCACCATATGATCTTTTGGAGAAAATTCAAATCCCATCATAATCATCCAATGAATCCAATTCGCTCCACCAAAGATCCAATTTTTACCACCAAGAATAGATCTATCTTTTGATTTCATATTATCAAGATAGAATTTTTGTGCATCCGACATTTGATAACACCCTCTCACATATCTCCAGAACTTAGTATCTCTGTATGATTTTGAGTAATGCATATTCACAAAGTTTGTACATATTTCAAATCCTTGTATCATCCAACTATTGAAATATTGAATATCATGATCTGTATAATAACCACTCTCTAATAGATTACAAGCAGTAGCAATACCTTCACATATCAAAGCTACCCCCGTACTCTCAAGTGGTTCAATAAATCCTGCTGACAATCCAATAGATATTACATTTTTATCCCATTGATTCTTATCATAATATGGAGTCCAATCTATTAATTTTAAATCTACTTCTTGACCCCAATGGTTATAAAATTCTTGTTTAGCTTCTTCTTGAGTGGTTATATCCATATTGAAAACAATTCCAGATCCAATCCTAGACTGTAATGGTATCTCCCATATCCAACCACTATCTACTACTGGACAATTAACATAAGGTTTAAGTTGTTCTTCTCTATTGGTATAAGGAATATGACCAGCAAGAGCCGTATTAACATATAAACGATCTGAGAGATCTACAGTATCTCTAACATCTTTAAGAATACTTCCGTGTCCAGTACAATCTATAAACAGATCTCCCTCTATAATATCACCCTGTTCAAGAAGTAAAGATTCAATACCCCTATCACTATGTTGTGCAATACCAACTACTTCTTTTTCTATAATAGTAATACTATTCTCCAACTTCTTACGAAGATATTCAATTAATTTTATACAATCAATATGTAAAGCATAAGACCCATTTAATTGATCCCTATCGACTTTATTACCCATACTAACTTGGTATAAAGCCATTAGTGAATCAAAGTCATAATCTTGTTCATGGGACCACCCATCTATCATTGATGACGGTTGTGGATCATTAGATGGAAAATCTAAAAAATAGAAAGGATGCCATATTTTACTACCTTCATATCCCCAATCTGGAAATAAGATACCACCCTTTAAAGTAGCATCGATCTCTTTTAAAAACTCATTAGAATCAAGACCACAATAAGTAGATAAAAATTTTTCAAAATTAAGAAGAGTAGCTTCACCAACTGAAACTGGAGTAGATACCTTTTTATCAATTAAAGTTACATCAACAAAAGGACATCTATGTTTAAATGCCGCAGCAGATAACCACCCAGAAGTTCCTCCACCAACTATAACGATTTTCATTTTTTCTTAAATACACCCATTTGGACTAGTACAAACATTGTAATTGCAGTCCAAGTAATCACATACCACATTAGTCGTTCCTCACTTCAATCATAAGACCATATTCAGGCAGATAGAGGTATTCTATCAAACTGTTCGCCAACGTCCTTAGAGCGTCGTCTAGGGTCTCTACAAGGGGTTCTCCACCAAGGTTGAAGGATGTATTGAATATAATAGGACAATCTGTTTGATTATAGTACTCGTGAATGATATCATAGTAATTTTTATTCTGATCTGAAGTAACAGTTTGAATCCTACATGTACCATCAACGTGAATGATTGCTGGAATCCTTTCCTTAATACCTTCCTTACAATTAACAGCATACATCATAAATGGAGTCTCATCCATACCACGGAGATCAAACCAATCATGTACATGTTCTTTTAGAATAGAACCTGCAAATGGTCTGAAGTACTCACGACGTTTAACATGATTAACATGATCCTTACCTTCTGGATCACGAGCATCATAGAGAATGGATCTATTACCTAATGCACGAGGTCCTGCTTCCGATTTACCTTGGAACAATGCAACAATATTCTTACTGGTAATAAGATCTACTGCATCCTTATGGTTAGCTTCAAAGACTCTTGTTGCATTATATTTTTCAGCAACTGCCAAAATTTCATCATTCTCATACTGGTACTCTGGTCCTGTGTATAAGTCATGAACATGAGGTCTTACTGTAGAGTCTTGTGATAACTTATGATAATGTAGATAAGCTGCACCAAGAGCAGTACCAGCATCATTACTAACTGGTTCTACAAATAGATTAATATCTTCATGTTCTAATTCTTGAAGTAACCAATAGTTTGCAACACAATTTAATCCATATCCACCAGATAGAATTACATTTTTCTCCCCACTCATTTCAACTGCTTTGAGAATAAGATCCAAAACCATCTCTTGAGATTCTGTCTGAATGGCATATGCCATATCTCTACGACTTTGAAGTTTTGTCAAATCCCCATTCTGTTCTTCTGGAGAAGTATATAACTCCTTAAATCTTCCTTGATTAACAACAGCACCATTAGGATAAGTGGGAACTATAACATCTCTATTAGTAGTTTTCCAAAAAGACATTCCATCATGATCAGTATAAATTTCTGGTATATTATCATTGGGTTTTCCATAAGGAAATAACCCCATAGTCTTACCAGCTTCAATAGGTTGCCATCCACAATATTGAGTTACTGCTTCATATGCTTTAACAATACCAGCAGAATCATCTAATGTAAGATGATACGTTCCTTCCTCTCCTTCTCTTTTAGCTGGGAAATCTGGTAACTCTACTCCTGGCCAAGGACCTCTACCTCCTTGATGTTTATAAAGAGTTTTAAAATTATCTGGATAAGAACACTTAAAAACTGTTTCCAATTCCCAAGTCATTTCTTCTTGCCCACCTATACGCATAGGAATGAATGTCCCTGCACCATCTACAATAACAGCAACAGCACTTTCAAATCCAGATCTATACAAACCACATGCAGCATGGAGTTTATGATGGATATGACTATAATCTGTAACCTGTGGATGTTCCCACAAATTCTCTACGTTCCTTTCTATTAACCCCAACTTACTTGCTAGGCCTGTATATACGTTCTCTCCTGTAAAATCAACCTGACCTGCATCACTCAATGGTTGAGTGTGTGCAATGACAAGATGATCCAATTTATCTGTGTAATCTAAAATCTTAACGATGGAAGCATAAGGACCACCATCATATTTTTTTCTAGAAAACCTTTCTTCTTCAGTAGCAAATACTAATTCACCATCAGCAAGAAGACAAACACCAGAGTTGTGACCCCTAGCAATTGCTGCAATCCATTGTGTCATTATCAAGCCTCACTTTTTTTCTCAATTTTTATAGAGGGTTTGTCAGATTTCAACAAGCTTTTTACTTCTTGTGCAAATCCTTTATTTACTTTAGGTGGTTTAGCTGGTTTTAAAGTAAAGTTTGGTGTTGGAGCTTCTGGTTTAATTCTACCTGTGCCTTGATATGCAGATGGAGTTGTATTTTGAGCCCCAGCATAAGCAGCTGCTGTTGCACCAGAAACATGATCGTGATTAGGATTATCGCAACAATCTTTTTGTTCTTGTTGTATAGGAACATATGTTCCAGTAAACTTGGTTGGTTTTCCAAGTCTCTTTCTTACAGAATCAACAACTTGTTTAATCTGAGCTTTATCCATCTCCATCGATTGGTCGTTAAACCTTTCAATATGTTCTTCTTGACTTATTCTAATTGGAGAATATTTTCTTCTGCCATCACCAATATCAATTACATCAAAGTCCTTATCATCAGGATATGATATATTAACTGGGAATGTAGATCCAACAACTACAGTTGCAGTTCCATCAAGAGCTTTTACTAAATGTTGTCCCATACTATCACAACCTAGGAAGTGATCTGCAACATCAATTACAGCAGCCCAATGACGCATATCTTGGATCTGTGGTCTTGCAATCTTATATTTGGACTTCTCTTCATTTTCCTCTACTGGGAAATGAATCTCACTCATTACAATGACAGCATAATCCTTCTTGAGTTGATTAATGATATCAACAGTATTAACTAGAGATAGACTTCTAGAACTACCATCTGCAACAAAATCTCCCAGTTGTTCGACTCCTCTTCCAAATGGTTGAATGACAAGAACCTTATCGTTACCTGTTACTGATTTTACTTCTTGAACAACATTATAACCAGCAATAACTTCCATCTTAGAGAGGTTAAGTGTTGGTTTTGATACTTCTCTTGGTGCTTCTAGATTATTAATTTGAATATCAAAAGCTTGAGTAAGACTACACTTCTGATTATAGTAGTCCCAAACTCTATATGGTTCTAGGGTAACACATTGTCTGTCTTTAATATGATGTTCAAATACATTCTTATGCCATACATCATATGACCTTCCATCTAATGTTGGATGACCTTTATAAAAGTCTGTACCACCCTCACAAATGATAACAAAATCATCATCTGGATTCTCTTCTGCATATTTCTCTAAAGCGGGAATAGAGCAAATTACACGCCCTGCTCCGCCATTAATGAAAAAGGCTTTCGATCTCATTTTTTTTCACCTCAAGTAAGTAGAATAATGATTTTCATGATTCCTATATCTATATAGTCACATAAAAAACACCTGTGTTAGACGGGGTTTTGTTTGAAACATATCCCTATTTAGAATCGCTCCATGTGTATGTCTAGCTTCATATAACACCATTCTATTATACTTCATTTCGCATGTAAATGCATCTTTTTCATCTGGTTTAAATCCTGGCAAACCCTCTTTAAAAGCATAAAATTTAGTACCACCATCATACTCATCCTCTTGATTCAAATATACAAGAGATGCCCATTTATATTTTGTATCATCTTTATGGTATGTAACTACATCTCCAAAATAATTATCTTGTCGTTTAGCGAAGTCTGATCCATAACTTACATTGACCCAGAACTTCATATCATTCCATTTAGAATCAAAATCATCAGAATCATATTCAATATTTTCCCAAGTATCTTGTTTGCAAAGAAACTCATATATTGGTTTTAAGTTTTTCTTCAATTCTAAATTGTCCTCACATACTCTTTTACCTATTAGGTCACCTGTAACTTGATTATTATTCGTAGTTTCACAGGATAAAGCATAATTACGAACTTCTTCTGGATTTTTATAGAAATTATCTATTACAAATATCTTTCTCCAAACATATCCAGCATCATTATGTTTGTAATGATCATATAACTTATGAACTTGTACCTGATAGTCATTTACTTCAAACATGATATTCCCAAGCATTAAAAAAGATGACCTTTCGATCATCTTAGTTAATTTATATATGCAAGATTATCCGTTTGGTGGAGCCCAAGGAGCAGATCCATCTGCATTTGGTTCTGGATCATCAGCTGGAGCTGCAAAGTTAGGTTCTTCGGGGAACATAAACTGAGCAATGTTGGGATCAACAGATGAATCTGCCATTGTCTTAGGGAAGTCCCTTAACTTAGTACGATATGCTTTCCACTGATCTTTCAATGCATCAGGCATATCCTCAGCGATGGCTCCATCACTATTTTCAAGAAATCTCTGTCTCTGAGTTCTGATGTTATCCCAAGTTAGATCTCCTGGCCCACCATTAATTTTTTCCTGAACACTAAATGCACTAATCTCTAATTGATTAGAACCGTTCTTTTTGAGGGTATTGAAATCATAGATATCATCAGCCATCAATGGAGTACTATAAGAGAACCTTGGATAGTCTGCTGAGATGTTAGGTGATCCTTGGTGGATTACCTCTCCAGTACCTCGTTCCTCTTCTTTCTCGTCGATAACTGGGCCACGTAACTGACAAATTAAAGCATTTGTGTCACTTGCGGCGCAATCAACCTCAAACCACTCAACTACGTCAGCGGGTCTTGGACGACCATCTGCAATATCGTCTTCTGTTAGAGGACCATACTTTTCTTTACCATCAGCTCCTAACTGTAGGTAGATTTTATCTGGACCGTCATACGTACAGTCCCTAGTCTTATTGTCACTAAAAGAGTGATCAACAAGGAAGTTATTAGGAAGTTTTAGCTTCCATGCATGTGAAATAATTTTAGTTGCCATTTTTCTTGGATTTCTTCGGGTTTACTCCTTCGCCTTTTATTTATACAATTGCATAAAAAAAGAGGGGTAGAAACCCCTCCAATCCATCTCGAACTTTTTTTATTTATCTGTTGCAACACCTACACGAGTAACTCTTGGATCCTGTTTTGGGTCGTAAGTAGTTGAGGTGTTTATCACCGACGGTGGAGCAGATCTAGTAATTCTAGGATCAGTCGATGGATCATACTCAGTAGGATTAGTATCTGACATTTTAGACGTAAGTAATCTTAACTAGACCAGAACCACCTTGTCCTCCTTGACCACAACAACGACCACAATATGCAGTCATAGCACTCTGAGCACCGTGACCATAAGGTACAGTCCAGCAACCACAACGTATCCAACAATGTCTAACAGCAGAGACAACACCTAGGGTTCCAATGAATGGAGCACCTGTTGGGTTCTCAAAGTTGTAGAAACAGTGACAATCCCATCCATAAAGTTTGTATGATGTTCCAGCATGGTTACCCATACCGAAGTCTCCACCCCATGCGCCAGGTTGTAAGCAGCATCTCTCAAACTGTGAGTAACATGCGTTTGACCAACCACCAGTTGCACAGGCTCTTGTACCACCTAAGGCACAGAAATTACTTAAGTTATAACCATTAACGTAGGATGAACATCCGTGACACCCTACACATTCTCTTGAACAACAACGATAAACTCCACCAGCACATACACTATATGAACAACCACCTTGAGTTGAAATAGTTTTTGTGTTATAGAATCCACCACCTGCACCAAACCAGTTCTGACATCTGTTACAAGAACAAGTACCGTGGCCATTACCACCAGCACCCCAAAGTTCAAAATTAATCTTGTTTATTCCAGTTGGTACTGACCAGTTACAGCAACATCCAGGCGTACAGGAGTTTGGACTACCATAAACCCATTTAATGTTCCAGTTGGAGAAAGCACCCGAAGCCAGCGCAGACGATGGAATACTACCATCCGTTACCTGCGAGTTCTTGATCTGTTTGTATGATGAATAATTGGCCATCGTTTCTCCTTACTTAGAAGTATGTAATTTTAACTAGTCCACCGCCACCTGTACCACCTTGACCGCAACAGCGACCACAGTAGTTTGACATAGCGCTTTGTCCGCCATTACCATAAGGTACAATCCAGCAACCGCAACGTACCCAACAGCCTCTTGTTGCCTGTTGGACCATAGAACCGATTAAAGGAGCACTGGTAGGTGTAATACCTTGGTTATAACAATGACACCAACCTCTATATGTATCATAACTTGCGTTACTCCATACACCATAGTGGTTACCCATTGCCATCTCTCCACCCCATGTGGTAGGAGATGCACAACATGACCAATCAGATGTACATTCTTCTGTCCAAGATGTGTTAGCACATGCTCGACCACCACCTACGGCACAGAAATTAGAGAATCCATAACCATTAATGTAAGAAGAGCATCCATTGCAACCGTAACACTCTCGTGAAAGGCAAGGATAAACACCAGCAGCACATACACTGTATGTACAACCACCTTGAGTAGTAGCAATCTGACTATTATAGAATCCACCACCAGCAGACTTATAGTGCTGACATCTGTTACAGGAACAAGCGCCTGTTCCGTTACCACCTGCACCCCAAAGTTGGGCCCACAGCTTAGTAACTCCTGTAGGTACTTGCCAGTTGCAGCAACAACCAGGCGAGCATCTACACATTGTTCCATATACCCACTTAACACCGTAGGTAGATGTAGGAGAAGTACTGAACTTATCCCCTGTTAAGATACCATCTTCAAAGGTATCTCCATTAATTTTTTTGTAAGACGAATAATCAGCCATTTCTGCTCCTTACATCCAAGTAATACGTACAACGCCAGATCCACCCTGGCCACCCTGACCGCAACAGCGACCACAGTAGGATGTTAATCCACCGCCACCACCTGTTGCATAAGGCGCAGTCCAGCAACCACAACGTTGCCAACAGTGAGTCATTCTGTGTTCTTGACCCATTGCAAGGAACGGAGCTCCTGGCGAACAAACGTTACCAACGGTTGCACCACAATGACAGTTCCAGTGACCAGACCAGTGTGCCTGGTGACCACTCATGGTAAAGTCTCCACCCCAACTTCCTGGCGCCATGCAGCACCACCAAGTAGAGTGACAATGGTTTGACCAGTCAGTGTTTGCACAACCTCTTGCACCACCTCTGGCACAGAAGTTGGATAAGTTATAACCATTTACGTAGGATGAACATCCTTCGCAACCGTTACATTCCCTAGAACAACACCGATAAACTCCACCAGCACATACACTATAACTACATCCACCATTTGTCTGAATGGTCTTAGTATTATATGCACCACCTGATGCAGCCCTGTAGTGCTGACATCTGTTACAGGAACATGATCCATGTCCATTTCCACCAGCACCCCAAACTTCTACT
>MDTB01026633.1_pt1 | contig 19379 bp, 22 predicted proteins | sample 811161 | NCBI WGS metagenome assembly MDTB01 (sample SAMN05326650, study PRJNA326480) | marine metagenome | isolation source: seawater | place: Mediterranean Sea | collected 2009 | reverse complement strand
ATTTCTGATTTTTTTATCTTTAGCAATAATTGATGCTGAAATTGCTACTTTATCAGATAACAAGTTTTTATTTTGTAAGCTTTTTAATCTTAAATTATTTATTTTTTTTTTAACAAATGAATAACCAAATTTTTTTGGATTTTCTAATTTCAACTTACCAATAAGCCTATATATTCTTCCTGTATCAAGTTGTAGAAGGTTGTAGTGTTTGGCAATCAACCTAGCTTGAGTTCCCGCACCTGCAGCAGCGGGGGAGTCGATTGCAACAGTTATTATATTTTTTCTTTTTTTCAATTTATTATTGCTCCTAGATCTTTTTTTAAAATTTTAAAAAATGAGGGGAAGGATGTATTTATTGAGTCAGAGTTATGAATTTTCCATTTACCTCCGAGCGTTAAAGCCGCTATAGCGCTTAAAGCCATAACTCTATGATCCTTAAGATAATTTTTTATTTCTAATGTTTTTTTTAACTCTAAATTAGGATTTCCGTAAATTTTAATTGAATTCTCGGTTACTTTAGTTTTTATCCCAATCATATTCAAAATTTTTGATCCCAACTTAAGTCTAGGACTTTCCTTTTGGTTTAGTTCTCCCAGATCTTTAAAATAAGATATGCCCTTTGCTTTTGCAGCAACTAAAAAAATAACTAAAAATTCATCAATAGCACTAGTATTATATTTCGTTGGACAATTTATAGGTTTAAAAGAATTTCTAGATTTAATATGAATATCTGCAATTTTTTCTCCTTTATAAATTTTTTGATTTTTTAGTATTATATTGGCCCCCATTTTATTTAAAATACTAACGCATCCTATTCTTGATGAATTTATATTTACATTTTTAATTACTAAATATGATTTCTTAGATAAAAGTGTAAGGACAATAAAAAAAGCACTACTACTTATGTCTGAAGGTATATTATAATTAAAAGGGTAAATTTTTTTTTCTCCATTTATTTTGATCAAATCTATTTTTTTTTTGTTAGTAACAGAAATTGGAAGTTTTAAATATTTATATAAAATTTCAGTATGATTTCTAGATTTTTTTGCATTAATCTTCGTTGTTCCTGGTGCATTTAAAGACGCTAACATTATACAACTTTTTATTTGTGCACTTCCTTTATTTTCAAAATATTTTATTGGTCTAACAAAATGAGTTCCTTGTATGTAAAATGGAAGTTTTGATTTATTTTGAGGATAAAAGTTTGCACCAAATTCTTTTAATGGATTTATTACCCTTAAAAAATCTCTCCTTGATAAACTTTTATCGCCGGTTAATTTTATTTTATATGGAGACTTAATTAAAAGAGCTAATATTAATCTTCCAAAAGTGCCAGAGTTGCCAGCATTAATTGTCAAATTTTTTTTATATTTAAAACCATTGATGCCTACCCCATAAATTTCACAAAAATTTTTATTAATTGTAATTTTTACTCCTAATTTTTTTAAGCCTTTAAGAGTAGTTAATACATCTTCAGATCTTAGTAAATTATAAGCTCTTGATTTGCCTAAAGCTTGAGAGGCTAATAATGCCCATCTAATAGATAAACTTTTATCACCCGGCACTTTAATGACTTTATTAAATGGTCTAATTTTTTTTTTTATCGTAACATTTTTTGGCATTTAGTATTTTAGTTAAATTTAAAAAATTCACCAAAGTATGCGCTTCGAGCATTTTGATTATTTAGTAGCTGAGACGGCGTTCCTTGAGCAATAATTTTTGTATTAGATAAAATCATAGCTCGATCAACAACTGACAAAAGTTCTCTTGCTTGATGTTCACAAATGATAATGCACATTTGAGGCTTTTCATTTTGTAATTTTACTAAAATTTCTTTTAACATTTGAATTGTAAGAACGTCTAAGGCTGCAAAAATTTCGTCACAAAGTAAAATTTTTGGATCACCCAGTAAAGCCATGCAAATAACTAGCTTTCTTCGTTGTCCACCAGATAAAAACTTTGCTTTTACCTCTCTAACATTATCCAATTCAAACTTTCCAATCATCTCATTAACTTTGTTAATTCTATTATTTTTATTTTCAATCAATATTTCAGCAATAGCATTCAAATTTTCATTTAATGTTAGATCATTAAAGTATCCACCGTATTGAGGAACATAACCAATTTTAAATTTTCTAGTTCTTAAATAAATTGGATATTCGGTTGCATTTTTTGCTTCATAGAAAATATTTCCATGATCTGGTTTTATAAGACCAGTAAGAATATTAAATATTGTACTTTTTCCTGCGCCATTGGGTCCAAGCAGGCCTAAAATTTCACCGGGATTAACTTTGAAACTTACATCATCTAAAATTTGCCTTCTACCAAAAGATATTGAAATTTTATTAAATGAAATTAATGGTGTGTTTTTTTTAAAGCTTTTTATCCTAAATTTTTTGATAACTGCCATATTATTCAATGTAAACTATTTTAATTTTTTCTTTTTCATCTTTCATTGAAAGTTTAGAGTTTTTTGTAATTAAGTCAATTTCCAATCTATCAGCTAAGAGGCTTGTCTCCAAATTTTTGTAAACTATATTTTCATAAAGTATAGCTTGGTTATTATTAAATAAAAGGTCAAGAAATTTACAAGTTATTTTATTTTCTATATAGTCAACTTTTACATTTTCATAAAAATTTGTATCATAATTTTTGCTATTATATTTTGCAAAATCTGATTCAATAAAAATATCTTCAGAATTCAATGTGCTTATTTTTGCTTTTACATTTTTTAAATATAATATATCAGAGTTTTCTTCATTAATTTTGCCCGTTTCAGCAGTAATTTTATAAACGTTTCCCGTAGCATCTTTTGAGAAGTACTCAATGTCATTAATTATATTTGATGTTTGATTTAAAGTTTTGGTGGTTTCTTTTTCAGAGCTTTTCAAATTATTATTTTGTGTCTCTTCATTGAAATATTTAATAAAAATTATTAAAAAAATAACTAAAACAATTGATAATAGAAATAATTGTATTGCAGTTTTTTTATTCATTTAATGAATATCTGCACCAAGTATATTGTGAATATGTAGCAAACCGATAGTTTTTTTTTTGTTATTGCTTTTATGAATACACAAACTAGTTATTTTCTTTTCTGACATTATTGACAAGCTTTTGGATGCAAGTGTTTCTTTCTCAATACTTATTGGATTTTTGGTCATAATATTTTTAACTAATAGTTTTTTTAAATTATTATTTTTTTGGCTTGATCTTCTAATTTGACCATCTGTTATAATTCCTGTTGTAAATTTTTTACTATTAACTGCAATTAAAACTCCCAAGTTTTTTTTAGTTATTATATTTAAAGCATTTTTCATATCAGAATTTTCATTTATAAAAGGAATACCTTTTTTTGTAATCATTAAGTCTTCTGCAGTTTTTAATTGTTTACCAAGAGATCCTTTTGGATGTAGAGTTTTAAAATTTTTTTTGTTAAATCCTTTTTTGTTTAAAGCTGCTACAGCCAAACAATCTCCAATTGCTAAACTTTCTGTAGTAGAGCTTGTTGGTACTATACCTAAGCCTGCTTCCTTAACCTCAGGAATAAGAAGCTTAATATCCGAAGCTTTATATAATGTAGAACTTTTTTTTGAAACTATTCCAATTAAAGTAATTTTATTACGATTTGCAAACTGAATTACTGGTTTCAATTCCTGAGTTTCACCAGAATTACTAATTAGTATTAGAATATCTTTTTTAGAAAGGCTACCAAGATCTCCATGTGCTGAGTCAGATGCAGAAAGAGAAAATGAAGGACATCCAACAGATGATAAAGTTGCAGAGATTTTAGATGCAATTAAAAAACTCTTTCCAACACCACAAAGCACAATTTTAGATTGACATCTGACTATTGCATTAACAGCTTGGTCGAATGAATTATTGATTGATGATTTTAATTTTTTTAAAGCTTGTATTTCGAGATCTATAACTTCTTTTGCAATTTTTTTTAAATTATTTTTTTTCATATAAAGTTTCAGTGTTCAAAAGTTGAAATTTTATAACCTGATATTTCCATATCTACTAATATAGGCAAAACTTTCATACATTTTTCAAACAAATCAATTCTTTTTTCTCTAATCAGCATTTTTATTAATTTATCTTTAATTTCAAATAGGTATTGCGTATCTTGGGCAGCATAGTTGATTTGTTTTTCTGAAAGGTTCGGATCACCCCAATCGCTTTGTTGTTCTTTTTTAGAGATATCTTTTCCACAAAGATCTTTTACTAGATCTTTATAACCATGTGAGCTTGATGCGGTTCTCGCAATTTTTGAACATAATTTTGTGCAGAAAATGTTTTTAGGTTCAACTTTAAGATGATATTTTAACCATAACAGATCTTGTCTTGCATAGTGCATTATAAATTGTATAGATGTATTTGATAGTACTTTAACCAAATTTGGAGCTTTATATGTTTTTCTATCCAATTTTATTAAATAAAATTTTTTAGACTCAAGACCTAATTGAATTAAGGTTAATGGGTCCCTGCCGATAGTCAATCCTAGAGCTTCACAGTCCAATCCTACAACTTTTTCTTTAGATAAATCTAAATCAGGCGGCAAATCAGTTTCGAAAATTTTGATGTTATTCATATTTAATTTATATATATAAAGACAATAATGTCTATTTTTAGATTGCAATGAAAAATATCTTAATTTTTGGGGGCACCGGTCAATTGGGCGTTTCCCTATGCAGGCGGCTTTCTAAGGATTACACTTTAACGGTCCTCACACGTAATGCCCATCAAAAAGCCTATCGTTTAAAAACAAGCGCCAATGCAGGGTATTTGTCAATTGTAGAAGGAAGTATATTTGATGAGAATAAAATAAGAAATTTAATTAGCAAAGCTGAAATTGTAATTAACCTTGTAGGAGTTCTTGATGAAAAAAATACAACTAACTCTTTTAAAAATATTCATAGTAAATTCCCATATTTTATATCTAAGATATGTTCAGAATATAAAATAGAACAGTTTGTTCATGTAAGTGCTCTAGGGATAGAAAAAGCAATCGATAGCAATTATGCAAAGACAAAAATAGAAGGTGAAATAGCAGTAAGAGAAAATTTTCCCAAAGCAACAATTATAAAACCATCAATAATTTTCTCAGTTTCAGACCAGCTAACTACTCGTTTTATGACCTTATTAAGTTTACTGCCAATTTTTCCACTTTACTATGGTGGAAGGACAAAATTTTCTCCAATACATGTTACCGATGTAGCTGAACTAATATTTTATGTAATTTCAAATCAATTAATTTCAAAAAAAATAGAAGCAATTGGACCAGAAGTTTTTACTTTTAAAGAAATAATTCAAATACTACTAAAATGCATGAATAAAAAGAGAATTTTACTACCAATGCCATTGCCTATTGCAAAACTTTCTGCTTTATTTTTTCAATTATTTAGGAATCCATTATTAACTCTTGATCAGCTTCGTTTATTAAATCCAAAATATTCAAATATTAAGTCAGATGGAGGAAAAACAAATTTTGATATTGGATGTCCTAGTAAATTATTTTTTGAGGAAACAGTTAAAACCTACAGTTATAACTGGCGTGCTGGTGGCCAATTTTCGATTATTAAAGATGATAAATAAAAATTATTTATGATTAATTACGTTATTTACATTGTTGTAACCTTAATTCTTTTATTTATAATTTATTTAGCTATAAACGCTCTTGTTAGAGGAATTAAGGTAAAAAAAGAAAATAAAAAATCCCAATATAATTTAAAAAATAAGAATAAATATTAGAAAATTTTAGTTATGCAGATTTAATTTTTTTTTCTATAAATTGTGGTATCTCATCCTCTTTTTCCGAAGAGTCCTCTTTTTTGCCTTTTGGCTGGAATGCATACAATAAGTGAAGCTTACAATATGAAAAATCTTTTAGTGATTTTCTTCCACAAAAATAAAAAGAACTTTCATTAGGATGTCCAATAGGCCATTTGCATACGCTTTCATCAAGTTCTTCTAGTTGTTTTGGATTTTCAGGTTCAAAATCATTTTCAATAATTAGTGATTTAAATTTATTTCTTCTGCCTTTTTTTTTAATGTTATTTTCCTGATCAGGTGATTTAATATTATTATGTCCTGTTAGAGAGCTTCTTGTTTTTATTTTTGCAGAAAGATTAAGCCTATGAGCTTTTCCAATGACTGCATTCCTACTTATTCCACCAATTATTTCTGCAATTTGGCTTGCTGTATTTCCTTTTCCCCACAACTCTTTTAATTTTGCTACCTTTTCTTCTGTCCAGCTCATAACCCTATATTTAGTGTTCTAAAATTATTTAAATACTATATAGAGTAACTCAAAATAAAGTAAAAAAACAAGTAAATTTTTTGATTTATTAACAAAAGTATAAAAAAAACTATATGAATTATCACTTATGGTTGAATTACAAAATAAATATAAAGTCGGTGTAAGAAAATTTGGTTTAATTAATTGGGTCGGTGCAACAAATCTATATATAAAAGAAGTTAATAGATTTTTTGTTGTTTGGGCTCAAACTCTTTTATCACCTCTTGTATCTAGCTTGTTGTTTCTTTCTGTTTTAAGTTTAGCTTTAGGAAATGATAGAGGGGAAGTTTTGGGGTACCCTTTTATTAGCTTCTTAGCGCCAGGATTAATTGTAATGAGTCTTATAGGTCAATCTTTTAGTCATTCCGTTAGTTCATTTATGATTAGCAAAATGCAAGGGAATATTGTTGATATGCTATACGCTCCTCTTTCAGCCTTGGAAGTATCATTTGCTATAATTTTGGCGGCAGTTACAAGAAGTTTTATTATTGCAATAATTTCAATTGCAGTTTTTTCAATAATAATTGATATGCAATTTTACAGTATTTTATATATTTTTATTTTTGGTTTCTTAAGCTCTTTCATTCTTGGATCTTTAGGTTTTATAACTGGTCTGTGGGCAGAAAAATTTGATCACACTGCTACTATTACTAATTTTATTATAACTCCTTTGTCATTTTTAAGTGGTGTTTTTTATTCAATCGATAGATTGCCAATTATTTTTAAAAACATTAGCCTAGTTAATCCATTTTTCTACATGATAGATGGTTTTAGGTATGGCTTTCTTGGAATTGCAGATGGGTCAATTAAATTTGGATTAATTTATTTAACAATTATTCTAATAATATTATGGTTTTTGGCATTTTATCTTTTTAAAATAGGTTATAAAATTAAAACATAAAATGTCAGCTTTAGCTAAAAATTATAACAGAAAAAAAATTGCTTTTAAGAGAGGCAAAGGTAGTTTTTTATACTCTACCAATGGAAAAAAATATTTAGACTTTGTACAAGGTATTGCAGTTAATTCTTTAGGTCATGCTAATCCATACTTAATAAGAGCAATAAACAAACAGGCAAAGAAAGTTTGGCATGTCTCAAATGCTTTTTTAATTCCTGGGGGAGAAAAATTAGCTTCAAGACTTAAACAAAGAACATTTGCTGACTATGTTATTTTTCAAAATTCTGGAGCAGAAGCTACTGAGGCCGCAATAAAGGTAGCGAGAAGATATTTTTATTCAATAGGCAAACCACACAAAAATAGAATTTTGTGCATTAAAAATTCATTTCATGGAAGAACATTAGCTACAATTTTTGCAAGTGGATCAAAAAAAATGACTGAGGGTTATGGTCCAAAAGTTGATGGATTTGATCATTTTGAATTCGGTGATCATCACTCATTAAAAAAGAAAATTAATAACAAAACAGCTGCAATAATGGTTGAACCGATTATGGGAGAAGGAGGGATTAAAGTAGTACCAGATTGGTGTTTAAGAGAGTTAAGAAAAATTTGTAATAAAAAAAAAATTTTATTAATTTTAGACGAAGTACAATGTGGAGTGGGAAGATCAGGAAAGTTTTTCGCATTTGAATATTCAAAAATAAAACCAGACATAGTACCAATAGCAAAAGGTATTGGTGGAGGTTTCCCTATAGGAGCTGTCTTAATGACAAAAAAAGTAGCTTTTTGTATGGTTCCAGGAACTCACGGAAGCACGTTTGGTGGAAATCCATTGGCAATGAGTGTTGGCAATGCTGTATTAGATCAAATATTTAAAAAAGGTTTTCTTAAAAATATACAAAAGGTATCTAAATATTTTCATAATGAGTTAGATAATATTAAAAATGATTATCCTAAAATAATTAAAGACGTCAGGGGAGTAGGTTTATTAATTGGTTTAAAACTTTTTAAAAACCAGTCGAAATTTATTAAAAAATTAGAAATGAATAAATTACTTACAATAAAAGCTGCAGAAAATGTTGTTAGAATATTGCCACCACTTAATGTAAGTAAGTTTGAAATTGATCTTGCGATAAAAATTATTAGAAAAGTTTGCAAAGAACTTTAAAGATAATGAAGCATTTTATTAATATCAAAGATATTCCCAGCAAAGAATTAAAAAAAATAGTTTTAGATGCAAAAAAAAGAAAGGCCAAAAGAAAAAAATTTAGCACTTTAGACATAGACAAAGACTCCCCATTAAAAGGTAAGCTTTTGATCCAAATGTTTGAAAAATCTAGCTTAAGGACAAGATTAAGTTTTTATATAGCGATTAAACAATTAAGTGGAGGGGCGCTCACCTTAAGACCTGATGAGCTCCATCTAAATAAGGGAGGAGAAAGTTTGTTAGATACGGCAAAGATCATATCTACTTTTGGAAATGCATTTATGCTCAGAACTAATAGTGAAAAAAAATTAAATATATTAAAAAAACATATGACAATTCCAGTGATTAATGGACTATCACCTAAATCACATCCAACACAAGTTTTATCGGATGTTTTTACTATTGAGGAAATTAAGAAAAAGCCAATATCAAAGTTACAAATTTGTTGGATCGGTGATTCTAATAATGTTCTAAATAGTTTAATTGAAGCATCTGTAAAATTTTCATTTAAATTAAATATTGGATGCCCAAAAAAATATGAACCAAATAAAACTTTGTTAAATTGGGTAAAAAAAAATAATGGTAATGTAAAAATATTTAATCATAGTGAAAAAGCAGCAAGAGGAAGTGATGTAATTTTTACTGATAAAGTTGTTTCAATGAACGACAAAGTAAATAAAATTAATAAAATAAAAAGTTTTAAGAAATTTAAAGTAACATCAAAAATTATGAAATGTGCAAAAAAAGATACGATTTTTCTCCATTGTTTACCAAGAGGATCTGAAGTATCAAATGATGTATTTTTAGGAAAACAGAGCAAAGTCTTTCAGCAAGCACTTAATAGAATTTATGTCCAAAAAAGTATTCTATTATATTGTTTTGAAAAATTAAGGTAGTTGTTGTGGACTATCGCTATTTTGATTTAAATATAAAATAACTGAAGCTCTATCTTTTTCTTTCTTCAGTCCTGCAAATCCCATTTTGTTTCCTTTTATCCAAGTTGATGGTTTTATTAGAAAACCATTCATTTCTTCCCAATTCCAATCTTTTTTGTAATTTGATAAAGCCTTAGAATATTTGTAATCAGATATTGCTCCAACTGGTCTGAACATTACATTCCAAAGCTTAGGACCAATTTTATTTCCCCCTCCTTGTTTAATACTATGACATGCGGCACACTTTTTAAAAACTTTTTTTCCGTGCTCTATATCTCCCATTGCTAATAAAGCAGCAATATCAATCTGACTTTCAGAACTTGCTAGCTCTGATGTTGTACTATCAATTTTTGCTTCAACCTTGTAGCCCTCAACATCTGGTTTTTTTACTTCAAAAATTACATCTGATATTTTCCCGACACCAAACACGAGCAAAACCACTAAAAAAATTGCTGTAATTATTTTATTGATTTCAAAACTATCCATAAAGTTATTTAATTATAATTATTTTGGACGTATAACATAATAATTTGAAAATTACTTAACTTTTAAAGTATTAATTTGCGTCTGTTAGACGCATAGATAAATAAATATAATTTTAAATGCCAAAAACAATTATTTTAATTCCTTCAAGAATGTCAGCATCAAGGCTACCCGGAAAACCACTTTTAAAAATAAATAATTTACCAATTATTTCTCATGTATTTAACAAGGCAAAAAAAACTAATATTGGTAGAGTTATAGTTTGTGCAGAAGATGAAGAAATTTTCAAAGAAGTTAAAAAAAACGGAGGTGAAGCAGTTTTGACAAGTGATAAACATAAATCAGGTAGTGATCGTATATTGGAGGGTTTTCAAAAACTAGGGATACAAGATATTGATTATATTTTAAATTTACAAGGCGATGAACCGAATATAGACGAGGAAGATATTATAAAATTAAATAATTTTATGATTAGTAACAATGCAAATATTGGAACTTTAGCTACAAATATTAAAAATAATACAATGTTATCAAATAAAAATATAGTCAAGGTAACCTTAACTGAAAAACTTTCTAATTATAATTTTCCTGCTGCAATAAATTTTTCAAGAGAAAATTTGTCAAATACGTATAAAAATATTTATCATCACATTGGAATTTATATTTATAGGGTTGACATTTTAGAAAAATTTGTAAATTTTGACCAAACTAAAAACGAAATAGAACATAAGCTAGAGCAACTAAGAGCGTTAGATAATGACATTAAAATTAATGTAGCCTTAGCAAAATCTTCACCAATAGGCATAGATACAGAAGAAGATTATCTAGCCTTAAAAAAAATAATGGAATATAAATCATAACATGAAAATACTTTATCAAGGATCTCCAGGAGCCTATTCACACATGGCCGCTAAAGAACTTTATCCTGATGCAGAAATTATAGCATGTAAAACATTTGATGAATGTTTTATGAGAGCTGAGGAAGAGAAAAATCTTAGAATAATTATACCAGAATCCAATAGAATTACGGGAAACATAGGGATAGAATATTTAATTTTTAAACATCGTTTAAATATATATGCTGAGCATTTTCATAAAATTGAGCATAATTTATTAGCGCTTTCTGGAACACAATTGAAAGATATTAAAAATGTTTACTCTCATGCACAAGCATTATCTCAATGCTCAGAATTTATAAAAAAAAACAGGATAAATGAAAATGTTCGTGCTGATACAGCGGGTTCAGCAGAACTAGTGTCAAAAAGTAAAATAAAAAAAGATGCAGCTATCGCTTCTAAGTTAAGTGCTGAGATTTATAATTTGGATATAGTTGCATCAAATATTGAAAATGAAAAAGGCAATGTTACTCGCTTTTTGATAATGGGAAAAACTATTTTTCAACCAGAGCTAGGAAAAGGTAAATTTATAACATCATTTTTGTTTAAACTAAAAAGTAAGCCGGCTGCTCTATATCAATCCTTGGGGGGATTCGCAATTAATGGAGTTAATTTGACGAAACTACAAAGTTATCCAGAAACAAATTCTTTCTCGTCTTATTTTTTTCTTTGCGATTTGGATGGTCATATTGATGATCCAAAAGTACAAAAATCGTTAGAAGAACTTGATTTACATTGCGAGGATTTTCACGTTCTAGGTGTTTTTCCGGCGGATAAGTTTCGAGATAATTAATTTTTTTAAATACTTTAATATTGTGGAATAGAAATTATTACTGTTATAATACTTGTGGAGGCTAGAGGTGAATGCTGCTTGAACCCGACCAGATCTTAACAGAAGCAATCGTAGAGACAGTTATTCAGGTTCTAGTCTCCTAATAAATATGAACAAAAATTCAAAAGTTTTATCTTTAAAGTATAGGCCACAAGTATTTGCTGATTTAATAGGACAAGATATTGTTTCAGAGACCATTATAAATTCAATAAAATTTAACAAAGTTCCTAACGCATATTTATTTACTGGCATAAGAGGAGTTGGCAAAACTACAATCGCAAGAATTGTTGCTAAGTCACTAAATTGTAAAAATGGAATAGACAATATTAGCAAACAAGATTCATGCGAAAATTGTCATTGTGAAGCTATAGCAAACTCAAATCATATTGATGTTTTAGAAATGGATGCGGCTAGTCGTACAGGAGTAGATGATGTGCGTGAACTCATTGAATTTTCAAGATACGGCCCAACTACTGCAAAATATAAAATATTTATAATTGATGAAGTTCATATGCTTAGCAAACAAGCTTTTAATGCTTTGCTAAAAACTTTAGAAGAACCCCCAGAATATCTAAAATTTATTTTTGCCACAACAGAGATAAAAAAAATACCAGTAACAGTCATATCAAGGTGTCAAAGATTTGATTTAACAAGAATAAAATCCTTAGAATTATTTGAATATATAAAAAAGATACAAGAAAAAGAAAAAGGAAAAGTAACCGATGAAGCATTAAAACTTATTGTAAAAATTTCAGAAGGTTCAGTTAGAGATGCTCTTTCGCTTTTAGATAGAGCGCTTTTAACTCTTGATCAAGGAGAGGAGTTTAATTTAAATGAAGCGCAGAAAATTTTTGGTTACTTTGATAAATCTCAATTAATAAATTTGTTTGAGTTAATATTTGAAGGTAAAGAAAAAGAGGTTTTAAAAATTTATCGATTAATATTTGACCAAGGTGTTGAGCCAAAAATATTTTTAAACGACTTTTTAGAAATATTATATTATTTTAAAAATATTGACTCCCTTACTATTGATGGAAATAACTTTTCTTTAAATGATGAGGAGTTTAATTTAATAAAAAAAATATCAAATAAAATTGAAAAAAATGTACTCATATTATTTTGGCAATTCACAATTAAAACACTTGGCGAGCTAGATATTGTTTCAAATCAAAATTTATCTATTGAAATGTTTTTGATTAGGTTAATTCATTTAAAAAAAATCGATACTTTTACAGAAAAAAAAAAACACAAAAACAATGAATTACAACAAGATAATACTTTTACTGATAAAAAAAATAAAATAGAAAATGGTGATTTGTTAGATTTAAAAAATAAATCTATTGGTCAAATGAAAAATATTGTTCAAGAAAAACAACTAGACCAAGAACTTCAAAATGAAAAAAAAGAGAAAGAATTGTCTATAAACTCATTCAATGAACTATTAGACATTTGTATTTTAAAAAAAGAAGTTCGGTTAAAATACGAATTGGAAAAAAATGTAAATCTAGTTACTTTTGATAAACAAAGAATAGAAATTTCTTTTAATGACGATTTAGATAAAGATTTTATAAAAGTACTATCATCAAAATTATATGCTTGGACCAATAAAAGATGGATAATTACTCTTTCAAAAGAAAAAGGCGGTCTATCTGTAAAAGAAAAAGAAACAGATATTAAGAAAAATATTTTTGAAAAAAAAAAAGAGAGTATTTTATATAAAAAAATATTGGAAAATTTTCCTGATGCTGAAATGACTGAGGTAAAAATAAACAAAAGTGAAAATAATGACTGATTTTTCGAAAATATTGTCTCAAGCGAAGGAAATAGAGACAAAGATGAAAGAAAGCCAAGAAAAAATTAAGAATATTACCGTAGAAGGAATTTCAGGGTCCAATTCTGTAAAAGTCACTTTAAATGGAGATGGTGAGATAATTAAAATTGATATTTCTCCAGAAACTTTAAAAGAAGAAAAGACAATAATTGAGGATTTAATAATGGCCGCTCACAACAATGCAAAGATTAAATTGAAATCAAAAACTTCCGAGGAAATTACAAAAGCTACAGGAGGTTTGGGGATACCTGGACTTAAGTTTCCTTTTTAAATATATGCAAAACATTAATGAAATAGATGAATTAGTAAAACTAATATCAAAGTTGCCTGGTTTAGGACCAAAGTCTGCTAAACGTATTGTTCTTAAATTAATAAATAACAGAGAAGAACTTATTAAACCAATGGCGAAAACATTAGCAGAGATATATAAAAATATTTCAAGATGTAAAATTTGTGGAACACTAAAAACTAACTCCATAGAATGTAGTTACAATAATTGTACGATTATTGAAAAAAAATATGATAAAATTTGTGTTGTTGAGTCAATAGGTGATCAATGGTCAATAGAAAATTCTAACATATATAAAGGATATTTTCATATATTAGGAGGAACAGTTTCATCAGCTGGACAAAAAAAAGAAGATTTATTAATAAATTCTTTAGTTGAAAGAGTTAAAAGGGATAAAATTGAGGAAGTTATTATTGCAACAAGTGCAACTGTTGAAGGAATGACAACGGCATACTACATCGCAGATAGCCTAAAAGGTATCAACGTTAAAATTTCAAAACTTGCCCAAGGTTTGCCAGTTGGTGGAGAAATTGAAAATTTAGATGATGGAACATTATTTTCTGCTTTTAAGAATAGAAATGGAGTTGGAAATAATGTGGATTAGTTAATTGGTCTTAGTCTTTGTCTTAACTCATCTATTGGTTTAAGAGAATTTCCAGATTTGTAATACCAATAAGTCCAACCATTGCAACTTTCGGCGCCTAATATTTTGGCTGCAACTTTATGAATAGAACCTTCAGATTGTTGATATTTAATACTTCCGTCAGCCATAATTTTTGCATTAATTTTTTCTTTTTGATCGTATATTTCCGTGCCTGGCCTAATTACACCCATTTCTACCAATGAACCAAAAGGAATTCTGGGCTTAGATCTATTATTTTGCAAGGTGTCCAAATAGTCGTTTTCTATTGGTTTTGTATTTTTTATCCTTTTATTTGCAGCTTCAAAGTAAGTTTTGTTCTTTTCAATTCCATAATAAATTCTTCCAAGTTTTTTTGCAACTACAGCGGTAGTTCCAGAACCTGAAAATGGATCTAAGATAAAATCATTTTTGTTTGTAGATGCTAAAAGTATTCGATGAAGTAACGCTTCTGGTTTTTGTGTGGAGTGAATTTTTTTACCTTTTTCCTTTAGTCTTTCTTTTCCACTACAAATAGGTATTTTCCAAGTCGACCTCATTTGAAGGTCGTCATTTAGACATTTTAATGACTGATAATTAAAAGTATACTTTGAATTTTTATCTTTGGATGCCCAAATTAAAGTTTCATGAGCATTTGTAAATCTTGTCCCTCTGAAATTTGGCATGGGATTATTTTTGTTCCAAATTACATCGTTTAATATCCAAAAACCTAAATCTTGAATTTTTGCACCAACTCTAAAAATATTATGATAGCTACCTATTACCCAAATACTTCCATTTTTTTTTAATATTCTTCTACATTCTTTAAGCCACATAATTGTAAAGTCATCATAAGTTTTAAAACTTTCAAATTTATCCCATTTATCATTAACCGCACTTACTTTAGATCTGTCAGGTCTAAATAATTGATTTTTTAATTGTAAATTGTAGGGAGGATCGGCAAATACTAGATCAAAAGTTTCATTAGGGATTTTTTGTAACTCTTTTAGACTGTCACCATTTATAATTTTGTTTTTTAAATTTAAGTTATTCATTTTGTAAAAAACAATTAGACTCTAGGTTGGAGTCTTCGTCAACCTGAGATTGAATTAATTTGAGTCCTTATAGTTGTTTAAAATATCAGGGACTCAATATATTGTGTACTGGATGAAATGTTTTTCTGTGGTGTTTTGTTACTCCAAATTTTTTAATAGCTTTTAAATGCTTGATAGTTCCGTACCCAGCATTTTTATCCCAATTATAATTTTTATAATTTTTTGACATTTTTACTATTAAACGATCTCTAGACACCTTTGCTATAATTGAGGCAGCTGAAATTTCAGCTATTTTTTGATCACCTTTAATGATGCTTTTAATTTTGTAATTTTGTAATTCAGGAACTTTATTTCCATCAATTAAGACTAATTTAGGTTTTTTTTTTAAGTTTTTTAATTGCTCTTTCCATTGCTAGTAAACTTGCATTTAAAATATTTAATTTTTCTATTTCAATAATAGAGGCTGATCCGATAGACCAAAAAGAATTTTTTTTTATATATTTTTCTAAAATTTCACGCTTAACTTTTGATAATTTTTTAGAGTCTTTTAGTTTTTTTCTATTTATTTTTGAATTTAATATTACAGCAGCGGCAAAAACTGGGCCAACTAGACTACCTCTTCCAACTTCATCAACTCCTGCTATAAGTTTTTTCATCTAAAAATTTATGCCTAATTCGTCAATTTTATTTCTAATTTTTTTTAAATCCATCCAAGAATATTTTTTTTGATCTGCTTGTCGTAATAAATATGCAGGATGAAAAGTTATCATTGTACAGAAAGTTTTATTACTAATAATTACTTCTTTCCAATTACCTCTTTCTTTTGAAATTTTATTTTTTGATCCAAACAATGACTCCATTGCTGTACTTCCCATAAGAACCAATATTTTTGGATTAATTATTGAAATATGATTTTTTAAAAAACTTGAATATTTTGTTATCTCATAAGATTCTGGTTTTCTATTATTAGGTGGTCTAAAGTTTACAACATTTGTTATATAAACATTTTTTCTATTAATATTAATTGCTTTAAGCATTTTATTTAATAACATTCCTGCATCACCCATAAAAGGTTTACCTAGTTCGTCTTCTTTTTGACCGGGTCCTTCACCAACAATCATTATAGGACTATCAATGTTACCATCGGCAAATACTATTTTTGTTGCATTATTTTTTAATTCACAATCTTCAATATTTTGAATTTTTTCCCTAAGTTTTCTTAATTGTTCAACTTTACTCAAAATCAAAGGTTCTTTTTTGACCCTATTAATTGGATTATCACTAAAAATACAATCTAAATCATAAGAATTAATTATTTCAGTGTTGATTATGTCATTTTGATTTAATATTTTTTTAGTCATAAAGTATATTTATGTTTAAAAACATTTTTAAAATATTAATTTTAATATTATTTTTTAATTTTAATCCAGTATACTCCAAAATTACAAATAATAATGATTTTAAAAAAAAAAACTTATCTAGCTATTTTTCAGCTCTTGTATCGCTTGAAAATCAACAGAATAAAGAATCTTTAAAATATTTTAATTTATCTAAATCTTTAATTCATTTTCATGATCCATATTTAAGAAAGTATATCAATTCTCTCGTTCAAGAAGGAAAAATCAAAAAAGCTGCATACGAATTAAAACTTGCCTCTAATAAGAAAGATTTAGCCTTTTTCGAAGCTTATTTAATACTTTTTTTGGATGCAATTAAAAAAAAAGATATCAACCAAAGTGAAAAATATTTAAAAAAATTAATCAGCCAGAATCATCAAGGAACTTTCAAGGGTGTAATAACTAAATCTTTAGAAGATTTTTTTTATGTATTTGTAAATAAAAAAAAAAAATCAACAAGAAATGATTTTGGTGATCTTGGATTAATAAATTTAGTTTTTCAAAGTTGCTATTTAGGAGAAAATAATTCAGCAAACCATTTTCAAAATTTGCTTAACAAAACTCAGCTGGATTATTCTAGATATATATTTTTTTATGTTAACTATTTAATTTCTGAAGAAAAATATAAAGAGGCAAAAGATATTACAGATAATTTAGATGTAATAAATAGTAATTTATTAACTTTGCAAACAAAAAATTGGATTGATGCAGAGGAATTTATTAAAATTAGTTCAATATTTTCTTGTCAAAGCGAAACTGATATTTTAAGTGAATATTTTTATTTAATTGCAAGTTTATACTCTTCAGAGGAAAACTATAAAAAATCAAATTTTTATTTAAAAATATCTAACTTTTTAAATCCAAAATTTAAATTTAATTTAACGTTAATATCAGAAAACTTATATTTAAATGGTAAATTTTCCCAAAGCAAATTTTTTATGAAGGATTTTAATGTGAACGATGGAATTTACTATTGGTATAAAATAAAAAAAAATAGCCAAATTATATTAAAAGAGAGCGGAATAAAAGAATCATCAAATTATCTAAAAGAAAATTTTCAAAAAATACAAAATCCATCAGAAAAAATTCTTTTTGATATGGCAAATTTATCTAAACGTTTTAAAAATTATGAAGAAGCCATTAAGTATTATAACAAAGTTTTGTTAATGTTAGATAAAAATTCATTAACTTATGCTGACGTTCTTTATAGAAGAGGAGGTGGATTTGAAAGACTAGGCGAGTATACCAAATCTGATAAAGATCTTTTAAAATCCTTGGAGATTGATCCAGACGATTCATACGTACTAAATTATTTGGCCTACTCTTGGTTAGAAAGAGAGTATAAAATTGATGTTGCAATGCAAATGCTTGAAAAAGCCTATGAACAGGAACCAGAGGATGCTTTTATTATAGACTCCATTGGTTGGGCTCATTATTTAACTGGCAATTATTTAGAAGCTGAAAAATTATTAAAAATGGCAATACAAATAATGCCTAGCGATCCAATAGTAAATGATCACTATGGTGATATTTTATGGAAACTAAATAGAAAGATAGAAGCCCAATATTATTGGAAAAGTGTTTTAAGTTTTGAAGATTCAGATGATGAAATTAAGAATAAAGTTTATATAAAAATTTTGAAAGGCCTACAAAAAAGTTAATAAATGAAATTTTTTAAAATTAAATCTTATGCAAAATTAAATCTTTCTTTAAATGTGATTAAAAAGGTACCTAAAAAACTTCATATTATTGAAAGTTTGATAACTTTTATTAATTTTTATGATCTAATATATATTAGAGAAACTAAAGCTCTAAAACACAAAATAAAATTTTTTGGAAAATTTTCAAAAAATATAACTAAAAATAATACGGTAAACAAGCTATTAAATTTACTTGATGAACAAGGTGTACTCAAAGGAAGAAAATTTCAAATTAAAATAATAAAAAATATTCCTCAAAAATCTGGACTAGGCGGAGGTTCAATGAATGCCTCAAGCATTGCAAAATTTTTTTTAAGAAAAAAAATTATAAATTTAAGTAAAAAAAAACTAAGCAATATTATGAAATCTGTGGGTTCAGATGTCGAACTTGGAATGAATTTTAATAACACTATTATGTCAAAAACAGGCAAATTGACTATAAAACAAAAAAAACTTGGACTTTATACTTTGGTTGTTAAACCTAACTTTGGTTGTTCTACAAGAACTATTTATTCAAAAACAAAAGAACAAACTAGACCAAAGTACAACAATCCTAAATCAAGTTTTTTTTCTATTAAAAATATAATTAATTCAAATAATCACTTAGAAAAAGCTGCATTTATACTAAACCCAAAATTAAAAAAACTAAAATTATTTTTATCTAGTTTACCGAATTCAATATGTGTTAGAATGACAGGATCAGGGTCATGCATGGTTGTGTACTATCTTTCTAAAAAAAAAGCTTTAAAAGGACTTAGATTATTTAAAAAGAAATATAAAAATTATTGGTGTATTATATCTAAAACTATATAATTTTTTTTTTTTATGTTATATGAATTTAATTTTGGGGCGTAGCCAAGTGGTAAGGCAGCGGTTTTTGGTACCGTCATCCTAGGTTCGAATCCTAGAGCCCCAGCCAGATATGATTAATATAAT
>MDTB01030342.1_pt1 | contig 19380 bp, 14 predicted proteins | sample 811161 | NCBI WGS metagenome assembly MDTB01 (sample SAMN05326650, study PRJNA326480) | marine metagenome | isolation source: seawater | place: Mediterranean Sea | collected 2009 | reverse complement strand
GAACCCATCTTTTTAAATTCATTTGAAATTTTTCCATTCTTTCCAAACAGCTCAGATTTTAATTGATTAACAGAGTTGAGATCCAAATTTTTTTTAAGTTTATTTAAATATTCTTCTTTAATTTTTATAATATCTGACATTTTAATAGATTATTTCTAAAGTTCAGAAAAACAATAGAGAAGATTAGTTTAAAGCAGATTGAGCTTTTTTAACTATAGTTTTAAATGCTTCTGGATTATCATATGCTATTTCTGCTAGAATTTTTCTATCTAGCTTTATTCCAGATTTGTTTAATCCATTAACAAACTTTGAATACGTCAGACCTTCAGCTCTTACTCCAGCATTAATTCTTTGTATCCATAATGACTTAAAGTCTCTTTTTTTATTTCTTCGATCTCTATAGGCATATTGCATTGCTTTTTCCATAGCTTGTTTTGCAACTCTAATGGTATTTTTTCTTCTGCCCCACTGACCTTTAACAGCCTTTAAAACTTTTTTATGTTTAGCATGACTAGTTACACCTCTTTTTACTCTTGCCATTTTATCCTCTTAAATTGTAAGGCATGTATGATTTTACTATTTTAGCATCTTGCTTTGACATTATAGTTGTGCCTCTTTGATTTCTAATTTGTGAATTTGTTCTTTTAATCATACCATGTCTTTTACCTGCTTGACCCATAACAACCTTTCCTTTAGCTGTGATCTTAAATCTTTTTTTAGCTGAACTTTTTGTTTTTAACTTTGGCATAATTTGACGAGGTTATACAAATAATAAATCTAATTTACAACAAATATTATTCCTCATAAAGGTTGAATAACCATTATCATTTGCTTGCCGTCAAATTTTGGATCCAATTCTACTTTACCTATTTCTTTCATATCTTCTTTAATCTTAGTCATTAACTCATGACCTAGATGTGAATGTTGAAGTTCTCTACCTTTAAATCTAATTGTGAATTTGACTTTATCACCTTTTGAAATAAATTTTTGTGCATTTTTAATTTTAAATTGATAATCATGAGTTTCTGTTACTGGTCTTAATTTAATTTCTTTTAATTCAATTTTCTTTTGTTTTTTTTTTGCTTTATTTGCTTTTTTTTGAGCATCATATTTATATTTACCCATATCAATTATTTTACATACAGGTGGTTTTGCATTAGGAGCAATTTCTATTAAATCTAATCCCTCTTCCTTTGCCATTGCTATAGCCTCATTTGTATTTAAAATTCCTAAGTTGTCTCCATTGCTGGCAATTACTTGTACTTCAGGTGAAATAATCCTATTATTTGATCGAGGACCCTTGTCCTTAGTTCTTCTTTGAAAATAATTTTGTTTATATACTGCCACTTATTTTGAAGGTGCTTTATTAAAAGCAGCAAATTTTTTTAAAAAAATATTTAGTTCCATAGTTTCTTGTTTCTTAGAATCCAATCTTCTAATAGTTACGGTGTTACTGTCAACTTCTTTTTTACCACAAATTAATAAAAGTGGTATTTTTGACAGCGAATGATCTCTAATTTTGTAATTTAAATTATGATTTTTCAAATCTACCTCAGATTTAATACCAGCATTCTTTATTTTCTGGTTTACTACTTTAGCATAATCGTCAAATTCATCAGATACTGGAATGACCATTGCTTGTATTGGTGAAATCCAAAATGGAAGTTTACCAGCATAATGTTCAATTAATATTCCAATAAATCTCTCTAAAGATCCAAATAATGCTCTGTGAAGCATAACTGGAACTTTCTTTGTTCCATCTTTATCAACAAATGATGCACTTAATCTATCAGGTAAATTTAAATCAACTTGCAATGTCCCACATTGCCAATCTCTTCCAATAGCATCTCTTAAAACAAATTCAATTTTTGGTCCATAAAAAGCACCTTCTCCTTTGTTAATACTGTATTCAAGTTTTGACGCTTTAACTGCTTTTAATAATGCAGATTCTGCTTTATCCCAAACTTTATCAGCACCAACTCTTAAATCTGGTCTATCTGAATACTTTAAAATTACATCATTAAATCCAAGCTCCTTATAAATTTCTAAAATTAAATTTGTAACTAATAAACACTCCTCAGTAATTTGATCTTCAGAGCAAAAAATATGTGCGTCGTCTTGAGTAAAAGCCCTTACTCTTAATAATCCATGAAGTGCTCCAGACGGTTCATATCTATGTACTTTCCCGAATTCGGACAATCTAAGTGGTAAATCCCTATAACTTTTTAATCCTTGATTAAAAACTTGAACATGACCAGGACAATTCATTGGTTTGATAGCAAAAATTTTCTCATCTGGAGTTTGAGAAGTATACATATGCTCTCCATATTTCTCCCAATGACCAGATTTTTCCCACAATGATCTATCTAAAACTTCAGGAGTATTTATTTCTTTGTATCCAGCATTGTCTTGTTTGTTCCTCATATAACCAACTAATTTTTGGAAAAGACTCCATCCTTTTTCATGCCAAAAAACTGAACCTGGACTTTCTTCCCTAAAATGAAACAAATCCATTTCCCTTCCGAGCTTTCTATGATCTCTTTTTTCAGCTTCCTCAATTCTTTTTAAATATTGATCTAAATCTTTTTGATTTGACCAACTTGTTCCGTAAATTCTTTGAAGCATTTCGTTATTAGAATCTCCTCGCCAGTATGCTCCTGATACTTTTGTCAATTTGAAGTATTTGCCAACTTTTCCAGTAGACGACAAATGAGGTCCACGACATAGATCATGCCATTTTCCATGATGGTAAATAGTTACTTCCTCTTTGTCTGGAATACTTTCAATTATTTCTGCTTTGTAAATCTCACCCTTTTTTTTAAAATGAGAAACAGCTTTTTTCCTATCCCAAATTTCTCTCCTTGTCGGTTCATTCCTATCAACTATTTCTCTCATTTTGATCTCTATTTTATCTAAATCATCCTTAGTAAAAGGTTCCTTACGTGCAAAATCATAAAAAAAACCACTTTCAATTACTGGGCCAATAGTTACTTGAGTTTTTGGAAATATTTCTTGCACTGCCATAGCTAAAATATGCGCTGTATCATGTCTTATGGTTTCTAATCCTTCTTTGTCTTTTGACGTATATATTTTTACTGAACAATCCTTATCTATTTCATAACTAAGATCTTTTTGCTCACCATCTACACTCATTATAAGAGCATCTTTAGATAAAGATTTGCTTATCTTTTCTGCAATTTCAAAACCAGTAACTTTTTTTGAAAAATTTATATCTTTTCCATTAGGTAATTTAATATTTGGCATTTATTTTATTAATTTTTTATATTCTGAATATGTAGAAAAACACATTTTTTCAATGTTAAATTTTTTAATTACATTTTTTCTACCTTCATTGCCCATAAATTTCAATGTAGTTTCATCTAATTGTAATGTTTCTATAATTTTTTTACTAAGTAATTCAGGTTTTCCTACTTCAAACAAAAAACCTGTTTTATCATTAATAATAGTTTCTTTAGAACCTCCAATATTACTGGCTATAATAGGTTTTTCCATTGATTGAGCTTCAACAGCTACTCTTCCAAAGGCTTCCGGCTCAATTGAAGCAGATACTACTATATCTGAAATTTTATATGCAACTGGCATTTCTTTACAATGATCAATAAATCTTACTTGATTATTTAATCTATATTGCTCTACAAGTCTTAAAATTTTTTTCTTATAAACATCTCTTCCTTGGTCACTTCCTAATATAATTGCGTAAAAAGCTTCATGTCCTAGCTCCTTGTTAACTAAGTTAAGTGACTCTATAAACATTTCTTGTCCTTTCCAGGTAGTTAATCTTCCTGGTAATAATATTATTTTTTTTCCTCTTTTAATGTTCCATTTTTTATATAATTTATCTTCATCTGATTCTATTGTTGTGGATGGATCAAAATAATCTGTATTTATTCCTCTGAAAATTACCAAAAATCTTTTCTTTGGATCTAAATATTTTAAATAATTTTCATTTATATGTGAAAAGATAAAGTTTGAACCTGCTATTGTAAGATCAGATCTAACCATTATTGAATTATAAAATTTCTTTAATCTATTATTAAAATTATAAGTACCATGAAAAGTAGTGACGAATTTTCTTCTAGTTATCTTTGTTGCTAACCAACAAGACCAAGCAGGAGCTCTACTTCTTGCATGTACAATTGAAATATTAAAAAATAAAATGATGAATATTAATATGAACACATTTAAAATCATTAGAATTGGATTTTTACTATGAACTGGAATTCTAAATAATTTTACTTTTGTTTTATCTATATATTTGATTAATTCTCCTCCACTAGTAGCAATGAAGGATAAACAATTATTCTCTGGTAAATAATGAGCAAGGTCATAACAACCAGTCTCAGCACCTCCATATCCCAGTTTAGGAATAACTTGTAAAACTTTTAATTTTGATGACATTTGCTGATATTATATATTAAGAAATAATTCTAATAAACTTTTATGAATAAATTTAAGTACCTAAAAATATCAAAAACTAAAAAAATTAGATATTTAAGCAATTATTATAGGAAAAATCTTTATATAATTTTTTTACATGGGTTTATGTCTGATATTGAAGGAGAAAAACCAAAAGCCTTTTATAATTATTCAAAAAAAAATAAGCTTGGTTTTCTTGCATTAGAATATTCAGGTCATGGAAAATCATCAGGTAAGTTTACTAATGGAAATATTAGTAAATGGTCAAATGAAACTAAAGTTGTAATCAAAAAAATTGTAAAAAAAAACAATTTTGTATTAATTGGTTCAAGTATGGGATCTTGGATATCATTAAATCAATTTAAATTTTTCAAAAAACAAATCAAAGGCTTTATAGGTATAGGATCTGCACCAGAATTTTTAGAAAATTTGATGTGGAAAAAATTTACAAAAAAAATGAAAAAGGAAACAATTAAAAAAAGAATTTATAATTTAAAACATGGTGAGTATGAGTATCCAATAACATACCAATTGATAAAAGATGGGAGAAAAAATAAAGTTTTAAAAAAAAAAATATCATCCAAAATATTTGTTACAATGTTTCATGGAAGTAAAGATGAAGTTGTACCAGTCAACTACTCTAAAAAGGTTTTAAATATTTTTACTAATGCTAGTAAAAAATTAGTAATTTTTAAAAATGGTGATCATAGCCTATCTAGTAAGAACAAACTTAAGAAAATTAATCTAGAATTAAGTAAAATTATCTCGAATATAGTTTAAACCCTCAACATATGTTGGAAACTTTAATTTATAATTAAAATAATTTTTCATTTTTTTATTACTAACTTTTTTTGAATCCCTATAAAAACTTTTTAACATTTTATTATCTATGTCGCCTACTTCAATCATTTTTGGTTTATCTAAATTTAGTAATTTTACTCCATACATTGTTACCTCTTCTGAAGATGATGGTTTATCATCAGATAAATTATATATTTCTCCAGATTTAAAATTAGATAAAGATTCAAATAATATATTTGCAATATCTTCAACATGTATTCTTGAAAAAAAATGATTTTCTTTCTTGATTAAATTAACTTTTCCTAATTTTAATCTCATAAGTATATTATTTTCTTTGGAATAAATTCCTGACAATCTAAATATCTGGATAGGTTGATTATTTTTTTTTGATAAGTTAAGCCAAGATTTTTCTGCCTCAAGTCTTGCTATTCCATTTGAAGATGTAGGATTTGTTAGACTGTTTTCATTTACCCAATTGCCATCATGGTCGCCATAAACGCTAGTAGCTGATAAATAAGTTATCCACTTTAATTTAGAATCTTTTAATTCATAAAAAAAATTTTTTATTACTAAGTCTATTCCATTGGCTGGAGGTATTGATATTAAAATATAGTCTGCCTCACGAAGATTCTTAATAAGTTTATCATCGAATGATTCATCCTTAAAAAAGAAATTTTCATAAGATAAATCGTCAATTTTTTTTTTACAAGATTTACCTGTTGAAGTTGTAGACAAATTAATAATTAAATTTTCAGATTTAATTTTACTTATAAACTCTTTAGCTACTTGACCAAAGCCAAAACAAAAAATATTTATTTCTTTCACTTTAGCTTACTTCTCTTGTTTCAGATTTTAAAGAAATTGGATTATCTAATTTATCTAACATTTCTTTTGGACAGATTTGAACAAAGTTTTTGATTTCAGTTTCAAAATTTTCAATCATTTTTTTTGATAAAATTGAATTTGTTTCCTCGTAATGTTCTTTAATTAATTCTTTTAGATAATTAATCCAAAATTCAGTCTCTAAATTCTGCCAAACAATGCTTTCAGGATTTGCTCTTTTTTCAAATTTATTCTTTGGATCATAAACAAAAGACATTCCTCCAGTCATACCTGCTCCAAAATTATCTCCTACTTCACCTAAAATTACTACTGTTCCACCAGTCATATATTCACATGCATTGGAATCACATCCTTCAATTACTGCAATTGCGCCAGAATTTCTAACAGCAAATCTTTCACCGGCTTGCCCTGCTGCAAAAAGTTTTCCTGAAGTAGCACCATATAAAACAGTATTTCCTATGATTGTATTTTCATGAGAAACTAAATTACTCTCATCTGAAAGTTTAATTACTAATGTTGCTCCAGATAAACCTTTTCCTACATAATCATTAGCATCACCTTTTAAAACAAGTTTTAAACCTTTAATTCCAAATGCTCCAAAAGACTGTCCAGCAGAACCTCTGAATTTCAAAGTTAAAAATTCATTATCTAAATTATCATTACCATATTTATTATATAGATAATGTGAAATTCTTGTACCTACAGTTCTATGAGTATTTTTTATATTGAATTCCTTTTCAATTATTTTTGTTTTTCCAATTTGATACTTTATTTCAGGAATAATTTTATGATCTAAAGTATCTGGCACACTATTAATTTCTTGGCTTTTACAATATCTTGGATTTCCTCCAGCATCTGCTTGAACAAAAAGTGGATTTAAATCTAAATCATCTAAATTTGAAGATGCCTTACTTATCTGTCTTAATAAATCTGTTCTACCTATTATTTCACTTAAAGATCTAAAGCCTAATTGAGCCAAAATTTCTCTAACTTCTTGAGCAATAAACTTAAATAAATTAACTACTTTATCAGGAGTTCCTGTAAATTTTTCCCTTAGTTTCTCATCTTGAGTACACACTCCAACAGGACATGTATTAGAGTGGCATTGCCTAACCATTATACATCCCATTGCTACAAGTGCAGTAGTAGCAATACCATATTCCTCAGCACCCATCATTGAAGCTATAATTATATCTTTTCCTGTTTTTATTCCCCCATCAGTTCTTAAAGTTACTTTATGTCGTAAATTATTTAATGTTAGTATTTGATTAGCCTCAGTTAATCCCATTTCCCATGGAATTCCAACATATTTAACGCTTGTTTGTGGAGTTGCTCCTGTTCCTCCATTATGTCCTGAAATTAAAATTATATCTGCTTTAGCTTTTGCTACTCCTGCTGCAATAGTGCCAATACCTGAAGAAGCAACTAATTTTACACCAACTCTAGCTTTAGGATTAATTTGTTTAAGATCATAAATTAATTGAGCAAGATCTTCAATTGAATAAATATCATGATGTGGTGGGGGAGAAATTAAAGTTACTCCTGGAGTTGAATGTCTTAATCTTGCAATCTCCTTTGTAACTTTAAAGCCTGGTAATTGCCCTCCTTCACCTGGTTTTGCGCCTTGTGCTATTTTAATTTCTATTTCATTACAATTATTAAGATAATTAATTGTTACTCCAAATCTTGCTGATGCTATTTGTTTAACTCTAGAATTTGCACTATCTCCATTATCCATTTTAACAAATCTTTTTTCATCTTCACCACCCTCTCCGCTACAAGAAGCTCCTTTAATTCTATTCATTGCTATTGCCAAAGTTTCATGGGCTTCTTTTGACAAAGCACCGTGTGACATACTTCCACTACCGAATCTTTTTAGGATATTTTCTATTGGTTCTACTTCTGAAATATCAATAGGTGAATTTAAATTTCTATTTCTAAATCCAATTAAGTCTCTCAAATTTATTGGGGGAAGATTATAAATTCCATCAACATATTTTTTATAAGCATCTTTAGAATTAGAACCTACGGCACTTTGTAACAAATGAATAAGTTTTCCTTGATACTGATGTGTTTCACCATTCTTTCTATATTTATAGATACCACCTATTGGCAATACTGAAACTGCTCCATTAAAAGCATCTTTATGTATTGATCTTAATTTTTTTTCAATACCACTCAAACCAATACCTGATATTTTTGATAAAACTCCTGGAAAAAATTCTGATGCAATAGTTCTACTAAGACCTACTGTTTCAAAATTACATCCACCTCTATATGAGCTTAAAACAGAAATTCCCATCTTAGACATTATTTTTAAAATTCCATGGTTTATAGATTTAATATATCTCTCAATACACTCATCATAATCAAATCCACCAAATAATTTTTTTTCAAATCTTTGATATAAACTATCTAAAGCTAAATACGGATTAACTGTTGTTGCACCTACACCAATAAGAGTAGCAAAAGAATGAGTATCTAGAGCTTCGCCTGTCTGCGAATTTATCGAAACGTACCCTCTTAATTTATTTTTAATAAGATGGGTATTTACTGCCCCAATGCTCAGGAGCATTGGTATTGCTATATTATTCTCCGAAACATTTTTATCAGTTAAAATTAATTGAGTAACACCCTGTCTTACAGCGATCTCTGAATCACGTTTAATTCTTTCTATTGCTTTTTCAAGATTTTCTTCTTTTTGAAAAGTACAATCAATTATTCCTGAATTTTTACTAAAAAAATTTACAAATTTTTCAAACTGTGAATTTGACAAAATAGGACTATTTAAAACATAAATATTCTCTTCAGTTAAATTAGTAAAATCTAAAATATTTCCAAGATTTCCAAATCTTGTTTTTAAACTCATTACTTTATTTTCTCTTAAAGAGTCTATTGGTGGATTTGTTACTTGGCTAAAATTTTGCCTAAAAAAATGATAAAGAGGTCTATAATGATCTGATAAAACTGCAAGAGGAGTATCATCTCCCATAGAGCCTGTTGCTTCTTTAGCATCTTCAGCCATTGGATGAAGAATTAATTCAAGATCCTCTATGCTATAACCAAATGAGTGCTGTCTTTTTCTTAATTCATCACCTTTAAAAAAAGATTTTTCATTTTTGATAGGAAATTTTCTATCAAGATCTATGATTTGATTATTAAAATGTTTAAATTCTTTTGCTAGATAATTTTTTATTTCATTATTACTAAATACCTTTCCTTTCTCTAATCTTACTCCTATAATTTCTCCAGGTCCTAATCTTCCTTTAGTTACAATTTTTTTTTCATCAAGCTCAATCATTCCTGTTTCTGACCCTGCACATAATATTTTATCTCTTGTGATTGTATATCTCATTGGGCGAAGACCATTTCTATCAGTTGCTACTATTGCCCATTCATTGTCGGTTGCTGCTATTGCTGCTGGACCATCCCATGGTTCCATAGTACTATTTAAAAAATTAAATAATTGCTGATGATCTTTTGGTAAAACTTTACTTTTTTTAGACCACGCATCTGGAATTAACATTAGCTTTGCTAATGGTGCTGGTTGGTCAGATATATTTAATAATTCAAAAACATTATCTAAAGCTGCTGAATCTGAAACACCAGGTTGAATAACTGGTTTTAAATTTTCAATATTTTCAAATAAAGAACTTTTCATTTCTTGTTCGTGAACTTTCATCCAATTGCAATTTCCTTTAAATGTATTTATTTCTCCATTATGAGCTAAGGCCCTAAAAGGTTGAGCAAGATCCCAACTTGGAGCAGTGTTTGTAGAAAATCTTTGATGAAATATTACAAATCTTGAAATAAATCTTTCATCTTTTAAATCAACATAAAAATCTGAAATAGACTCAGCTAAAAACATGCCCTTATAAATGATTGATTTAGAACTTAAAGAACAAATATAAAAACTTTCTAAATGATTCTTAATTGCTTTATTTTCGATTTTTCTTCTAGTTTCATAAAGCTTTCGTTCTAGATCTTTTCCAGATAATTTTCCATTATTATTTGTAAATAAAACTTGCGCTATCTCTGGTCTAGTAGAATTAGCTTTTTCTCCTAAAACTTTTGGGTTAACAGGGACTTGTCTCCATCCATAAATTTTAAAATTAGATTTTGTTAACTCAGATTCAATTAAAGTCCTACAGTTTTCCTGGGTAGCAAAGTCATTTCTAGGAAGAAAAATCATTCCAACACAAATTTCTGAATTATCATTTTTATGCCCTGTCAACTCTATCTTTTCTGCAAAAAAGTCAGATGGGATTTCGATATGAATTCCAGCTCCATCACCTGTTTTTCCATCTGCATCAACGGCACCTCTGTGCCAAACAGCCTTTAAAGCTTGAATTCCATATTCTACAACTTTTCTTGATTTTTTTCCTTCAGTTGAAGCAATCAAACCAACTCCGCATGCATCATGCTCCATACTTTTTGAATAAACATTTGCATCTGTAAGAATTTTAATATTCTTCTTATAGTTTTTCATCATGCAACTTTCTCATTACCAATACTTTTATTCTCTAAAAATTTTATTATTGATGAAGCTGCATCCCTGCCATCTTTAATTGCCCAAACAACTAATGATGCGCCTCTTACAATATCACCAGCAGCAAATACTCCTGACAAATTTGTCTCCATTGTATCAAAATCTATTTTTATTGTTCCCCATTTTGAAACTATTAGTTCATGAGAATTAAACAAATTAGGTAAATCTTCAGGATCAAACCCTAAAGCTTTAATAGCTATATCAGCTTCAATGTTAAATTGGGAATTTTTTTGAATTTCTGGTTTTCTTCTACCACTTTCATCTGGTTCCCCTAATTTAATTTTGTTAACAGTTATACCTTCAATCTTATTTTTACCTAAAAATTTTTCAGGACTTGAGAGCCAAACAAATTCTACTCCTTCTTCTTCGGCATTTTGAACTTCTCTAGCTGATCCAGGCATATTTATCTTATCTCTTCTATAAAGACACTTAACTGTTTTTGCTTTTTGTCTTATACATGTTCTTACACAATCCATTGCTGTATCACCACCTCCAATAACTACAACATTTTTACCTTCAGCATTTAATGTTCCATTATCAAATAATTCTACTTTATCGCCTAAGCCCTTTCTATTAGATGCTGTTAAAAATTCCATTGCTGGAAAAATATTTCCCAAATCATTTCCCTCTATTTGTACGTCTCTAGCTTTATATACGCCTGTTGCTATTAAAATAGCATCATGTTTTTCTCTTAACTGATTTAAAGAAGCATCTTTTCCAACTTCAAAATTTTGAATAAACTGAATTTTGCTTTCTTCTAATAATTTAGTTCTTCTTTCAACTACAAATTTTTCTAATTTAAAATTTGGTATTCCATAAATTAATAAGCCACCAGGTCTATCATATCTATCATATATTGTAATTTGATAACCCGACTTACGAAGTTGCTCAGCAGCAGCTAGTCCAGCAGGTCCAGCACCTATAATTCCAACACTTTCTTTTTTTTCACTTTTAATTTTTATCGGATTAATCCAACCTTGATCCCAAGCATTATCATTTATATATTTTTCAATTGAACCAATTGTAACTGTGCCATGACCGGACTGCTCAATAACACAATTTCCCTCACATAATCTATCTTGAGGACAAATTCTTCCACAAATTTCTGGCATATTATTTGTGCTTTGGGATAGTTCATAAGCTTCTTTCATCCTTCCTTCGGCAGTCAATTTAAGCCAGTCGGGAATATTATTACTTAATGGACAGTGAATTTGACAAAAAGGTACTCCACATTGTGAGCATCTGCTGGATTGTTCCTTGGCTTTTTCATTAATGAAATCTTTATAAATCTCATTAAAATCACTTTTTCTTTTAACAACCTCTCTTTTAGGTGGATTTTGTTGACCTATATCTACAAATTTTAGCATTTTATCTGACATATTCTCAATTTTAGAAGCCAACATATATCATGATTTTTACTAATAAAAGATAAACAAGGTCAATATATATGACCTTTGTTACTAAAAAAACCTTGTATAATAATATCTTTTATAATTTGCATATCTAATATGCTGCCACGGAATTGTTTTATTTAAAGAATATTTAAGTTACCAAGGAAAGTTAATGTTTTTGGATTTTATAGAAATTTTCATTTTATCACTAATTCAAGGGATATCTGAATTCTTACCAGTAAGTTCATCTGCTCACTTAATTGTGATTTCAACTCTTTACAAATTTAAAGCTAATTCAATGTTAATAGATGTAAGCTTACATCTAGGATCTTTAACTGCAATAGTTTATTATTTCAGAAAAGAACTCTTAGACTTAAAAAAAAATAAAAAAATTCTAAAATTAATAATTATAGGTTCAGTTCCAATAATGATATTCGGTTACATCATTTATATTACAGAATTGATTTATCTATTAAGAAACATAAAAGTAATTGCATGGACTACATTAATATTTGGTTTAGTATTATATATTGCTGATAAAAATGATTTGAATAAAAAAATATCTTCAGATTTAAAATTAAGTACTATTTTATTTATTGGTTTCTTCCAAGTTTTATCACTAATTCCTGGTGTTAGTAGAGCCGGTATAACAATTACTGCAGGAAGAATTTTAAATTTTAATAGAGCTGACTCAGCTAAAATTTCTTTTTTGTTATCTATACCAGCTTTAGCTGGGGCAAGTTTTCTTAGTCTAAAAAATATTCATTATGAAAGTATTGAATTTAATTATCTGGTACTATCATCTATCATTTTTTCATTTATTTTTTCTTATTTAACAATTAAATTTTTTTTAGATTATATCAAAAAATTTTCTCTTAATATTTTTGTTATATATAGAGTCATGGTTGCAATAATTTTATTTATTTTAATTTATAGTTAGTTTTTTTTAAATCTGGTAAAATTTGAGAAATTATAACACCTAATAAAATTAATACGCATCCAGCTATATTATCAATATCCAAAACTTGATTTAAAATAAGCCATGCTGCTATTGCAGCAAATACACTCTCTAATGAAAATATAATTGCAGATGGAGCAGGTAAAATATTTTTTTGAGCATATATTTGTAAAGTGAAAGCAATACCACCTGACATTGCTCCTGCATATAATATTGAAACCGATTCATTTAATATATTTGCGAGTGTAATTGTTTCAAAACAAATAGCAAAAATAGATGAAAATATAGCTACAATAAGTGCCTGCAATGATCCAAAAAATAAAGGTAAATTAAAATTTTTTATAAATTTACCAATAAAAATTATATGGAGGCTCCAAAAAATTGCACAAAGTATAACTAAACTATCTCCTAATCTAACTGTAGCATTGGTAAAATCACTTAAGAAATATACACCTAAAACACAAAAAAACACAGATGGCCATATACTCCAATGAATTGATTTTTTAAAAAATAAATAAAGTATTATAGGAACCATAGGTACATAAAAAACTGTAAAAAATGCTGCATTTGCAACATCGGTATAAAGTAAAGCTGCTTGTTGAACATAAGTTCCTAGGAATAGAAATAAACCAATCCAAAAAAGAAATTGATAAAATAATTTTCTATTAATATTTATCTGACTAATAATTTTTTTTCTTTCAAAAATTATTGCAAACGGAATTATAGATAAAAAACCAATGAAAAATCTTGCTCCATTAAAAGTAAGTGGACCTATCTTATCCATTCCAGTATCTTGAGCAATAAATGTTGTTCCCCAGATAAATGTACACAAAAGTGCACTAAATAGAGAAGCTATTTTTGACATCGATTTTATATGGCTAATTTATAAGCAAAGTTTTTTCCAAGATTTTCTTTAATTTCATTATTAAATCTTGCTGCCTCTGCTCCATCTATAATTCTGTGATCATAGGATAAAGAAATTGGTAATAAAGTTCTTGTAACGAATTTTCCATTTACTGAGACTTGTTTTTTTATAGATTTGCCTACACCTAAAATTGCAACTTCAGGATAATTAATAATTGGAGTAAAAAAACTACCTCCTATGCTACCTAAACTTGTAATTGTCATCGATCCACCTAAAAATTCTTTTTTATCAATTTTTTGATTTCTACATTTTTCACTTATCTCCACTAATTCACTGCTTATCATATTGATATTTTTTTGATCTGAATTTCTTATTTTTGGAACCATTAAACCATGAACAGTATCAACTGCTACTCCAATATGAAAATATTTTTTTAGAGTTATTTTTCCATTTTCAATATCATCAATTGAAGAATTAAATGAAGGAAATTTTTTTAAACATTTTGTCAATGCTTTTATAATAAATGCTAGAGGTGTTATTTTTTTTATTTCACCAGTATACATATCTTTAAGTGATTTTCTAAAATCTTCCATTTCAGTTATATCCACCTCATCATGATTTGTTACATGTGGAATAGAATTCCAAGAATTTGATAAATGTTTTGCTGCTATTTTTTTAACTCTTGGAATATCTTTAGTTTCTATCTCTCCAAAATCTGAATGATTAAAATTTACTAAAGGTTTTTTTGGTATTGAAGAGGTATTTATCTGCTCCGAGATAAATTTTTTAACATCGCTCTCTATTACTCTGTTTTTCCTCTCACTACCTGAAATTTTATTAATATCAACTCCTAGCTCTCTTGCAAACTTTCTAATTTTTGGACTAGCTAAAACTCTAAGTTTTTTATCTGACATACTATAACTTTGTTGGTATAATTTTGTTTGGATCAATTTTATACTTTTTAATTGCCTCTTTAGCATATTTAGATGCAATTAATTGTTCTTTAGCAAGAACACTTAAACCATATGTAACTATATGTTCTTTATCTACCTCAAAAAATCTTCTTAAACTCTCTCTTGTATCGCTTCTTCCATATCCATCAGTTCCTAAAGAATAAAAACTCTTCTTTAAAAAAGGTCTTATTTGTTCAGCATGTGAACGCATATAATCTGAAGCAGAAAGTATAGGGCCTTCAGTTTTACCTAAACATTTTTCAACATATGAAATTTTTTGGTCTTTATCAGGGTTTAAAAGATTAAATCTCTCAGTTTCTATACCATCTCGACCTAATTCATTAAAACTTGTTACACTCCAAACCTCACTATCAATTTGATATTCATTTTGAAGAATTTCAGCTCCAGCAATCATCTCTCTTAATATTGCTCCTGAACCTAAAAGTTGAATTTTTGTTTTTTTAAAATTGTTAAATTCTTTTATTTTGTACATACCTTTTAGTATTCCTTCTTCACAATTTTTATCTTTTGGAATTGCAGGATGCGGATAATTTTCATTCATCGTAGTGATATAATAAAAAATATTTTCTTTTTTTTCATGCATTCTTCTTAATCCTTCTCTAAAAATGACTGCTAACTCATAAGCAAATGTAGGATCATATGATATGCAATTTGGAATTGTTGATGCTAAGATATGACTATGTCCATCTTGGTGTTGTAAACCCTCTCCAGCTAAAGTTGTTCTACCTGATGTAGCTCCTATTAAAAATCCTCTAGCTTGACTATCTCCCGCAGCCCAAGAAAAATCTCCAGTTCTTTGGAAACCGAACATGGAATAGAAAAGGTAAATAGGTATCATTTCTAAATCATGATTAGTATAAGACGTGCCAGCTGCAATCCATGATGCCATAGATCCAGCTTCATTAATTCCTTCTTCTAATACCTGACCTTTTCTGTCTTCTCTATATGAACTTAATTGTTCAGAGTCTTCCGGTTCATATTTTTGTCCTTCATGAGCATAAATTCCTATTTTTTGAAAAAAACCTTCCATACCAAATGTCCTTGCTTCATCAGGAATTATTGGAACAAGTCTTGGTGCTACATTTTTATCTCTTAATAAATTAGTTAATAACCTTACTAAGGCCATAGTAGTAGACATTTCCTTTTTACCTGTTGAAACTTTCATAAAATCAAAAATTTCTTTCGAAGGAGCCTTTATAGGTTTAGCGTATGTAGTTCTTTCAGGTATAAAACCACCTAATTTAATTCTTCTATCTTTTATATATTTAATTTCTGGAGAATCATCACTTGGTTTAAAATATTCTATATTCTGTACCTGTTTATCAGTTAAAGGCACATCAAACCTATCTCTATAATATAATAAATCTTCTACTCCCATTTTCTTTTGCTGATGTGTGGTATTTACACTTTCACCAGTTTTACCCATGCCATAGCCTTTAATAGTTTTTGCAATTATTACAGTTGGACTTCCAATATTTTTTGAAGCACTTTCATAAGCTGCATAAACTTTGTGTGGGTCGTGTCCTCCTCTATTTAATCTCCAAATATCTTTATCAGATAAAGTAGAAACTAATTCCTGAGTTTCAGGTGATTTACCAAAAAATTTTTCTCTAACATAAAGTCCATTTCTTGCTTTATAGGCTTGATATTCACCATCTACAGTTTCATTCATTATTTTAACTAAGTGGCCGGTCTTATCTTTTGCAAGTAAAGGATCCCAATAAGATCCCCAGATAACTTTAATTACATTCCAACCAGCACCTCTGAAAATGCCCTCTAGCTCTTGAATTATTTTTCCATTTCCTCTAACTGGTCCATCTAACCTTTGCAGATTACAATTAACTATAAATACTAAGTTATCTAACTTCTCTCTTGCTGCTAACCCAATTGCTCCTAAAGATTCTGGCTCATCCATTTCTCCATCTCCTAAAAATACCCAAACTTTTCTTCCTTCATCTTTAATCAAACCTCTATTGATTAAGTACTTCATATATCTTGCTTGATATATTGCTAACATTGGGCCTATACCCATTGAGACTGTGGGAAATTGCCAAAATTTTGGCATTAACCAAGGATGAGGATAGGATGATAATCCACCAGGATTGACTTCTTGTCTAAAGTTATCAAGTTGTTTTTCATTTAACCGGCCTTCTAAAAAAGCTCTAGCATAAATACCTGGAGCACTATGACCTTGAAAATAAACTAAATCACCTCCAAATTTATTATTCTTTGCTCGCCAAAAATGATTCATGCCAACATCATAAAGTGTTGCGGCTGATGCAAAAGTACCAATATGCCCTCCAAGTTCTGGAAACTTTTTGTTTGATCTAACAACCATTGCCGCTGCATTCCATCTTATCAAAGATCTAATCTTTCTCTCCAAATTTTGATCTCCTGGAGATTTAACTTCATTTTCTGGGGATATAGTATTTATATAGGGTGTATTTCTTGAAAGAACTAAATCTGATCCTTGCTTATAAGAATGTTCTATTAATTGTTTAATTAAATATTGAGCTCTTTGACTACCATCATTTTCTAGTACTGATGATAAAGATTCAAGCCACTCTTGAGTTTCTATTGGATCAATATCATTTTTATTATTAACTTTAATTTGTGTTTCTTTTATTTTAATAGGTCTTTCTTTGATTTCATCTACTTTAACTTTTACTTCATCTTTTATAGATGTTTCTGCTTCAGCAATTATATTTTCTGTATCTTTTGGAATTTTTTCATCTTTAGGAATTTTTTCGTCTTTTGAAGTTTCTTTTAATGAAGAAACATTTAATATTAAATCATCTTTTGAAACTTTATCACCTATCTTAACATTGATAGACTCAACTTTTCCTTCTACAGTTGAAGGAACTTCAACGCTAGACTTATCACTCTCTATAGTAATAACTGGATCATTAAGTTTAATATTGTCTCCAGCTTTTACTAATATTTCAATAACTTCTACACCCTCAAAGTCACCAATATCTGGCACAAGTAATTTTTGAATCATTGTTATTTATCGATTTTTACTCTTAAAATAAGCATATTTGATATATTTCTAACACATTTGAAGCCATTTTTGGACAAGCTTATATGTCACTTTTTAGAAATGTTGAAAAATATATTTAAAAAAATAACAAATTTCAAAAATAAAGAAGATTTAGATGCAAGATTTTGGATACAAAAAATTTTGTTGTGTAAAAACTATAAAAATAATTCTTTTTAAATCCTTTCAATACACATAGCTATACCCATTCCACCTCCAATGCATAATGAGGCACAACCTTTGCTTTTATTTTGTCTCATCATTTCGTGAATTAAAGTTACTAAAATTCTTGTGCCTGAAGCACCTATTGGGTGCCCAATAGCTATCGCTCCCCCATTTACATTTACTTTTTTTTCAGGAATTTTTAAATCTTTTATAACTGCAATACTCTGTGCGGCAAATGCCTCATTAATTTCAAACAAGTCTACTTCATCCAATTTCCAAGATGCATTTTTTAAGGCCATATTAACTGCCGGGATTGGACCAAGGCCCATAAGAGATGGCTCTACTCCACAAGTAGCCCAAGATACTATTCTGACCAAAGGCCTTATTGATCTATTTTTTGCTTCGTCGAGTTTCATTAATACTACTGCTGCAGCACCATCATTTATTCCAGAAGAATTTCCAGCTGTTACTGTCCCATCATCTTTAAATACAGTATTTAATTTTTTCAAACTTTCTAAAGTAATTTCGTTTCTAGGATGCTCATCTTTTTCAAAAATAAATTTTTTACCATTATCATTAATTTGTAATTTAATTAATTCGTTTTCAAATTTATTTTTAGATATAGCAATTTGAGTTTTTTCTTGAGAATTTAAAGAAAATAAATCTTGTTCATTTCTCGAAATTTTATATTTTTCAGCAATATTTTCTGCGGTTATACCCATGTGATAGTCATTAAATGAATCAATTAATCCATCATATACCATCGTATCAACTAATTTATCTTCAGATATTTTTTTATCTTCTCTATAAAAAATTGCATGTGGGGCTCTAGACATATTTTCTTGACCACCAGCAATTATGATTTTATTTTCATTTAATAATAAAGATTGAAAAGCTGAAGCGACAGATCGCAATCCAGAACCACAAACTTGATTAACAACATGTGCAGGTTTAGAAACTGGAATTCCAGCACGCACTGCAGCTTGCCTAGCAGGATTTTGGCCAGTAGCAGAAGTCAGAACTTGTCCCATAATTACCTCATCGATATCTTCTAACTTTAATTGAGATTTATGAACAACTTCTTTAATAACCACAGTTCCTAATTTATCAGCACTCAAACCTTTTAAAGATCCTTTGTAAGTGCCTATAGGAGTTCTTAATGCTGCTGTTATAACTATATCACTCAATTTATTAATCATTATTTTGATAACATAATATTTTATAAGTTAAATTACATTAAAAACTTTGCTATATTAAAAAAGTTTAATTTTTATTAATAAAATTTTGCGCCTGTAGCTCAATTGGATAGAGCGCTTGGCTACGGACCAGGAGGTTCTGGGTTCAACTCCTAGCAGGCGCG
>MDTB01214797.1_pt1 | contig 19384 bp, 16 predicted proteins | sample 811161 | NCBI WGS metagenome assembly MDTB01 (sample SAMN05326650, study PRJNA326480) | marine metagenome | isolation source: seawater | place: Mediterranean Sea | collected 2009 | reverse complement strand
GAAAAAAAACTAAATCATTAATGACTGCTCAGATGCATAAACTTGCTGAAAAGCAAGAGTTTGAAAGAGCACAAGAGATCAAAAAAAGGATTAAAAGCTTAGATTTACTGCAACAAGAGCAATCATTTAATAGTTCTTTGACCAGTGTTGATTTTTTTGCATGTGTTTCTAAGCTTGATAGAACCGGAATATGCATATTATCAGTGAGAGATGGAAAAATTAGAGGGACCAAAACTCATTATTTAAAAGGCAATCAATTACATGATATTGATAGCCTGTTTCAAAGTTTAATATTTTCTTATTACCAAAGTAGCTTCTCCTTGCCTAAGAAAATTATTTTAAATATTAAGCCTATTAATCTCTCTCTAATAAAACAAGCCATTAAGTTAAAATTTGGAAGAGAAACTTTAATATCAACAACTATAAACTCTAATATTAGAAAAGTTGCTAAATTAGGAAAATTAAATGCTAGCCAAATTATTGAAAACCGTTTGAGCCAATCTGATAGATACTCCTTTGCGATTAAAGATTTGATTTCTTATTTAGCTTTAAAAGAAAAAGATATAAGCATAGAAGGTTTTGACGTTAGCCACCATAGTGGTGAGAATGCAGTTGCATCATGTATAAGATTTTCCTCACAGGGTCCTGAAAAATCACAATATAGGCTTTTTAATATACCTAGAGAATTATCTGGAAATGATATAGGTTCAATAAGACATGTTCTCGAGAGAAGAATCAAGAAAGCGAGTATTGACACATTACCTAGTATTATTCTAATTGATGGAGGAAAGCTACAACTTGAGGCTGCAGAAAGTACTTTTACTGGTTTACTCGAAAAGATGCCAGTGATACTTAGCATTGTGAAGGGCTCCAAAAGAGTTAGATCAACAGAGACAATTCTCTCTAAAGATGGAATTATTGAAATGCCAAAAGATAGTGCAGGCTTTACGCTCCTTCAAAAAATTCGTGACGAGTCTCATAGGTTTGCTATTAAAAATAACAGAAATAAAAAAAATAAATCTATCAAGAAGTCTTCTCTCGATAATATTAAAGGCTTGGGACCAAAAAAGAAAAAAGCTCTAATAACTCACTTCAAATCTATAAATGCAGTCAAGAAAGCTTCGGTGGAGGACCTATATGAGGTTTCAGGAATAAGTATTAAACTAGCTAATGAGATAAATCTATATTACAAATCATGAATTATTTTATTCAATTTTTAACTTATTTTAGAATACTGATTGCCCCTATTATTTTTATTTTTATTGCATTATTAAATTTTTATGGATGGGCATTAATACTATTTCTTTTTGCTAGTTTTTCAGATTACTGGGATGGTTACTTAGCTAGAAAATATGACTTAGAATCTGAGATTGGATCTATTCTTGATCCAATTGCAGATAAGATTCTAGTAAGTTTTCTTATTATTGCCCTCAGTCTTGACTTAGGAAGTTCTTTGATTGGTTTGATGGGAGGAATTATTCTTGCAAGAGAGTTTTGGGTTGGTGCATTGAGAGATTTAAATGCAAGAAATAGAACTTTAGAAGCTACTAATGTAACTTTTCTGGCTAAGATCAAAACAACAATACAATTTTTAGCTTTGTTTGGCTTCCTTTTAGGACTATATTTGGGTAGCGCATTAATATTATTTCTTTCACACTTCTTTTTATTTTTAGCGCTAATTATTACTATTCAAACAGGACTTTCATATACAATAGCAACTTTAAAGAGATAAGGCTGGATGGCAGAGTGGTTATGCAGCGGCCTGCAAAGCCGTTAACGCCGGTTCGATTCCGGCTTCAGCCTCCAAAAAGTATAGAAGGCAAATATATAAAAAATAACTAATATGAACGAAATTAACAAACAAGACACCTCAATTAACTATGATGATGATTTTGCAATGAGTGATTTAGTTGCAATTTTTCAAAAAAATCAAAAATTGATTCTAGCAACCATTTTAACTTTCTTTTTAGCGTCAAGTATCTTTATTTTCACTACCCCAAACACTTACCAATCAAATACTTTATTAAGCATTGTTGATGATACAGAAGCTGGAGGTAGTGGTTTTCAAACTATGGCTACTCGTTATGGAGGACTTGCATCAATTGCAGGAGTATCACTTGGGCAGGATAACGATTCTAAAACTGACTTTATCATCGCTACAATAAGATCAAGAAATTTTTTTGAGCATTTAGTGAATACGTTAGATATATTGCCATCGCTTGTAGCATCAAAAAGTTACGATATTAATTCAGGAAAATTAATTCTTGACGAGGATATTTATGATGAAAAGAAAAAATCTTGGATCAAAGAAAAGCCTGGAATGGAAATAGCTCATGAGCAATACTTTTTAAACTACTTAACCGTTGCTGAAAATAATAAAACAGGTTTTATTTCCTTGGGATTCGAGCATATCTCACCAGAATTCTCGTATGAGATGACAAAAAATATATTAACAGAAGCTAATAATATTGTCCGTATGCAGCACATGGAAGAAGCAGCTAGATCTCTTTCCTATTTAAATTCTGCATTAAAAGATACGCTTGAAATAGGAACTAAATCGTCTATAACAACATTAATTGAAGCGCAGTTAAAAATACAAATGCTCACTAAGGTTAGAACAAATTATATCTTAAGACCAATCGATAAACCTTACTTGCCCGAAAGAAAGTTTGCTCCATCAAGACTGAAATTCGTTCTTCTTTCATCTCTTTTGGGTTTTATTTTGAGTATGTTTTTTGCTATGTACCTTCACTATTTTTCCAGCAATAAGAAATAAAGAATTATCCTAATCTTATCTGCCCATGAATTCGAATAAAAAAATAGCAGTAATCGGTCTTGGTTATGTAGGGCTTCCATTGGCTGTTGCTTTCTCAAAAAAATTTGAAGTATTTGGTTATGATATCAATACTCAACGCATTGATGAACTTAACGAAGGAATTGATTCAACTTTAGAAGTTGATTCAGATGAATTAAAAAATGTTACAAGACTGTCTTTTACATCTGATATAAATCTATTAGAAAGATGTACTTTTATAATTGTCACTGTGCCAACCCCTGTAACCCGTGAAAAGATTCCAGATCTAAATCCCTTAATCAATGCAAGCAAAACAATTGGGCAAATACTTAAAGTAGGCACAACAGTCATTTATGAATCTACAGTTTTCCCAGGAGCCACAGAAGACATTTGTGTTCCAATATTAGAACAAGCATCAAATCTAAAACTCAATACTGATTTTTATGTTGGATATAGTCCTGAAAGAATTAATCCTGGTGACAAGGATCATCGTATAAGTGATATCGTGAAAGTGACTTCAGGCTCAACTCCTGAAATTGCTGACGAAATCGATAAGCTGTATTCTTCAATTATTTCTGCTGGCACACATAAAGCAAGCTCAATTCAAGTAGCTGAAGCTGCAAAGGTAATTGAAAACACCCAAAGAGACATTAATATTGCTTTGATAAATGAGCTATCAATTATATTCAATAATTTAGATATTGATACTGAGGAGGTTTTAAAGGCTGCTGGTACTAAGTGGAATTTTTTGCAATTTCTTCCGGGTCTTGTTGGTGGCCACTGTATTGGAGTAGATCCATATTACCTTACATATAAATCCGAAGAAATGGGCTATAGTCCAAAGGTTATTCTTGCTGGAAGAAAATTAAATGATGATATGGGCTTGTTTGTTGCTTCTGAGTTGATTGAGGCTATGAAACAAAAAAAAATTAACATAAAAAATGCCAAGATTTTAATAATGGGTTTAACATTTAAAGAAAACTGCCCGGACACAAGAAATACTAAAGTTATTGACATTATCAACATACTTTCTAAGCATGTATCTGAAGTGGAATGTTTTGATCCGTGGGTAGATGAAGAGGATGTCAAAATGAACTATCAAATTAACCAAATTGATTTTCCTAAAGTGAATGAATATGATGCCATTATTTTATCTGTGGCCCATGAAAAAATTATTGCATTAGGCGTGGATAAAATTAGAGAATTTGGAAAACCTACTCACATTTTATACGATCTAAAGTATCTCTTTTCAAAGAATGAGTCTGATATGAGGCTATAGCTATTTTTATGGAATCATATTTAAAGTTAAAATCTCACCTTGAAAAAAATCAATATGCTTGGTCAATAACAGGTGTTGCTGGTTTTATCGGTTCTAACCTTCTTGAAGAGCTTTTAAAATTAAATCAAAAAGTTGTTGGACTAGATAATTTCCTAACTGGGAAAAAGCAAAATTTAACTGAAGTACAAGAAATAGTCTCAAAAGAGCAATGGGATAATTTTGATCTAGTTGAGGGCGATATATGTGATATAGATACATGCTCTGAAATTACTAAAGGCGTAAATTATGTTTTGCATCAAGCTGCTTTAGGCTCTGTCCCAAGATCTTTAATAGATCCAATCAAGACAAATGCAATAAATATTGGAGGCTTCTTAAATATTTTAGTAGCATCTAAAAATAATAAGGTAGATAGTTTTATTTTCGCTGCAAGTAGCTCCACTTATGGCGATCATGAGGCACTTCCTAAAGTTGAAGAGGTTATTGGAAAACCTCTTTCTCCATATGCAGTCACAAAATATGTTAATGAACTCTATGCAGATGTTTTTAAGACAAATTATGACTTTAACTCAATTGGTTTGCGCTACTTTAATGTTTTTGGAAGAAGACAGGATCCAGAAGGTGCATACGCAGCAGTGATTCCAAAATGGATTCATGCCATGATTAAGAATAATGATGTTTTTGTAAATGGTGACGGTGAGACTAGTAGAGACTTTTGCTATATAAATAATGTAGTTCAAGCAAATATATTAGCTGCTTGGGTAGGCAGATCGAAACAGCAGAAAATGAATGAAGCGAATAATCAAATTTATAACATTGCAGTTGGAGGAAGGACTACCCTAAATGAGCTTTATTTTATTTTAAGGGATAATCTTTCTAATCACTTCTCATTTTTAGAGGGCGCATTACCAATTTATAGAGATTTTAGAGAAGGAGATGTGCGGCATTCTCAGGCAGACATTACTAAAGCAAAAAAATTTTTAAATTATAGGCCAAGCCACAGCGCTAAAGATGGCCTCAGTGAGGCCATGGAATGGTACATTAGTAATTTAAAGTGAATTCTTCGTCTTCAGTTTCAATTTCATCTGCAGTTTCTTCTTTGAAGAAATTTATACCCTTAAAACTTAAGGTACGGTTGGTATTATTAGTTTTACTGATGGTTTTTAGCGCATTTGCAGAAATAGTAAGTATTGGAATGATTATTCCTTTCCTTACAGCTATAACTTCACCAGAAATCATATTTACAAATCCATGGATACAACCAATTTTGAATATATTTTCTATCTCTTCAAGTTCTGATCTAGCTATATTTTTAACTGTTGGATTTTGTATCTTTGCTATATTTTCAGCAGCTATAAGACTGCTTACTTTATGGTTGCAAACAAGGTTTTGTTATTCTTTGGGCGCAGATCTTAGTACTCAGCTTTACAAGAATTCTCTATATCAACCTTATCCCATTCATGTAGCAAGAAACAGCAGTGAATTTATTTCAACAATAGTCAATAAAACTTTTCAAAGCACGAGTTTTGCCATTCTTCCAATCTTAAATATTTTAAGTTCTAGTCTAATATTGATAGGAATTATTATTACCTTGATTCTGATTGAGCCAGTTGTAGCTATTTCTGCATTTACATTATTTGGAACTCTGTATGCAATTGTCATTTTACTAACACGTAAAAAACTTGATCGTGATAGTGAAAGTATTAGTTTTGAGCAAGACGAGGTGGTTAAAAAATTACAAGAAGGTTTTGGTGGTATTAGAGATATTTTAGTTAGCAACACTCAAGAGGTATACTTGCGATCCTATTCGGCATCTTTTCGTGCCCTGCAAAATGCATGGTCAAATGTTGAGATTATTAGATCTACGCCGAGATTTGTCATTGAAGCTTTTGGCATAGTTTCTATAGCGCTTCTGGCTCTATTTTTCTCTATTGAATCAAGTGGACTAATTGCAGCATTACCTACCTTGGGAGCAATGGCGCTTGGTGCTCAGCGCATGCTGCCGATACTGCAGCTGATTTACGCAAGTGCTTCCTCGCTGAGAGCTGGGTTTAGCTCATTAACAGATATACTTTTACTATTAGAGATACCGTCAGAGGAGCATCTAGTAAAGTCTCCAAGAAAAGCCATACCATTTAAAGAAAAAATTTCTGTAGAAAATTTGAAATTTCAATATAGTGTTAATGGGCCTATTATTTTGAACGGCATTAATTTATCTATTTCTAAAGGTGAGATGATCGGGGTTATTGGTTCTACCGGTAGTGGAAAAAGCACTTTTATAGATATTTTAATGGGCTTGCTGCATCCAAGCAGTGGCCATTTCATGGTCGATGACGAAGTCATTACAGATATTAATAAATTTGGATGGCAGTCTCAGCTTGCGCATGTTCCTCAAAGTATTTTTTTAATAGATGGATCAATCACAGAAAATATAGCTCTCGGAGTTCCATTAGAAGAGGTAAATTTTCAATTGGTGCAGGAGTCAGCTCGAAAAGCACAAATACATGACGCAATTCGGTCATGGGATAATCAATACAACACTATTGTTGGAGAAAGAGGGGTTAGAATTTCAGGTGGCCAACGTCAGCGAATAGCAATAGCTCGCGCACTATATAAAAAAGCGTCTATTATTATCTTTGATGAAGCGACAAGTGCATTAGATTCTGAAACTGAAAATTCAGTTATGGAATCTATATTAAGCTTAGATAAGGACCTCACAATCATAATAGTTGCTCATAGGTTGTCCACATTAAAAAATTGCACAAATATTATTGAATTATCAGATGGAAAAATTCTTAGACAAGGCGTATATAATGAAATCATATAATGAAAAACTTCCTTACAACATATTTTGAAGAATACATTAAGCTAGCCTTTGATGATGTTATCTATCAAACTATAGAGGAGTTTGGGCTTTTAGCTTTAGAGGTTACCTAAATACTTTTATGAATGTTTTGTTAACCGGGGGAATGGGTTATATTGGTAGCCACACTGCCTTGGCTCTTCTAAATGATGGTCATGAAGTTACCATCTTAGATAATCTTATAAATAGCAATATTTCAGTTTTACATAGCATTAAATCTATCTCTTCAATTGAGCCAAACTTTGTGCAGGGAGATGTTTTAGATACGGCAACTCTCAAAGATGCTCTTCAAAAATTTGATATCAATTCTGTGATTCATTTCGCTGGATTAAAGGCTGTTGGTGAATCTGTTCTCCAACCTTTCATGTATTATAAAAACAATATTCAGGGCACAATATCTCTTATAGATGCAATGCTAAGTTGCAACATTAAAACCTTAGTATTTAGTTCAAGTGCCACCGTATATGGCGTCCCAGATTACTTACCAATAGATGAGAAGCATCCAACTAATCCAAATAATCCATACGGAAGAACTAAATTTTATATTGAACAAATATTAACGGATATAGCCCATGCTAATAAGGACTGGAGTATAGTTAATTTGCGATATTTTAATCCGGTTGGTTCACATCCTAGCGGCTTAATTGGAGATCTTCCAAATGGTATACCCAATAACCTCATGCCATATATCAATCAAGTTGCATCGGAACAGAGGCCCTTCTTGAATATATTTGGAAATGACTATGACACGCCTGATGGAACCGGTATTAGAGATTATATCCATGTAGAAGATTTATCCGATGCCCATTTAGCCGCCTTAAACTGGATTAATATGCCACAGAAAAATACTGTACCAAATATCAATAATTTTAATATAGGCACAGGCATCGGGTATAGCGTCCGAGAAATTATAAAAACCTATGAAAGTGTGAACGGTCTTAAAATCCCATACAAGTTTACTTTAAGAAGAAACGGAGACATAGCTGAGAGTTATGCTGACGCAAAGAAAGCAAATAATATTCTTGCTTGGGAGGCTCTTAGATCACTTGAAGATATGTGTTATAGCGCCTGGAATTTTCAGAGAGCAAACATGCCATAAGGCTTTGTGAGATATCTAAAGGAAATCTTGATTAAAGCCACCATCCTTTTTAAAATTAGAATGGACTTTTAAAAAAATTGAACTTAGAAAAACTTCTATCTCTTTCAGATATTATTGGAGATGAGGTAGGCCAAGGTATATCTAAGGAATTCCAAAGAATGCCTTTATCATAATCTGATTCATAGATTGTTGATGTTTTATATACTAACGTAGATGAGTTTGAAATTGAACAAAATCCATGTGCCATACCCTTGGGTATATAAACCATATTCGCAAGGCTAGCATCTAAGGTAAAGGTTGCGTATTGACCATAGGTTGGAGAATCTTTTCTTAGATCAAGCACTACATCAAAAACTAAGCCTTCAATACAATAAACCAGCTTGGTATGATCAGCTGGCGGGACCTGAAAATGTAATCCTCTGATAACATTTTTAAATGAGCGGGAATAATATTCTTCAACAAAATTACCTTCGAGATCAAGGCTCTTAAAGTTAGGTTTATGAAAAACTTTTACAAAGCTTCCACGATCATCTTTAAATACTGTAGGAAATATTTCTAAACATCCTTTTAATTTTGATTTCTGACATTCAAACATACTTTGTAATAAATTCTCTTACAGTTTCTTGAAAGCGATCAAACATTGATTCTGTAAGACCATGATGAAGAGGCAATAAAACTCCCTGTTTCATTACATTATCTGCATTTGGATAACCTTCATCTGATACGATTTTCTTTATATCTGCACACATAGGCTGCCTTAAAATATTTCCAGTAAAAACAACTCTTGTCTGAATATTGCGCTCTTCGAGAAAGATTTGAAAGTCTCGCCTAGTAAAGGGGGCTGTCTCTTTTATTAGCAATGGAAAGGCAAGCCATGCTGTATTGCAGCCATGAGTTTCTTTTGGGTTGCTAAAAAATTCAGGATACTCTTCAAAAAAATCACATTGTCTTTTAAAGTTATTCTGCCTAGTCTCTATATTCTTTTCTAACTTTTTTAATTGAGCCAAGCCGAATGCAGCGCCTAATTCATTACCCTCTAAATTATATCCAACTTTTTCAAATACAAATTTTGCATCATATTCAATGCCGTCTAGATCAACATTAAATCGATTTTCGATCGCTTCACTTCGCTCATCAAAAAGTGACGAGCTTCTGCCCCAAGATCGCAATAACTTAGCTCGCTCTAAAACCTTGTCATCATTAATAGCAAGTGCTCCCCCATTTCCTGCACAATTAATAATATGAGATCCATAAAAACTTGTTATAGACATATCAGAGTAAAAGCCAGATCCTTTATTATTAATTGTTGCACCAAGAGTATCAGCTGAGTCTTCAATAACTATTAAGCCATGAACATCTGCAATCTGCCTTATTGCCGGCCAATCACAAAGATTGCCCATAAGGTTTGGAGCTAAAATTGCAACAGTATTATCAGTGATCTGAGACTCTATTTTGCTTACATCTATGTTGTAGGAAAGTGGCTCAACATCAACAAACACAGGAATTAAATCATTTTTTACAAGACAGCCAACAGAGGTTGAAAAGGTTAAAGCGGGAGTAATAACTTCTGATCCTTTGGGGAATTGAAAAGCCTCAACACCAATATATAAAGCTGATGAGCCTGAGTTCACATAAAGACAATGTGTCTTATCAAATAACTCTGCTATTTTAGATTCAAACTCTCTTGAGTATTTTCCCATTTGTGTGGACTCAGACAAGCATTTTACTACGGCATCTACTTCTTCTTGACCATATACAGTTTTTGCATATGAAATTTGCTCAAATTCTTTCATGTATGTTCCTTTTAGTTTTAGCTATTATAAAATTTTTTTTATTGCGCAGGATAAAGTCTTAAATCCCTATCTTTTTTTACGGAAACTATTATGCCATGAGTCAGCAAAAGCTTTACATAGAATCATTAGAAAAATCCATTCACAGCCGGAAATTTACTATGTTAAAATTACTAAATAAAATTGTAAAATTCCTTATTGTGAATAAATCTAGACTTGCACATCTCCTTTTTTTTATTCTAATAAGCCCCTTAAGTTTATTAGCAAATGATTGGAACAGAAGCACGGGTAATAATGAGTCACATCTTTATTCCAAAGATATCCAAATTAATGAATCAAATATTAAAAATTTATCAAAAGCGTTTTTATTTAACACTGGTCATACAATTGAAGCCCTTGGAGTGCAGTCATCTCCTATTTTCATTGGAGATAAATTAATTATTAATGCCATTGAAAATATATCTGCAATTAATCCAGAAAATGGTGAGTTAATTTGGCAGCTTGATATAGGCACTATCGATGAAATGAATAATCCATGGGCTTATTTCACTGTGAATCGAGGAATAGTTTTTGATCCGCTCACTTCAAAAATATTTAGAGCTACTAATAATGGAATTTTAGAGATTGATTCACATTCAGGATCACTCCTTCATGTTTATCCAGGAGTTGATTCTTCATTAGCTCCAATTGTTTATAAAAATCATTTGCTTGTTGCCACTGTCGACGATGGAATGGCTTCTTTTAACTTAGAAACAAAAGAAAAGGTTTGGCATACACCTTTTATTAAAGGAGGTTTCAGGGCAAGAGTATGGTCTGGCTTCTCCCTAGATTCTAAATCAGGCCTGGCATTTGCCGTTACGGGAAGCTCAGGAGGCGTGCAGAGTCTAGGTAGGCAGGAACCTAATATGCAAACATCAGTCATAGCTCTTGATGCGGGTAGTGGAGAAATTACATGGACATTCCAGCATATTGCTAATGATGTATGGGATCTAGATTTGGTGGGAAATCCTATTATCTTGGATCTAGAAATAGAAGAAGAAAATGTAAGAGCGGTAGTTGTACTTTCAAAAACTGGCGAAATTTTGTTATTGGATACGATAACCGGAGAGCCAGTGCATCCAGATTCGTACGAAATAATACCAGTTCCAGCATCTGACATTCCTAGAGAGAAGCTCTCTCCATTTCAAAAGAAATTTTCTAAACCTGAGCCTTTTTGGGGAACAGTAATCAACATGGAAAAAGATTTTTCTCATCTTGACGAAGCAAATCTTGAATATGTTAAAAATAAAACTAGGCATGCTAAATCAGAGCTCTTTCTGCCTCCATCCATAAATTATGATGTAGCTTTATATGGAATTCATGGAGGTGCCGAGTGGTTTGGGGGAGCTATAGACTTCACAGCAAAAAATCCAGCATTAGTTGTTCCCTATAACAGAGATCCGTGGATTATCCGCGTTTATCATACTGATAGGATAAGCCTCTTGATTGACAGATTTGTCAAAAAAATTAATTACTATTTTAAAGATGAATCCAAATCTAATTCGATTAAAGCAGCATGGGTTCCATGGGATCATGCTGAGATTGAAGTGCAAGAACAATCTGAAAAAATATACTCTTATATCCCATTTACGCCTAAAGATAAATCTTATAAAAATGAGTGTGCATCTTGTCATGGTATCTCAAGGAGAGGATATTTTGAGTATGAAGGTGAGGGAGATCTACTATACCCGCCTCTTGTTGGGTCTACCTTGAGTGACAAAAGAAGCTTTGTCATGAATTTTGAGAAGGTTAAAGATCTTCATGAAAGTCTTGATATCTCTTATAAAATCAATAAAGAGAAGCATTTAGAAATTTTTAATTACTTCGATAAATATGATAATTTTCTAAAGAAGTATGATTTAATCTCGTCTCGTGGGTTCTGGCAGGTCTTAATAGATAAAGATAGAAATCCAGCAACTAAACCTCCTTGGGGTGGAATTGCTAAGATAGATTTAGTAACTGGAAAAAAAATATGGGATATTCCTTTTGGCAAGAGAACAAATGAAGTAGGAAAGATAGTTGCAGTTGGAGATAGAGTTTTTGGTGGCATCATGAATACTGCTGCTGGACTCACTTTTGCTACTGGAAATCCAGATGGTTCGGCCTATGCATATAATGCTGACGGAAAAAAAGTATGGGAAGCATCATTGCCTTTCGCTGGCTCAGCTCCGCCAATGTCATATTTTTATAATAACTGTCAATACATAGCTTTCGTTGCAACTGGTGGAAGATATCTTGATTATAAAGATAATGGAGATGTAGTAGCTGTCTTTAAGTTAGACTCTTGTAAGTCTGAGATTTAAAGTTAGAGCTGACACTGTTGACTTGAAACTATTAATTTAGCAGAGATATCTTTTTCAAATATAGTTAGAATAACCACTAAAGTAATAAAAATTAGTAATTTAAATGTTATGTATCAAAACATGAAAGCAGTTCTTCTCGCCGGTGGATTGGGCACAAGAATATCCGAAGAAACTCACTTAAAGCCAAAGCCTATGATTGAAATAGGAGGTAAGCCAGTTATTTGGCACATAATGAAGATGTATTCTTCGCACGGAATCAATGATTTCGTAATTTGTTGTGGTTATAAGGGGTATGTCATCAAAGAATATTTCGCAAATTATGCTTTACATATGTCTGATATCACTTTTAATATTTCTGAAAATGATATTGAAGTCCATAAAAAACATGCAGAGCCATGGAACATTACCTTAGTTGATACTGGAGAAAATACTCTTACTGGAGGAAGGTTAAAAAGAGTCTATGAATACATAAAAAATGAGGAAGCTTTTTGCTTTACATATGGAGACGGAGTAAGCGATATTGATATTTCTGAAAGCATTAAGTTTCATCATTCTCATGGCAAACTTGCAACTGTTGCAGCTGTTACTCCTCCTGGACGCTATGGCTCACTGGATCTATATAAAAATCAAGTAAAGGGCTTTACTGAAAAACCTCGAGGTGATGGGGCAGTAATTAATGGGGGCTTTTTTGTGCTTTCTCCAGAGGTGATTAAGTTAATTTTGGACGATGCTACTTCTTGGGAAGAAGAACCTCTGTCAAAGCTCGCAGAAAAAAATGAGCTCATGGCATTTCAACATAGGGGCTTTTGGCAGCCAATGGATACTTTGAGAGATAAAAATAGTTTAGAAGATTTGTGGCAAAAGGATAAGGCTCCTTGGAAAACTTGGAAGTGATCACGCGATTGCCCAGTAAAGATTTTTGGAATGGCAAGAAGGTCTTTATAACGGGTCATTCTGGTTTCAAAGGAAGCTGGCTTTCCATTTGGTTAAATAAACTTGGTGCATCTGTAACTGGAGTAAGCTTAGAGCCTTCAACGACACCTAATTTGTTTAATGAAGCAAATATTAAAACTATGTGCGATAGCTCTTTTCTCAATATTTGCAAGCTAAAAGAAATCACTTCGAAAATAAAATCTGCTCAGCCAGAAATTCTGATTCATATGGCTGCTCAACCTTTGGTGAGAAAAAGCTATGAAGAGCCTATCAATACATTTGAAGTAAACATTCTTGGAACAGCCAATATCCTAGAGGCTATGCGATCTATAAACTCTATCAGGACCGCAATAATGATTACTACAGATAAAGTATATAAAAATAACGAAGATGGCAGATCGTATGCCGAAGACGATCAATTGGGAGGTCATGATCCATATAGCTCAAGCAAAGCAGGTGCTGAAATTATTATTAATAGTTATAGGTCATCCTTTTTAGAGGATAAGATTTCAATCTCTAGTGCTAGAGCAGGCAATGTAATTGGTGGAGGTGATTGGTCACCTGATCGATTGATTCCAGACGCGGTTAAAGCATGGCAAGCTAATGTAGATTTAAATATCAGAAACCCTGCTGCTGTAAGGCCATGGCAACACGTATTAGAGCCACTATCAGGATATCTCTTGCTTGCCGAAGATACATTTAACGAAAGTAAATTAACTGGCGCTTATAACTTTGGTCCAAATAAACAAGGGGCAGCGTCTGTAAAAAGTGTTATTAAGATTACAAAAGAAATTTTAAACATTTCGAATATTAATTTTATGAGTGAATCCCAGGGACCGCATGAAGCAAATTTATTATTTTTAGATATCAATAAAGCTACTTCATTATTAAATTTTCAACCTAAATGGAACTTGCAAGAGTCTGTTGCAAAGACTGTTAACTGGTATAAAGCATATTATGATGGAGTTAATGCACTATCACTTTGTGAATCAGATATTGATGCTTATGAAGCGCCTTTTAAATGAAAACTATTCTTCTTACCGGCGCCACTGGATTTCTAGGTAAACAAATTCTTGATGACTTAAATAGTAAAAATTTATCTATTCATGTTATTTGCAGAGGCGATGAAAAATTTTTTACTTGCTATAAAAACGTTACAAAAATTATTAAAACAAATAATTTTTTTTCTGAAAGTGAAGAATGGTTCAGAAATATCTGTAAAAAAGTGGATATTATTATTCATTCTGCATGGTATGCGGAACCAGGAAAATATCTTGAGTCTTCTTTAAATATCGAGTGCCTTTCAGGCACATTAAATTTTGCACAAGCAGCAGCTGAAGAAGGAGTTAAAAAGTTTGTTGGTGTTGGGACATGCTTTGAGTATGATCTCACTTCTACAGATTTACTTGATGTGGATAGTAAACTTAATCCTTTATTTCTGTATTCAATTGCAAAAGTATCAACCTTTAAAGTTTTGACTAAGCTTTTTAAGAATTATGAAATTGATTTTTTGTGGACAAGAGTTTTTTATTTATATGGTGAAGGCGAAGACAGTCGAAGATTGGTTGCGGTCCTGAGATCAAAGCTTGCTAAAGGTGAATCAGTGGACTTAACAAGTGGAAAGCAAATAAGAGATTTTATGGATGTTAAAATTGCTGGCTCGTTAATTGCTCAGGCCTCGTTATCTAATACTGTTGGCCCATTTAATGTTTGCTCTGGTGATGAAATATCTATCAGAGAATTAGCAGAAAGTATTGCTGATGAATACGGTCGAAGAGATCTTCTTAAGTTTGGCGCACGAAAAGATAATATTTCAGATGCACCTTATGTAGTTGGAGTTCGAACCAAGGTTATCGAATAAAATAAATGTTTCTAAGCCCAATTAAACTATAATGATTTCCATGACAACAAGCTATTTTTAATTAGTTAATTTCTTTCAGGAACAAAAAATTTATTGTGTTAAATAACTGTTATACCTTTCAAATCGATTCATTTGAGGATGATCGAGGCAGCTTATCTGTACTTGAAAAAGATAAAAATATTCCATTTAATGTTATGAGATTATATTATCTATATTTTACTCAAGATCAAACTGTAAGAGGTGCTCATGCTCATAAAAGACTTGAGCAAATTCTAGTTTCTTTTTCTGGAAAATTTGAAGTGCTGCTTGATGACGGTGTAAATAAAAAAAAGTTTCTCCTAGATCATCCTGCAAAGGGTTTATACGTTTGTCCTATGATATGGAGAGAGGTAACTCCTATTGGTAATAACGGAGTATGCGCAGTTTTAGCATCAAGAAAATATGAGGAAGAAGACTATATTCATGAATATTCAGTGTTTATAGAAACTCTTAACAAAAAATGAAAGTTCCTTTTTTAGATCTACAAGCCCAGTATTTTGAAATTCAACCAGAGGTAGATATTGCTCTTAAAGAGTTTTTAGCAACTGGTCAGTTCATTGGTGGAGAATATCTAGAAAAATTTGAAACAAATTATGCAAACTTTGTTGCTGCAGAGGCCTGTGTTGGATTAGCTAATGGGTTAGATGCTATAGAAATTTCCCTTAAGGCTCTAAACATTGGAGCTGGAGATGAGGTAATAGTTCCTTCACATACCTTCATTGCAACATGGCTTGCAGTTTCAAACTGCGGTGCTACGCCTGTTCCCGTCGAACCAGATATGCAAACCTTTTCTATTGGCTCCAACAAAATAGAATCTGCAATTACTAAAAAAACTAAAGCAATTATTCCAGTCCATCTTTATGGGCAACCTGTAGATTTAGATCCAATAATTAAATTAGCCCATTCTTATAATCTCTTTGTTGTTGAAGATGCTGCTCAAGCTCATGGAGCACTCTACAAAAATAAAAGAATAGGCTCTCATGGGGATGTAGTGGCTTGGAGCTTTTATCCTGGAAAAAATCTTGGCGCTTTTGGAGATGGTGGAGCCATCACAACCAATAATAATGAATTAGCAAAGAAAATCAGAATGATTGGTAATTATGGCTCCAAGACAAAGTATGTAAATGAACTTATTGGTATGAATAGCCGACTAGATCCTATGCAGGCATGTATTTTGGATATTAAGTTAAAAAAATTAGATGAATGGAATATAAGAAGAAGGAGAATAGCAGAACAATATCTAATAGAATTAAAAGATTGTAATTTAGTTCTTCCAGATAAGTTTGATCTGGCTGGAGGATCTTGGCATTTATTTCCTGTTATGAGTGATCATCGAGATCATCTCCAACAAATTTTAGAACAAAATCATATAGATACCTTGGTCCATTATCCAATTCCTCCTCATAAGCAAACAGCTTATTTATCTGAGTTTTTGTTTACTTCTTTTCCAGTTGCTGAGCAGGCGTCATCAACATTACTTAGCTTGCCTATTGGCCCTCATCTCAGTATGGACCACGTTAACAGAGTGATCAGCGTAATTAAAAAGCATTTTAACTAAATATTACTTTGGAGCCATCATCAGTGCACAATCAAAAACCTTTTTTTAGTATAGTAATTCCAACGCGAGATAGACCGGATTTAATTCAAGCCCTAATTTGGAGCATATTAGAGCAAACATTTTCTAATTTAGAATTAATTATTTGTGATAATAGCAATAATGATTTAACTCAAGAAGTTATAAGCACATTTCAAGATAATCGGATTAGAAATATTCGTACTGGTAATTTAGGCATGTCAGAAAATTATAATGTTGGAATTAATCAATCAATTGGTAAGTATTTGATGTGCATCTCTGATAAAGGATTCTTAAAACAGGGAGCATTAAATTATTTATATGAGTTAATAAAAAATGAAAAACACCAATGCATAACGTGGGCCCTTGATAATTTTGTTTATCCTGGACATTTCTCATCAACTGCTACCACTCAAAAAGAATCTAAGCTAATTAATTCATCGGACATATTAAGGTTTATGCTGGGAGCGGATTATAGGAACTATGAATATGCTCCTATGCATTGTACGTCATGCATTTCTATGGAGCTAGTTAACAATATAAGAGCGAAGCATAAGAATTTATGTCAAGCCCAAAATCCAGATTATACTATGGCAGCTCAAATCCTTTTAGCAACAAAACAGATTTATAATTTACAAAATAACTTAGCAATTTTGAGGAATGTTTCAATGAAAGATGGATATGGAACGGGACACAGTCTGGCAAAAAAAACTCAAGAGTCTAAAAATTTCTTAAAAGATCATGCTGCATGGATTCAAGATACCAATAGATTTATCGATGTCCCTATAAAAGATTGCCCATTCATTATTGACTTAATGCTCAAAGATACATATACAGTTTTTGAGGATAATAATGTTAACCCAGATATTTTTTTAGACAAACAAGAAAGACTAATAGCATATTATTTTTTTGCATATGAAGAAATTATTTGGCGCAGAAGTCTCGGAGTAGATATGAGCCCAGAATTTAAAATATGGCGTGAAGCATTTGATCAAGAAATTTCTATTATAAAAGATGAGGTAAACCAAAGACTGAAAGTATTGAAAATTAGAAATGCTTTGTCATTTTTAAAATACTTTGTAAAAAATAATAAAGTTGCTTTAATCATTCTAAAAATATATAGAAAAGTTCGATATCGTAACAGAGGCATAATGTATAATAATTTGAAAGATTGTTATAAAGCAGTCTTGATTGAAGAATATAAAAATCAATCTAATTTATTTTAAGAATATGACCATTCAGCTAGATCGAGTTAAACCAACAAGCTGGTTTTTAAGGATAATGTATAAATTAGCTAGGTTATTACCAATGACTAATTTAGCGAAATTTAAATTATTTCTTAATTTGGAATGGTTTTTTGATCGAATAGCCCATGAATACTCGTTTAAAAATTATGATCCTGAAATTCATCCTGTAAGAGTGTTCACAAAAAAACACTTATTAGATTGGATTCAGCCCGAGCATCATGTTCTAGATCTAGGATGTGCTACTGGAGAAATGACATACTGGGCTTCGGAAAAGGCAGAGAAAGTTGTTGGCATTGATTACAACCCTAAGCACATTTCTTTTGCAGTTGAGAACTATAAGCGAGATAATTTATCCTTTATATGTGCTGAAGCTCATGATTACCTGTCCAAGACTGATAAAAAATTTGATGTGCTAATTTTAGAAAATGTACTAGAGCATCTAGATAACCCATCTGATTTTATTAAAAAATTCAGCGTGTTTTTTAAATTTATTTATATTGAGTTACCAGATTTTGATAAGAATTATCTTAACCATTACAGAAAAGACTTAGAGTTACCATTAATTTACACAGATAGCGATCATGTCACTGAATTTAATAGATTTGATTTAATAGACGTGATTGAAAAAAATAATCTAGAGATTGTTCATGCATTCTATATTCATGGATTTCAGAAAATGTGGTGCAAAGTAAAAGATATCCATCGAGTGCTATAGATTATTAGTTCTATGCGCAATTCTATAATTAACAAAAAGCAAGATTATTAGATGTTAGACGCAATAACTTTTTTTAACTTTTACAATGCATTTTCATGCAGAGGCTCGCTATGTCGCTAGAGAGAATTTGGCCTGTTCGAGATAATCTGCAGGATTATCTTCAAGATTTTCCTGAGCATCTTCAGCGATATGATTTAATTGCAGATTATATTGAGGGCTTAGACTGTGCAGATATTTCATGCGGGGTAGGCTATGGAGCATATTTAATGGGAAAATTGGCAAAGAGCGTAAAAGGATTTGATATTGCTGACGAAGCATTAAGTCATGCATCTAAACATTTTACAGATGATAATGTGTCTTTTCATCACCTAAGCGAACTTGAAGATCAAAAGTTTCAATTTATATCTTCTATTGAGACCCTAGAGCATATGTCAGAGATAGAGGGAGATAAATTTTTGCAAAAGATTAGAAATGCTTTATTGCAAAATAGCACTTTGTTAATTAGCACTCCACTAAATGAAACGCAATATAAGGAGCATACTACCGAGTTTCATATTAGAGAATATTCTTTTCAGGAGTTTAAAGATAAGTTAGAGAATAACGGCTTTAATATTATATCAATCTACGGAATATCAAATACTGTTTCAAGGAGACTGGCTTCTACTGCATTAGGATTTTCTCTTATGGGCTTATTAAATACAGGTCTTCACAGGATCATACCAACACCAATTAGAAAGAAAATAGCTAAAATACTTCTTAAGAAAGACTCTGAAGGGGTTATTGATTCTTGCAAAATGACTCAAGATAATTTAGAGGGAGCTTTTTGCCAAATAGCAATATGCTCTTTAAAGT
>MDTB01035155.1_pt1 | contig 19384 bp, 17 predicted proteins | sample 811161 | NCBI WGS metagenome assembly MDTB01 (sample SAMN05326650, study PRJNA326480) | marine metagenome | isolation source: seawater | place: Mediterranean Sea | collected 2009 | reverse complement strand
TTATTGTTAATACAATAATTTTTTGAGAAAGTTCGATGCTTATAGGCTAAAATTAAAGGAAATCAAGAGTTTAAGGATAAAAAAAACGTCAAAAAATCTTTATTTTCAGGGTTTTTTTTGATTTTTTACTAATTCTAAACTAACAATTGAAAATTGAATTTTTAATGCTCAATAAAATTAAAATAAAACTCAAAAATAAAAACGAAATTTTAGCATTAGGTGTGCTTTTGATAATAACTATAATTTCAACAAGTTATTATAACTTAGTAAAAAAAGAAATTAACGATAATTACAAAGATATAATCAATAATATTTATTTTAAAAAAACTACTAATTACTTTGCTAATAATTTAGAACCAAAATTTAAAAAGATTAAACATCAGATAACTATTGGAGAAACTTTCGATAGTGTTTTAAATGACTATCAAATAGAGAAAAAAGAGATTCAAAATATTAAAAATAAACTTTCAAAAAAAGTAAATCTTAATAAACTTAATGTTAATCAAAAAATTTATTTTACAATAGATCAATCTAATAATTCTGTAAAAAATTTTATTTTTCAAATATCTAATAAAGAAAGAGTGATACTAACCAGAAATAATGAAAGTGATGACTTTAATCACGAAATTATTCTAACTAAATTGAATAAAAAAATTATTTATAGTGAAAATGTTATACTTCAAAGTTTGTATAGATCAGCTACCGATAAAAAAATACCAGCAAATACTATCATAGAACTTGCAAGACTTTATGGGTTTCAGATTGATTTTCAAAGAGATATACGAAAAAGAGATAAATTTCAAATTATGTATGAAGTATTTATTAATGAAAATAAAAAAATAATTGAAACAGGAGATATTTTATTTGCAAATTTAGTTCTCAGTGGTGAAGATAATTCTCTTTATTTTTTTGATGATGATAATAGTAGAGGTCATTATGATAAAAATGGAAAGAGTGTTCAAAAAGCATTAATGAAAACCCCTATTAATGGAGCGAGACTATCTTCTCCATTTGGTATGAGAAAACATCCAATAGATGGATTTAACAAGATGCACCGAGGTACTGACTTTGCAGCTCCTATGGGTACTCCAATAATGGCATCAGGAAATGGAGTGGTTAAAAAAGCAGGATGGTGTGGTGGTGGAGGAAATTGCATAGTCATAAAACATAACGCAACATATCAAACAATATATGCTCACATGTCAAAATTTGCGAAGGGAATAAGGGGTGGTGTTAGAGTCAAACAAGGACAAACAATAGGATATGTAGGTTCTACTGGAAAATCTACTGGACCACATTTACATTATGAAGTTTTAATTAATGGAAAAAAAGTTAATTCTCAAACTCTTAAATTACCTTCAGGTAAAGTTTTAAAAAATCAAGAAAGAAAAGTATTTGAAACTCAAAAAATTAAATTAGATGTTTTAAAATCAGAAAAAATAATTGGATTAAACTAATTATTTTGCCAAAACTGTTTCTTTTTGTTCTTCAAGACCTTTGCCTTTTGAGTCATCTAAAGGTTTATCGTGCGATTTTTCTTGATCATCATTTTTACTTAAATCAGAGGTTTTTTCAGCAAATCTTGATTTTTTCAAATTTTCTTGTTCTTTTAATATTCTTGTAAAATGATCAGCGTGCTGGAAATAGTTTTCGGATAAAATTTTATCTCCAGTTGATAAGGCCTCTCTTGCTAAATTATTGTATTTTTCTATTAACTTGGAGGCATTATGATTATTTCTTCCAGGTATCTTTCTCTGAAAATTTTCACCATTGGAGAAATTAGATCCATATTTTGATCTGTCATTGTTTGACTTAAAATTTCTATCTACTCTTCGAAAGTTATTTCTCCGATTATTGTTATTTCTAAATGTAACCATAAGTTTAATTTTTTATATTTTGGTGCTAATTATGCATCGATCAAATTTTGACAGGTCTTTAACGACCTTATTTACATAAAAGCCTTTGTCTCTAAGTATTTTTTTAACTTCTTCCTTTTGGTTAAAAGCAATTTCTAATATCAGTTTGCCATTAATTTTTATCAGTTCAGATGCTTTTGCAATTACTTTTCTGATTTCTGATAATCCGTCTAATCCACCCTCTAGAGCCAATTTGGGCTCGAAATTAGATATATCTTTTTCCAAATATTTTAAATCTAACTTTTTAATATATGGAGGATTAGATATAATTAAATCATATTTGCCATTATTAAAATTGTCAATATCTGATTTAAAAAACTTTACCCTATTTTCTACATTAAGCTTATTAGCATTAGTTTTACTGGCTTTTAAACATTCTAAACTTATATCAATTCCATATGCTTTAAAGTGTTTTTTTTCTTTTAAAATTGAGAGTAAAATACATCCTGAACCTACACCTATTTCGAGGAAATTTAAATTATCTTTATTTTTATAAATTTTAAGCACCTCTTCAATTATAATTTCAGTATCTGGTCTAGGAATTAAAACATTTTCATTAATTTCAAATTCATAATTCCAAAATGATTTTTTTCCTGTCAGGTATGCTAGAGGTTTACCCTTGGCCCTTTCAAAAATTAATTTTTTAAAATATAGATAATCTTTTTTATTAATTTGTTTGTCTAAATTTAAAATTACAAACTTTCTTTCTTTATTAATTACTTTAGACATCAAAAGCTCACTATCAAGTGAAGGAGATAATATTGCTTTTTCTCTTAATATTTTATTTGACTTTTGTATTGCGTATTGTAATTTCATATTAAATTAAACTACTTAGACTTTCCTCTTGTGCTTGAAGAGTTAAAGCTTCAATGATTTCATCAAATGCTTCCCCTTCTAAGAATTCATCTAATTTATGTAATGTAATATTTATTCTGTGGTCTGTTATTCTGCCCTGAGGAAAATTATAAGTTCTAATTCTTTCTGACCTATCCCCAGTACCAATTTTATTCTTTCTATCTTGAGACCTTTCTTTATCAATTCTTGTCCTTTCTAATTCATATAACCTAGCTCTTAAAATTTTCATACCTTTTGCTTTATTTTTATGTTGAGACTTTTCATCTTGTTGTGATACAGAAAGACCAGTCGGAATATGGGTAATTCGTACTGCACTATCTGTAGTATTAACTGACTGGCCACCAGGTCCTCCAGCTCTAAAAACATCAATTCTAAGATCTGATTCATTTATTTTTAAATCAACTTCCTCAGCCTCTGGTAAAACTGCTACTGTTGCAGCAGAAGTATGAACTCTTCCTTGAGTTTCAGTGTCAGGAACTCTTTGAACTCTATGAACTCCACTCTCATATTTTAAGGTAGAGTATATATTGCTTCCTTTAATAGAGGCTATAACTTCCTTTAATCCGCCAGCTTCACTTCTTGAAATAGAAATCAGTTCAACGCTCCATTTTTTCTTATGACTTATCTTTTCATACATTTTAAAAAGATCAGAAGCAAATAAACTAGCCTCTAAACCTCCAGTACCTGCCCTAATTTCAATTATTGCATTTTTTTTATCTGCTTCATCTTTTGGTAATAGATAAAGTTTTAATTTTTTTTCACTTTTTTCTTTAGCTAAATTTAAGTCATTTAATTCTACTCGAGCCATTTTAATCAACTCCTCATCAGAACTAACATCATCTAATATTTTTTTGAGGTCAGCTTTATTTTTTTCATAATCAATATATTTTTTTGCATCTTCGATAATTTCATTTAAATCTGCATATTCTTTTGATTTTTCAGCAAATGTATTTTTTTCTATTGATCCAGAAGATAATTCCTTTTCAAGTAAAATGTGTTTATTAATTAAATCTACAATTGTTTTTTGAGGTATCATTAACTTTTCTTAAGTTCTAAAACTTTTTTCTCAACTTCTTCTACTACCTTTGCAATAATATCTTTAGTGAGCACTTTCTCAAATTGTACCCCCGACAGGTAAAGCATATTGCTGCCTTTTCCCCCTCCAGTAATGCCTATGTCTGTCATCGCTGCCTCACCTGGCCCGTTTACAACACATCCAATTATTGACAATGTAATTGGGGTTTGAATATGTGCTAATTTCTCCTCTAAAATTTTAACTGTGTCAATTACCTGAAATGCTTGCCTAGCACAAGATGGACATGAGATAATTTTTACTCCTCTATTTCTTAAGTTAAGAGATTTTAGGATTTCATTGCCCACTTTAATCTCTTTAACAGGATCATCTGATAAGGATACTCTTATAGTATCACCTATTCCATCTAAGAGTAAAGTTCCCAAACCTATAGATGACTTAATGCTTCCAGACACAAAACTACCTGCTTCAGTAATACCTAAGTGCAAGGGATAATCTGTAACTTTAGAAAGTTGTCGATATGCTCCAATTGAAAGAAAAACATCAGATGACTTGACACTAATTTTAAAATTAAAAAAATTTTGATCTTCTAAAATTTTTATGTTTCTTAATGCGCTGTCTACTAAAGCTTCTGGGCATGGTTCTTTGTACTTTTCAAGTATATCTTTCTCTAATGAACCAGCGTTAACTCCTATCCTCAAAGAACAATCATTTTCTTTAGCAGCCTTCAATACTTCAAGTATTTTTTTTCTATCACCAATATTCCCTGGATTAATTCTTAAACATTTTGCACCATTCTCAGCTGCTTCGATTGCCCTTCTATAATGAAAGTGAATATCGGCTATGATCGGTATATCCACATTTTTTACAATTTCTTTTAAAGACTTAGTTGAGTTCTCATCAGGACAAGATACTCTTACTAAATCTGCACCTGCTTCTTGTATTTCGGTAATTTGTTTGATCGTTTGTTTTACATCAGTCGTTAAAGTATTTGTCATTGATTGAACTGTAATTGGATTATCACCACCAATCTTAACTTTACCAACATTGATAACTTTTGTTTTTTTTCTATCAATATTTCTAAAGGGTCTTAAATTCATAACTTAACTTAATTTAAATTCTTTGTGTAGTACAGCAATTGCTTTTTTTCTATATTTAGAGGAAATTAAAACAGAAATTTTTATTTCAGATGTTGAGATGACCATTATATTAATTTGTTTTGAAGCTAACGCTTTAAACATTCTGTAAGTTATACCTGGTGAAGTTATCATTCCTACTCCTATAATAGATACTTTTGATAAATTAGTATTTAATGATAATTTTCTGTAAGAAATTTTTTTATTTTCTTTAATAATTTTTAAAGTTCTATTTACATCTTCTGACTTAATTGTAAAAGTTAAATCTGTCCTTTTTCCATCTAACGATATGTTTTGAACAACCATATCCACATTAATCATATTCTTAGATAAAGGTTCGAAAATTAGTGCTGCTACGCCAGGTTTATCTTTTACGCCCGCAATTGTAATCTTTGCATCATTTGCTGTTGAAGAAATGCCTGTAATAATTTGATTATTAAGACTCATGTTTTGGAAATTTTTAGTAATTAAAGTTCCAGATTTATTTACGAATGAAGATTTGACTTTTATTTCAATTTTATTCAGTTTTGCATCTTGAACTGAAGTTGGTTGCATAACTTTAGAACCTAAAGAAGCCATTTCAAGCATCTCATCATATTGAATTTTATTAATTTTTTTAGCCTTTTTATATAACCTTGGATCAGTTGTATAAACTCCGTCTACATCAGTATAAATTATACATTCATCAGCTTTTAAAAATTTTGCCATCATGATTGCAGAAGCATCTGATCCACTTCTTCCTATCGTTGTAACTCTTAAAGAATGATTAATACCTTGAAAACCAGTGATTACAGGTATTCCTCCAGTCTTAAGATATCTTTTTATTTCTTTAGTAAAAATCTTTTTTATTTTTGCGCTTGAGCGGGGCCCATCAGTTATGATTGGAATCTGCCATGATGTCCAAGATCTTGATTTATAACCAAGATGATTTAGCCTGCCAGATATTAAAGCACAAGAAACTTGTTCACCTGTTGAAATAAGTGCGTCATATTCGGCTTTTTCAAAACTATTACTTATTAATTTTGACATTTTAATAAGATTATTTGTTGCTCCACTCATCGCAGAAGAAATAATGACAACATTATTACTTTTTCTCTTATATTTTAAAATGATTTGGGCAATTTTTTTAATTCTATTGATAGATCCTACAGAAGTTCCGCCAAATTTAAGTACAATAGTTTTCATAGTTTTTAAAAAATTTAATTTAATTAATATTTGATAAAATGCATCTTAATTGTTATGTCAACTAATTGTTATTTATGAGTAGTATTAATTCTAAAGAAATAGAAAAATTTTCAAAAATTGCACAGGAATGGTGGGATCCTGACGGCAAATTCAAACCACTTCATAAATTTAACCCTACTAGAATTTTATATATAAAAGAAAACATTATAAAATCCTTTAATTTAGACCAAAAAAGAACTCCATTAAAAAATATCAAAATTTTAGATATTGGTTGTGGAGGAGGATTGCTTTCAGAACCAATGAGTAGACTTGGTGCAGAAGTGACTGGAATAGACGCCTCAAAAAAAAATATAAGTGTAGCAAAATTACATGCGAAAAAAAATAATCTTAATATTAATTATGTTTGTAGTTCTCCGGAAAAACTTAAAACTACAAAAAAATTTGATGTAATTTTAAATATGGAAATAGTAGAGCATGTTGAAGATGTAAATTTTTTTTTGAAATCATGTTCAAGACTTTTAAAAAAAAATGGAATAATGTTTGTTGCTACTTTAAATAAAACTTTGAAATCTTATATTTTTGCAATTGTAGGTGCTGAATATATTTTGAGATGGCTGCCAATAGGAACTCACGAGTGGGAAAAATTTGTCGATCCTAAAGAATTGATTGATATTCTAAAAAAAAATAATCTTAAGTTAGATAGAATAGATGGAATGAAATTCAATTTGATTACAGATAAATGGAAAATAAGTAATGATAAATCAGTAAATTATATCGCGAAATTTATTAAAAATTAGTTATTTTTATCATCAACCCAAGGAATAACTTGAGCTTCTATTCCCTCTTCTCTGAGTTCCCTTAAATCTTCTTTTGAAGCATTTCCATAAATATTCTTTGTTTTTTTTTTATCACCATAATGGATTGACCTAGCCTCGTAAGTAAAATTTTCACCAACATATTCAAAATTTTTTTTAATAAATTTTTGGTACTCCTTAATTTTTTCCTTAATCTTATAATATTTATTTCTTTCATTTTCGGTTTTATGGCCAGAAGATTTTGAAATAAGTTTAGGTGCCATTAAGCTTTTCTTAACATTTAATGATCCACAATGATGGCAATTTAAAAATTTCTTTTTTTTAAGTTTTTCATATTCTTTAGAAGAAGCAAACCAAGAGTCAAAGTTTGTGTCACAATCTTTACAAGACAGGTTATATTTAATCATTTATTTAATTTAGTAACTTTTGAATAAAATTCAATGAGTCTAACTCCTGTAATCTGCATTAATTTTAATATACTTTTGAGTAAAATCCATTGTGTAAACAGTAAAACTTTTATTGCCAGTTGCAACACTGACGTTGATTTCAATATTCGAGTTCTTCATATAATTTGCAACATCTATCTCATTATAGTTATTATAAATTTTTCCTTTATAAATAATATTTAAATCTCCAAACTTAATAGATAATTTTTCTAAATTAATAGCTACATTAGATTTACCTATGGCCATTATTATTCTCCCCCAATTAGGATCTTCCCCAGCCATAGCAGTTTTTACAAGAGGTGAGTTTGCAATTGAAAAGGCAATTTCTTTTGCTTCTTGCTCAGTTTTTGAATTTGAAATATTAATTGTAATAAATTTTGATGCACCCTCACCATCAGCTACAATTCGTTTTGCTAAATTTAATAAAACTTTATTTAAAGATTGATCAAAAAGCTTTATTTTTTTTTCAGAGATATTATTAATTTTTCCATGTTTAGTTTTACATGTTGAAAAAATTGAAATCATATCATTTGTGCTTGTGTCACTATCACAACTTATTGCGTTAAAAGTATTTGCAATGTTTTTTTTTAACAATTTTTTTAAAATATCATTAGAAAGATCTGCATCGGTGAAAATGTAAGCAAGTGTAGTAGCCATATTAGGCTGTATCATGCCAGAACCTTTGGCTATTCCATAAATCTTTACAGGGGTTTTTCCTATAAAAGTTTCCTCCATTGACATTTTTGGCTGAGTATCAGTTGTCATTATACCTAAAGAAGCTTTCATCCAAATGTATTTATTTTGAGTGTATCTTACACTTTTAATCAAATCAGGTATCTTGGATTTAATTTTTTCTAAAGGAAATTTTTCACCAATAGTTCCAGTACACCCAAAAATTATATTCTTTGGTTTTATTTTTTCTGGTTTATCAGCATCCTCTTTTTGTTTTTCTGTTAGTTGTTTAGAGATAATTTCCGCAATATTTTGCATGCTTTTATAACCATGTTCACCTGTAAATGAATTAGCATTTCTAGTGTTAACTAATAGAGAATAAATTTTTTTTGCTTTTTGATTTAAATTCCATTTAATATTTTCAGATACTATTTTCGATTGCGTATAAACAGAGGCAAAATTTGCACCTTCTCTAAAGTAAAATAAAACTAAATCATCTCTGTTAGAGCCGTATAAATTTGCACTTACAGTGGATATTGAAACACCATCTAAATGGTCCAAATCTTGATATTGGGTCATTTTTCGATTTTTTGATTTTGATGATAAAAAATTAGATATATTAATTCCCATAATGTTTAAAATATTTATTTAATGATTATATAAAAGGATGTAAATAATTTATATCAAAAACTCATGTTTAGCCCTCTAAGCTTTATTTCTAAATTCATAAAATCTAGCAATCAAAAAGAATTGGATAGGATTGGTAAAATCGTTAAAAATATTAATTCTATTGAAAAAAACTACAAAACTCTATCGGAAGATGAATTTCCAAAAATTACACTTAAATTAAAGGAAAAAATTAAGAATGGTCAGAAATTAGAGGAATTACTGCCTGAAGCTTTTGCTCTAGTTAGGGAAGCCTCAAGTCGAACTAGAAATGAGCGTCACTATGATGTTCAATTAATTGGTGGAATAGTTTTGCACGAAAATAAAATTGCAGAAATGAGGACTGGAGAGGGTAAAACTTTAACAATTGCATTGTCAGCTTATTTGAATGCATTAAAGGGAAAAGGAGTTCATATAGTAACTGTGAATGATTATCTTGCAAAAAGAGATTCGCAGGAAATGGGAAAAATTTATAACTTTTTAGGATTAACATCGGGTTATATAAATAACGGTCAGAATGACGAAGAGAGAAAAAAAAATTATAATTGTGACATAACTTACGCTACAAATAGTGAGTTGGGATTTGATTATTTGAGAGATAATATGAAATTCTCAAAAGATGATAAAGTTCAAAGAAATCACTATTACACTATAGTTGATGAAATTGACTCTTGTTTAATTGATGAAGCACGAACCCCACTGGTAATATCTGGAGCAGCTGAAGGAAAGCAAGATCAATATTTAGCTATTGATAAACTTATCAAACGTCTTAATGAAAAGGATTATGAGGTTGATGAAAAAGATAAAAATATTTTTCTTACTAATGAGGGAATAAATAATGTTGAAAAAATTTTTTCAACTTCAGGAATATTAAAAAATAACAATTTTTACGATCCAGAAAATTTGGCGTTAGTTCACCATGTTAATCAAGCTTTAAGAGCTAATCATCTTTTTGAAAAAGGAAAAGATTATATAATCAAAGATAATAGTTTGAAGATAATTGATGAGCTAACAGGAAGAATCTTAGAAGGAAGAAGGTTTGGTGATGGTCTTCATCAGGCATTAGAGGCTAAAGAAAAAATTGATGTTCAGGCAGAAAATCAAACTCTAGCTTCTATTACTTATCAAAATTATTTTAAACTATATGATAGAATTTCTGGTTGCACAGGTACAGCTGCAACAGAGGCTGAGGAGTTTTTTGAAATCTACAAATTATTAGTTGTAACAATTCCAACTAATAAGCCTATGGTGCGTAAGGACTTGAATGATCAAATATTTAGAACTACAAAAGAGAAAAATTATTCAATCATTAAACAAATTAAAAAATGTCATGAAAGTGGTCAACCACTTTTGATATTTACATCAAGTATCAATAAATCTGAGGTTTATTCAAAATTATTAAGAGATGAAAAAATTAAGCATGTTGTTTTGAATGCAAAAAATCACGAGAATGAGGCAGATATTATTGCTAACGCTGGAAAAGAGGGTTCCGTTATAATCACAACAAGTATTTCTGGTCGTGGTGTTGACATTCAGTTAGGTGGAAAAAAAGGATCTATACCAGATGAGCAGCTTAAGAAAGATAAAGAAAAAATTAAATCTCTTGGTGGTTTATTTGTTATTGGTACTGAAAGAATGGAGTCTAGAAGAGTGGATAACCAAGCAAGAGGAAGATCTGGGAGACAGGGGGATGAGGGAAGCTCTATGTTTTATGTCAGCCTTGAAGATGATCTGATGAGGATATTTGGATCAGAGTCTATGAATAATATCCTTGAGAAACTTGGTTTAAAAGATGGAGAGAGTATAGATCATCCCTGGATAAATAAAGCATTAGAAAGAGCTCAACAAAAAGTTGAGGCAAGAAATTTTGATATTAGAAAAACTTTAATTAAATTTGACAACGTCTTAAATGATCAAAGACAAGTAATTTTTTCTCAACGAAATGATGCCATGAATAGTAAAGAAATATTTTCTTATTCAAAAGGTTTTTTAAATGAAATTATTGAAGATTTAGTCCATTTAAAAACTCAAAAATTATCAAGCCCTAAAAATAATGAATTTGATTTAAAATTGAAAGCACTAATGGGCAAAGGACTTTTGGAAGATCAAATTAGTAACCTTGTATTACTAAAGGATGATGAATTAAAAAAAAAAATTATTAATCAATTTGAGGATAACAGAAATGAAAGAACAAAAATTTTAGGTGAGACTCAATCTGTTGAAATTGAGAAAACAATATTATTACAATCAATTGATTTAAACTGGAAATCTCATATTCAGTATTTAGAACAGTTAAGACAGGTTATAGGTTTGAGGTCATATGGGCAAAGAGATCCTTTGGTCGAATATAAAAAAGAGGCATTTGACTTATTTTCAAATTTACTAAATAAGTTAAAGCTTGATTACATTACAATCTTAATGAATTTAAAAGTAGTTCATCAGCAAAAAGAAGTGGGTAAAGAGTCTGAAAATAAAGATATTAATCCTAAAATAGGAGGAAAAAAAATTGGAAGAAATGAACCCTGCTATTGTGGTTCAGGTAAAAAATACAAGCATTGTTGTGGAGCTTTATAAAAAAAATATTAACAAGGATACAGCTAAAACAAGCATCCCTATTATAAATATATTTTTCTTTTCTTGTAATAATTTGATTACATCAAATTTTTTATCATCTAATTCACTTAAATTCTGAGAGTCACTTATAAAGCCTTTGTTTCTTCCAATTTTTAAAAATTTATTTTTTCTTTGGTCTAATATATCCTCAGGAGACATTTCTCTAAAAATCTCCAAATTAGTGGTGATAGATTTACGAACATTTTCTAATATTAAATTTCTATCTCTGTGTGCACCTCCTAATGGTTCAGGAATTATCTCATCAATTATTTTAAGATCTAGAAGATCCTTGGCAGATAATTTCATTGCAGCGGCAGCATCTAACATTTTTTTTGGATCTCTCCATAATATAGTTGCACATCCCTCAGGTGAGATTACCGAATAAATTGCATTTTCTAACATTATAACTCTGTTAGAAGATGCAAGTGCTATTGCGCCTCCTGATCCTCCTTCACCTATTAAAATTGCTAGAGTTGGAACTGTCAGTTTCATACAACACTCAATAGATCTCGCAATAGCTTCGGCTTGACCTCTTTCCTCAGCACCTACCCCGGGGTAAGCTCCGGGAGTATCAATGAAAGAAATTATTGGAATGTTAAATTTATTAGCAAGTTCCATTAAACGAATTGTTTTTCTATAGCCTTCAGGTCTCATCATTCCAAAATTTCTTTCAATTCGAGACTCTAAATTTTCACCTTTTTCTTGACCTATAACTAAAACTGAATGATTTTTAAATTTAGCAAAACCAGTAATTACTGATTTATCTTCTCCATAATACCTATCCCCCTCCAAAGAAACAAAATTGTCAAATAAATTCTCTATAAAAAATTTTGACTTAGGTCTTTCTTCATGTCTTGCAACTAAAGTTGTTTGCCAAGGATTTAAGTTTGAGTAAATATCTTTTAATTTCTTATCAATTTCATTTTGTGTTTTTGAAATCTTACTCGTATCTACCTCAGATAATCCTGCCTGATTGTAAGGATCTTTTAATTTGTCTAATTCATTTTCCAGATTCTTTATATCCAGCTCAAAATTTAAGTAATTTTTCATTTTACTCATTTATTGCACAAGTAGGAAAAAAGACAACAAAATCTCAATGCTTCTAAAAATTATTTGACTTAATTTTATTGGAGTTCTAAATAAGATCTTATGACAACTAAATACATTAATATTCATAATTTGAAAGTTTCAGACAAATTGTTGAATTTTGTTAATAACGAATTATTAAAAGATTTAGATATTTCTATAGAAAAATTTTGGTTAGATTTTGATAAAGCAGTTCATGAATTGACACCTATAAATAAAGAATTAATTAAGAAAAGAGAGGATTTACAAAAAAAAATTGATAGTTGGCATTTAAAAAATAAAGATAATCAAATTAACATTGAAGAATATAAAAAATTTTTAAAAGAAATAGATTATTTAAAAGATGAAGGACCTGATTTTAAAATTGAAACAAATAATGTAGACGATGAAATAACAAATATTGCAGGACCTCAGTTGGTTGTACCAATAATGAACGCACGATATGCTCTGAATGCTGCTAATGCGAGGTGGGTTAGTTTATATGATAGCTTATACGGAACTAATATCATCGAGTCAGATGAGGGTGGTAGTGAAAGATATGACCCACTAAGAGGGCAAGAGGTTATTAAATATGTAAGAGAATTTTTTGATAAATATATTCCAATCCAAGGTACTAGCTGGAAAAATATTGCAAGTCTTAAAATAGTAAATAAAAATTTGATTATTCTTAAGGATGACTATGAATATACTCTCTTAAATCAAGATAAATTTGTAGGTTATAGAGGTGATATAAACAAGCCCAATGCAGTGATAATAAAAAATAACAATCTTCATTTTGAAATAATAATTAATCCTAAAGCGTTTAGTGCCGCTCACGATATCGCAGGTATTAGTGATATAATTGCAGAGTCAGCAGTTTCTACTATTTGTGATAATGAAGATAGCGTTGCTGCAGTAGACGCCGAAGATAAAATTGTTTGTTACAAAAATTGGCTTGGATTAATGCGAGGAGATTTAACTGAACAATTCGAAAAAAACGGTAAAAAATTAGAGAGAAAATTAAATCCAGATAGAAGTTATATTTCAAAAGAAGGTAAGGGATTAAAGCTTCATGGAAGAAGTTTGCTCCTTATAAGAAACGTGGGACATCTTATGACAAATCCATCTATAATTCTCAAAGATGGAAGTGAGATACCTGAGGGAATTATGGACGCATTTTTTACTACCGCTGCAGCTTTACATGATTTAAAGAAAAAAAAGAATTCAAGAAAAGGCTCTATATATATAGTAAAGCCAAAAATGCATGGACCTGAAGAAACCGCGTTTACAGACTTAATTTTTTCTAAAGTCGAACAGTCATTTGGTTTAAAAGAATATACCTGTAAAATTGGAATTATGGACGAGGAAAGAAGAACTTCATCAAATTTAAAAGAGTGCATTAGAACTCTTAAAAATAGAGTATTTTTCATAAATACTGGTTTTTTAGATAGAACTGGAGATGAAATGCATACTTCCATGGAAGCTGGACCAATGATTAAGAAAGGTGATATGAAATCCTCAAAATGGATTTCAGCGTATGAAAATAATAATGTAGATATTGGCCTAAAATGTGGTTTTTCTGGAAAGGCACAGATAGGCAAAGGCATGTGGGCAATGCCTGATAAAATGAAAGAGATGCTGGAGGAAAAAATAAATCATTTAAAATCGGGTGCTAATTGTGCCTGGGTTCCCTCTCCTACCGCAGCATCTTTGCATGCTTTGCATTATCACCAAATAAATATATTCGATATACAAAAAAAGATTTTAGATAGGGAGCAAGCAAAACTAGATGATCTTTTAACTATCCCAATAGCTGACAGGCCTAATTGGTCTGTTGACGAAATAAATTCAGAAATATCAAATTCTGCTCAAACTCTATTAGGGTATGTTGTAAGATGGATAGATCAAGGTATTGGTTGTTCTAAAGTGCCTGATATAAATAACGTAGGTCTGATGGAGGATAGAGCTACTTTAAGGATTTCATCTCAACATATTGCAAATTGGATTCACCACGGAATAACTACTGAAATTCAAGTTATGGAAATAATGAAAGAAATGGCCAAAGTTGTCGATAAACAAAATCAAAACGACAAAAAATATATAAAGATGAGTGATGACTACAATTCTTCTTTAGCATTTAAAACTGCTTGTGATTTAATTTTTAAAGGTAAAAATCAACCCTCAGGATATACAGAGCCTCTATTACACTTTAATCGATTAAAGAAAAAATCTATTCAGAATTAGTTCTTAAATTTGATCTATTTTTAAAAGCAGAAAATAGTGTCCCGTCATCTAAGCTCTCAATTTCTCCACCTACTGGTAAACCCTGTGCAAGTTTTGTAACTTTAACATTTGAATTTTTTAAACTATCTTGTATGTAATAAGCAGTTGTTTGACCTTCAACAGTTGCACTTGTTGCCAAAATTACTTCATCAATTTTTTCCTTATTAACTCTCGCTATGAGAGAATTAATTAGTAAGTCTTCTTTTCTTAGACCTACTGAAGATATTGTTCCTCCTAAGATATGGAAGTAACCCTTAAAAACATTAGAATTTTCTATTGACCATTGGTCAGCTAAATCCTCAACAACACAGATCTTATTAAACTTTTCTTTAATATTTTCACAGTTTGTACAACCTGCAACATTCGATTTAAGAGAGCCACACGATTTACATCTAGTAACATTCTTGTAAACTTGTGCCAAAGTACCAGCTATTGGTTTAATAAGCTCATCTCTATTGTTTATTAACTTTAAAACAATTCTTTTGGCAGATTTCGGACCTAATCCTGGAAGCTTTGAAATTAATCGGATTAAATCATCAATCTCATTTATATTTTGCATTAATTATAATGGCCACTTAAAACCTGGAATTCCAAATCCACCTGTGGCCTTAGAAATTTCCTCTGATGTTTTTGATTTAAGTTGAGCCTTAGCATTATTGTATGCTGCCACTATTAAATCCTCAATAATAGATTTATCTTCTTTTAAAACTTCATCTGATATCTCAATTTTTTGCATTTCGCCTTCACCATCAAGAATTATTTTTACTGAATTGGTTCCTGAAATACCTTCTACTTTTATATTTTTAATTTTTTCTTGGCTTTCTTTCATTTTACTCTCAAGTTCTTTCGCTTTGTCTAATATTTTAGAAAAATCTGTCATTATTCCTTCTTGTCTTTAATTGGTTTGATTTTGATCAAATCTGCATCGGGGAAAAAATTCAAAGTTTCTTTATATAAATTAGAATTTTTTGCTTTTTCAATTAATTCTCCTTTTTTTTGCATATCTCTCTCATTAATTGAAATTTCACCTTTACTTTTACTAAAACTAATTAACCATCTTTGGTTTGTCCATTCAAAAAGTTTTGTTGATAAATCTTTAACAAAATCTTTATCTAAATTGTCATTAAACGAGATTTCAATTCTTCCGTTTTCAAAATTCACTAAATTTACATTTTTTTCTAATTCATATTTTAATTTCATTTCTTTTTTTAAAGAAGAAATTTTAATTAAATCATCAAATGAATTGATTAAGAGATCATTTGTAACTTTATTCGTAGACTCATTGTCAGGTTTAATTTTTTTTTCTTGAGCAACATTTTTGATTTGATCTATAGTCTCATTACTAGATATTTGAATAGATCTATCATCATTTTCAATTTTACCCTCATTATCAGAATCTTTTTCAATTTTTTCATTTTTAGGTTTAATATCTATTAAATGAATTAATCTTATTAAAAACATTTCGATTGATAAATTTTGATTTGAAACTATTTCTAACTCATCCAGTGTTTTAATTGCAAATTGCCAGAATAAAATAAAAACCTTGCTATCAACTTTGTTAGAAATTTCTTTTATTTTTATAAATTCCTCATCATTAAGTGAAAAGTTTGTGCTCTCTAAAGTTAAAAATCTAATATTTTTTATATAGTATAAAATTTCCATAAAATCGTTTATGAAAATCTTAGGTTCAACTCCAAAATCATAAATTTTTTTGTAAGTTTCAATAACTTTATTTTCATCTCCATTTAGAATGAATTCAAGCAATTCAATTAGTTTAGACTTATCAAAATATCCAAATATTTTTTGAGCTGAAATCAAATCCAATTCTTTTCCATTTTCTAAACTTAATAAACCCCTATCTAAAAGAGATAAAGCGTCCCGCACAGATCCCTCAGAAATTTTAACAATTAGTTTAAGCGCATCATCGGTTACTTTTCCATTTTCTTTATCTTTAATCTTCTTTATAAATTCGAATAATTTTAATGATTTAATTCTCGATAAATCAAATCTTTGACATCTTGAAACAACTGTAATTGGTATTTTCTTTATTTCAGTAGTAGCGAATATAAATTTCAAATATTCAGGAGGTTCCTCTAAAGTTTTTAACAATGCATTAAATGCTTGTTTACTTAACATATGAACCTCATCTATAATAAAAATTTTAAACTTTGAAGAAGTTGGTCCATATCTAGAAAATTCTATTAAATCTCTAACATCATCAACTCCTGTTTTGCTAGCTGCATCCATTTCTAAAACATCAATGTGACATGAGTTAGTTATAGATTCACAATTTTCACATTTATTTTTGCAATTATTTTCAATACCATTTAAACAGTTCAAAGACTTAGCAACTATTCTTGCAATTGTCGTTTTACCCACTCCTCTTATTCCAGTAAACAAATATGCATTTGGAGTCTTATTTGCTTTAATTGAATTTTTAATGGTTTCTGAAACTATTTCTTGGCCTATAAGATCATCAAATGTCTGAGGTCTATATTTTAAAGCTAATACTTTGTTATTTTTATTCATAATAATATTCTAGGAGACTAGAACCTGAAAAACTGTCTTTACGACTGCCTCCGTTAGGATCTGGTCGGGTTCAAGCAGCATCCACCTCTAGCCTCCAAAACTATTATAGCAGTAATGTTTTCTAATCTTCAAGAAAAGATTATGATTTTTTTTGTCTTATAGGATCAGCTTCAAAAACACCTAGAACATGAAAATCCTCACAATGTAAATCTAATTCTTCTAAAGATTTTTGAACTTTTAGCTCTTCAAGATGTCCATCAAGATCACATAAAAAAAAATAAGAATCAAAAGAGTTTTTTTCTGGATAGCTTTGAAGTTTAGTTAAGTTTACACCATTAATAGCGAATCCTCCCAAAGATTGGTATAGAGCAGCAGGTTTGCTTTTCAATTTAAATAAAAAAGAAGTTATATATTTTTTTTTACTAAGCTCAGGTTGTAAAATTTTTTTTCCCATCACCAAAAATCTTGTAAGGTTTCCCTCCTCATTTTCTATATTTTTTTTTAAAACTTCTAAGCCATAAGTCTGAGCGCTCAAAAGAGAGGCAATGGCAGACTCTTGATTATTTTTATTTTCTGAAATCATTTTAGCTGATCCCGCCGTGTCTGCTCTAACATGTTCAACCAATTTATATTTTTTTATAAATTTTGAACACTGAGATAACGCCTGAGCATGAGAGTATACATTTTTTATTTCTGAAATTTTAGTACCAGGATTACCCAATAAGTTATGTTCTATCTTTTGAAAATACTCAGAATAAATATTTAATCTATATTTAAAGATTAAATATTCTATCCCAATATTACCTGTAATTCTATTTGACTCTGGTATTACAATTTTTGAATTTTCATCTTTAGAAGCATTAGAAAAGCATTCATCAAAAGTTTTACAAGGAACAATTTCTGCATTAGGGTCAATCGAAAGTGCTGCTAAGTGTGAATATGCTCCAAATGTACCTTGAAAATAAATTTTACTCATCTTTATTTATATTCCATTATTTTTTTTAAAGCTAGATATTCTTCTTTTGTATCTATCCCTATAGGTGAAGATCTTGCAAACGCAACATTAATATTAATATTGTTATCTAGTGCTCTTAACTGTTCTAATCTATTTTTAATTTCGTTTTTAGATTGCTTCAAAGAAACAAATTTTTTTAATGTTTCTACGTTATAGCAATAAATTCCTATATGATGAAAAATATTTGTTCCATTTTCAATTTTTCTTACAAATGTTTCTGCTAAAGGAAAAGATTTCTCTTCAAAACTTCTCTCTGTTAATACCTTAACTATATTTTGATTGTTATATATTGCTGGATCTTCAATTTTGGCAGCTAAAGTTCCTATCTGTGAATTGTTGGTGTTCATTTTTTTGTTAAGTAAACATATATCCTCTATATCAATATCAGGCTCGTCTCCTTGAACATTGATAATGAAATCGATGTTTTTTTTATTTAGTAAAGAATAAGCCTCATAAATTCTATCTGTTCCTGTTTTATGATCTTTGCTTGTTAATATTGCATTACCTCCATTTTTCTTTACATCATCAATAATATCCTGATGTTCTGCTGCAACCACAACCTCTCCTATATTGGCTTTCTCTGCTTTTTTAAAAACGTGAGATATAATTGATAAACCTCTAATTTTTAACAAAGGTTTTCCTGGCAATCTACTGGCAGATAATCTGGATGGTATAATTATTAATGTATTCATTGAATTTTTTTATTTAAAATAGCTTATAAATAGAGGCAAAATTGTACAGTTAATTTTAAGTAATTTTAAATTTAAAGTGCTATATGTTCATCAAAATTTAATAAAATGGATTCTTTTGAATTAAATAAAATCATAGCTGCTATTCTAATGGTTGCACTTCTAATAATTGGAATAGGAAAACTTTCTGATATTGTTTTTTATGTTGAAAAGCCCAAAACCCCAGGATATGCAGTTGAGGTAGCACAAGTAAATAATGATACTGCTGCAACTAGTGGTGTGGTTGATGAGGAGAAAGTAGATATTTCTGCTCTTTTAGCTCTGGGAGATTTAGCGGTTGGTGAAAAAGTTTTTAAAAAATGTGCAGCATGTCATTCGATAGTTAAGGGAGGAAAAAATAATATTGGTCCAGCTTTATATAATGTTGTTGGTAGAAAAGTTGGAGTTGTTACAGATTATAAATATT
>MDTB01106875.1_pt1 | contig 19387 bp, 17 predicted proteins | sample 811161 | NCBI WGS metagenome assembly MDTB01 (sample SAMN05326650, study PRJNA326480) | marine metagenome | isolation source: seawater | place: Mediterranean Sea | collected 2009 | reverse complement strand
ATATGGGTGGCTTTAGAAAAAAAATGCCAATTACACATTTGTCAATGATGATCAGCACACTTGCAATTGCTGGTGTACCATTTTTTTCCGGATTTTTATCTAAAGATGCCATATTAGCTGGAACTCTTTCATTTGCACAGCATCACCCGAAACATATACTGCTACCTATTTTTGGCTTTTCTGCAGCTGCAATCACGGCTTTTTATATGTTTAGAATGATGTTTCTCACTTTTTATGGAAATACAAAAACACCTGAGATTATCGATAATATCCATGAATCACCAAAAGAAATGACTGGACCGCTAGTTCTTCTTGGTGCTCTTAGTTTCTTTTTCTGGTATACACTTCCAAATCTTAATCCATTTTCAACTTATGGTTGGTTTACCAAATTAGTAGAGCCTGTAAGTGCTGTAGTTCCAGGAAATCTTAGTGCAAAGGAGATAGCAGATGGTGCACATCATGCTCACTATCTAGCAATGTATATATCAATAGCTGTTGCCTTTATGGGTATTCTTTTTGCTTATTTAATGTATATAAAGAAAGCTTTCCTTCCAGAAAATTGGGCAAAAAGATCTGGTTTTCTCTATGATTGGAGTCTGAATAAATATTATTTTGATGAAAATTATAATAAATTTCTTTATCAACCGACTCTGCGCCTCGCCAAAAAGGTATCATGGATTGATTGGGATTTATATGATAAATATTTTATAAATGGCTTTGGTCATTTAACCAATTTAGCTAGTAAAATCGTTGGAAAATTTGATTTCAATGGTATTGATCAAATTCTCGTAGATGGTAATGGTAAAATTGTTAATTTTTTTGGAGGATTCTTTAGAAAAATACAAACAGGTCGTCTGCAAAACTATATTTTGTATGTGACAGCCGGGGTGATCGTTTTAATGATCATTCAATCATTTTAAAATAAAAAAGAACTATTAGGGGAGAGGATGGAAAATATTCTCAGTTTATTAATTTGGTTGCCTATTGTGGGAATGGGCGTAATTGCATTCATCCCGCGAGATAAAAATGATTTAATCAGAATCATAGCAGCTGTAACTACAGGGTTACAATTTATTTTAACACTTGTTCTTTGGGGTGATTTTGACAAATCCGTTGGTTCTATGCAATTTGTTGAAAGGTTTGAGTGGATACCCTCTCTTAATATATCCTATATACTAGGTGTAGATGGGCTTAGCCTTCCCATGGTCATTTTAACCGGTTTATTATTCTTTATAGGAGTTTTTGTTAGTTGGAATATTGAGAAAGCTGTTAAAGGATATTATGCTTTATTTCTGCTATTGAACGCAGGTGTGATGGGTGTTTTCTTAAGTTTAGATTTCTTCTTATTTTATGTTTTCTGGGAGGTAATGTTATTACCAATGTATTTTTTAATTGGAATGTGGGGGGGGCCTCAAAGAGAATATGCTGCTATTAAGTTTTTCTTATATACTTTGTTAGGGTCAATTTTGATGCTAATTGGAGTTTTAGGTCTATATTTCACCTGTGGTAAAACTTTTGATATATTGGAACTTCAACGTGTTGCTCCTACTGCATTAAATGGTGTTCTTTGGTGGGGTGTAAGTGCAATAAAAATTATTTGGGTTTTACTTTTTATTGGATTTGCAGTTAAGGTTCCTGTCTTCCCTTTTCATACATGGTTGCCTCTTGCTCATGTTGAGGCACCAACAGCCATTTCTGTCTTACTTGCAGGTATTTTATTAAAGCTTGGAGTATATGGTATTTTGAGAGTCAACTATGGCCTTATGCCAGATGGTGTTTATTGGTTCTCTGGTGCACTTGCATTTCTTGGACTAATTAACGTTGTATGGGGTGGGTTATGTGCTCTTGCTCAAACTGACTTGAAGAAATTAGTAGCATATTCTAGTGTTAATCATATGGGGTATTCATTGATAGGAATGGCAGCAGTCATAGCTGCTGGTGAATCTAACGGCTATAATTTAAAAGCTGCTCAGGCTGGTCTTGGTGGTGCTGTATTCCAAATGTTTAACCATGGAACAATATCAGCAATGCTTTTCATTTTGGTTGGAGTTATTTATGATAGAGCACATCATAGAGAAATTGAAGGTTTTGGCGGACTTGCAAGTCAAATGCCCGTTTATACTGCAATAACCGCCCTTGCATTTTTTGCAGGTCTAGGTCTGCCTGGTTTATCCGGATTTATTAGTGAGGCTATGTGTTTTATAGGTGCTTTCCCTGTGTTTAAAGGTATTGTAATTGCGTCCACAATCGGTATCTTGCTAAACGCAGCTTATTTCCTCTGGGCTTTTCAAAGAGTGTTTTTTGGAAAATTAAATGAAAAGTATGTCGATATGCCAGAAATTAATAAAAGAGAATTGTTTACAGTTGTTCCCTTACTAGTTATCACTCTGTTTTTTGGGATATATCCTGCCCCTTACCTAGATATAATATCCAAAACGATGGATGTAATTATAAATCATGTTGTAACATTATCAACTTTAGCTAGTATGTAGGTAAAATAAATAATGGACAATTTACAAAGCCTTCAATTTTATTACCCTGAAATACTACTAACTATTGTTATCCTAGTTAGTATTATCTATGATTTATTTTTAGATAAATCAAACTCTCATAGGGTGGGATTTGTATTAGTTGTAGGCCTTATTTTCGTAGCTATTTGCATATTTTTTCAGGATAATTCTGTCACTTCTCTGTTTACGAACTCTGTTGCAAAAGATCCTTATTCTAAATTTTTTAAAATTGTAATAATTGCAACTACCGTATTTGTCTCAATAGTTAGTTTGAAAAATAAAGAATTAGAAATATATCGTAAGGGTGAATATTTTACTCTACTTGGTATAATTACCTTCGGACTTTTTCTGATGGTCTCTGCAATTGATTTGATTATGCTTTACTTATCAATTGAAATTGTATCTATAATATCTTTTGTACTTGCAGGTTACTTAAAACAGAATACGCGATCTAATGAAGCCGCACTAAAGTACGTTGTTTATGGTGGGTTTTCATCAGGTCTAATGTTATTTGGACTTAGTTATATATTTGGTCTTACAGGTAGTACAAATTATTTCCAAGTTCAACAGGCTCTGGTATCGTTACCATCAGAGGCAAATACAGCTGTTGTTATTTCTATAATCCTAGTACTTGCTGGATTTGGTTATAAAATATCTGCTGTACCATTTCATTTTTGGACACCAGATGTTTATGAAGGGTCTCCCACCACAATTACTGCTTTTCTTTCAGTTGCACCAAAGGCTGGAGCATTTGCTATGATGATCCGGTTTTTTAATCAAGTCTTTGCTGATGGTGGTGCAATGAATGGGTTGGAGGTAAGTTCAATAGCACATTATCCTTGGGCAGAGATTTTAAGTATACTTGCTATTATCACTATGACTGTTGGGAACATCGTAGCTATCCAACAAAATAGTGTGAAGAGAATGCTAGCATACTCAAGTGTTGCCCATGCAGGTTATATGCTTCTTGCAATGCCCGTCATGTCAGGTGATAGCACATTCGCAATCATGATTTATCTAGTTATGTATTTGTTCATGAACTTAGGTGCTTTCTTCGTAGTGGTTTTGGTTAAAAATAAAACTGGAGGAGAGACCTTTAAAGATTATGAAGGTCTTGGATGGGAAATGCCATTGATTGGTGCTTTAATGACGCTATTTATGGTTTCGCTTACTGGACTACCACCTACAGCAGGGTTCATTGGTAAGTTTTATATTTTTGCTTCTTTAATTCAAGGAGGCGAATCTTTTTATTATTTAGTGTTCATAGGTGGTATAAATAGTGTTATTTCTCTTTATTATTATCTAAGAGTTGTCAGAGTAATGTATTTTTCTGGGAAAAAGACACAACTATTAAAATCACCTGGACTTGTTATGAGGACCATGCTTTTAGTTACGGGAATCCCTTCATTGATTTTAGGTATTTATTGGGTTCCGTTATCTGAATGGGTTAAAACTTCACTAGTATTTTTTATTCAAACTATTTAAAGAAAAATTAAATTGAAAAAAATCGTAATCACAAAAGGCCACGATATTAGGATAACGGGTGTTCCAGATAAAGGCTCCTACACCTCAGTTGTGCCAAAAAAAATCAGTATCTCCCCTAAATCATTTAGAAACGTTAAACCAAAACTATTGGTCACTGAAGGTGAGGTTGTTAAAATAGGTTCTCCTTTATTTTATGATAAAACAAAAACAAAAGTGAGATTTGCATCTCCAGGAGCAGGGTTAGTAACAAATATAAAGTTTGGACCGAGGAGAGTTATAGAAAATATTGAGATTGATATAGATGGTTCAGACTATGTAAGAAATGAATCATTGCAAGGTAAAAAACTTTCTTCCTTAAATCGAGATGAAGCTCTCCAGTTTATTTTAAATTCAAATTTATTTCACCTTTTTAGGCAAAGACCTTTCAATCAAATTCCAGATCCTGATAAAATACCAAGAGATATATTTATTTCCGGTTACAATACTGCTCCATTGTCTGTTGATTTAGTAAAATTGATTAAAGATAATCAAAAGGTTTTTCAAAAAGGTCTATCTCTCATATCAAAACTAACTAATGGCAGGATATTTTTTTCCAGCAAAGAAAAATTGAATTTCAAAGATGTTCAGAATATACTAATTAATGGTCCCCACCCTGCGGGTAATGTTGGTATCCAAATTCACCATATAAAACCTCTTAAGCCTAATGACCTTGTATGGACGGTAAATGCTCAGCATGTGTTAACATTAGGTAAATTATTTGAAAAAGGTATTTATGACCCAGAAATTTTAGTAAGCGTTGGAGGTTCAGGAGCAATTGCTCCATACATCGCAAAAACGACATCTGGTGTACCAGTATCAAAATTAATAGAAAATCAAAATTTAAACAAAAAAAACATTAGAATTGTTTCAGGAGATGTGTTAACGGGTAAGAATGTTTCAGAAGAAGGTTATCTTGGGTTTTATGACCAAACATTATCATTAATTAGTAATAAAGTAGACAGACCTTTCTTGGGAATGCTTTCAATTGGTACTAGCTCAACAAAATATAGTCTGACGAGGGTATTTTTTAGTATGAGAAAAGCTTTATTCAACTTTACAACAGCTCAAAATGGTGAATTGAGGCCAGCTGTACCATTAAACACATGGGAAAAAGTTTTACCTATGGATATTTTCCCCAATGAGTTATACAGAGCTATTCTTGCTCAAGATATAGATGAGATGGAAAAGCTTGGTATTTGGGAATGCGATGATGAGGATTTTGCATTATGTTCATTCTCTTGTCCAAGTAAAATAGATGTTGGCGAAGTAATTCGAGATGGATTGAACTTAATGCAATTAGAGGGTTAATAATTTATGCAGTGGCTTAGAAATATTCTTGATAATATAGCTCCAGTTTTTGAAAAAAATGGAAAATTAGAAAAGTTACACCCTTTGTTTGAAGCTACAGACACAATACTATTTAGTACTGATGAAAGAACAGAAAGTGGACCACATATTAGAGATAATATTGATATAAAAAGAGTTATGATCCTTGTTGTTTTGTCCTTGATACCTTGCTATGTTTTTGGAGCAATTAACATTGGGTATCAAGAATCTTTAACTTTTGGATTCGATACAAATTGGCAAAGAAATCTAATATCAGGTCTTTATAAGATAGTCCCAATTTTAGCAGTAACATTTGCAACTGGTGCATTTTGGGAGGTTTTATTTGCGATAGTAAGGAAGCATTCTATTTCTGAGGGTTTTCTTGTTAGCTGTGCATTAATACCATTAACTCTCCCCGCAACAATCCCCCTTTGGCAGGTCGCTGTTGGAACCAGTTTTGGAATTGTTATTGGTAAGGAAATATTTGGTGGTGTTGGTATGAATATATTCAATCCTGCCCTTACAACCAGGGCCTTTTTATATTTTACATATCCCGCACAAATATCAGGAGACAAAGTATGGGCAATTGCTCCAGATGGTTATTCAGGAGCTACTGCACTTAATATTCCTGCTGGACAATTAAATACAGATGCTGTTACATTATTAAATGAAGCATCAAGAAATACGGTATTTGATTTCTCATGGTTTAATATGCTTATGGGATGGATACCTGGTTCAATTGGTGAAACAAATAAAGTTTTAATTATTTTAGCCGCAATATTTTTAATATTTACGGGTATTACTTCATGGCGTATTATGCTTGGTTCTGTCATTGGGCTAGTTTTCACCGCATTACTCACAAATTTACTTGCACCATATTCATCAAATGCAATGCTTACAATTCCTCCTCATTATCATTTGGTAATGGGAAGTTTTTTATTTGGTACTGTTTTTATGGCAACAGAACCCGTAACTAGTGCACACACAGAAGTTGGAAAATGGTATTATGGCTTTTTCATTGGAATGTTAACGGTCATTATTCGTAGTATTAACCCTGCTTATCCAGAGGGAATTATGTTGGCTATACTTTTAATGAATGCATTTGCACCACTCATCGATTATTTTGTAGTAAAACAGAATATAAAAAAGAGAATGTTAAGATATGCGCAGTAACACATATACACTGGTTTTTACATCACTAATAACAATATTCTTTGGTTTCTTACTTTCTGTTGCAGCTACAAGTCTAAAACCTAGACAGGATATAAATATTGAAATTGATATGAAAAAAAATATCTTAGGAGCTCTAGGGTTAAAGCCTAAAATATCTACAAAGTGGACTATTGAAGAGGTTCAAGATGTATATAAAAGAAACATTATTGGTATGGTATTAGATAAAAATGGTTTGAAGACAGACAAGAATCCAAAAGATATAGACACTGATAAAGATGAAGATTTTTTCCCTATTTATATTCATAAAACAAGTAATGAAATAAACGGGTATGTTATTCCAATCTCAGGTAAAGGTCTCTGGTCCACTCTTTATGGGTATTTTGCGATTGAGCCTGACTGTGAAACCGCAAAAGGCATCACATTCTACAAACATGGTGAAACTCCCGGTTTAGGCGGAGAGGTTGAAAAGGATTGGTTTCAAAATAATTTTAAAGGTAAAAAATTCATAGATGAAAATGATATCCTAGTTGGAATTGAGGTTGTGAAAGGTAGTGTGGATGAATCCTCAAAAGATGCTTATAGGCAAGTTGACGGTATTTCAGGTGCAACAATAACTAGTAAAGGTTTAGAGGTTTTTTTAAAAGAAGATTTAAAAAAATATCAGCCATATTTTAAAATGCAAAAAGAACTTGTAGGATAATGGCTATTTTAAATAAAAAATCAAAACTGGCATTTACAGATCCATTAATGGCAAGTAATCCTATTAGTCTTCAAGTATTAGGAATCTGTTCAGCCCTTGCTGTTACTGTACAAGTACAAACCGCAGTAGTCATGACTTTAGCTGTAATTGCTGTCCTAGCAGCATCAAATACAACAATCTCCTTGTTAAGAAATAAAATTCCTGGGAAAGTTCGAATTATTATTCAGCTTTCAGTTATAGCAACACTTGTTATTGTAATTGATCAAATATTAAAAGCATATATGTATGATATGAGTAGACAATTATCAGTTTTCATCGCTCTCATTATCACGAATTGTATCGTCATGGGAAGAGCCGAGGCATTTGCTATGCAAAATAATGCAAAAGATTCCTTTTTAGACGGTGTGGGTAATGGTCTTGGATATGGTGGAATTCTAATTGCAGTTGCAGTATTTAGAGAAATTTTAGGCAATGGTTCTATATATGGGATTCAAATTATCCCAAACGGATTTTACTCTAATGGATACGAAAATATGGGATTGATGGTTCTAGCCCCCGGTGCATTTGTAATATTGGGTTTAATTGTCTGGCTACATAGAATCATGGCTGGAATAGAGGAGGATTAATTGAACATGGAACATTATGTCAGTTTATTTACGCGATCTGTTTTTATCGATAATATGATTCTGGCATACTTTTTAGGTATGTGCTCTTTTTTAGCAATTTCAAAAAAAATTGATACTTCTATTGGCCTTGGATTTGCAGTTGTCTTTGTATTAACTGTAACCGCGCCATTAAATTGGCTAGTTCATGAATTCTTCCTCATGGATGGTGCTTTATCATGGGCTGGATTTCCAAATGCAGATTTAAGTTTTTTAAATTATATAATATTCATTGCTGTCATAGCTACAATGGTTCAATTAGTTGAAATGGCTTTAGATAAGTTTTCTCCAACACTTTATAATAATCTAGGAATATTTCTACCATTGATTGCAGTAAACTGTTCAATTTTAGGTGGGTCTATGTTTATGGTTGAGAGAAAATATACATTTACAGAAACAGTTGTATATGGGTTTGGTTCTGGAGTTGGATTCCTTTTAGCAATTGCTGCTATGGCAGCAATAAGACATAGATTAAGGTATTCTAATGTACCAAAAGAGTTAAGAGGAGTAGGAATAACAATGCTCCTAACTGGTTTACTTTCAATGGCCTTTATGGCGTTTAGTGGGATTGATTTATAATGGAACAAGTATTTTTAGGAGTTACAGTAGTATCTGCAATTATTATTTCTTTAGTATTGTTAATTAATTTTGCCGAGGGAAAGTTGCTTCCTCAGGGAGACATTTCAATTTTAATTAACGATGATTCTGAAAATCAAGTGAAAACACGACCAGGATCAACCTTATTAAACGTGCTTTCCAATCAAACTATATTCTTGCCATCCGCTTGTGGAGGTGGTGGGACATGTGCAATGTGCAAGTGTCAAGTACTTGATGGAGGAGGGGAAATACTTCCAACAGAGACAGGACATATTTCAAGAAGCGAAGCAAAAGATAATTGGAGATTAGCATGTCAAGTCAAGGTAAAAGAGGATATGAAAATACGTGTTCCGGATGAGATATTTAGTATACAAAAATGGGAATGTACGGTCGAGTCTAATACTAACGTTGCAACTTTTATTAAGGAGCTAGTTTTAAATTTACCGGAAGGGGAAAACCTTAATTTTGAAGCTGGCGGTTATATACAAATTGACATACCAGAATACCATGGCCTGTTATTTAGTGGATTTGAAGTAGAGGAAGAATATCATCCTGACTGGGATAAGTTTAAAATTTGGGATTTAGTAGCTAATAACGAAGAGCCTGTTTTTAGAGCTTACTCCATGGCAAATCATCCAGCAGAGGGAAATAGAGTAATGTTAAATGTCCGCATAGCTACACCGCCTCCACCATTATGGAACGAGGCTCCTCCTGGGTTAGCTTCATCATACATATTCAATCTAAAACCTGGTGATAAAGTAACAGTCTCTGGTCCATATGGAGAGTTTTTTATAAAAGATACAGACAGAGAGATGGTATATATAGGAGGAGGCGCTGGTATGGCTCCTATGCGCTCTCATCTATTCCACCTATTTAATACTTTGAAGTCTGGAAGAAAAGTCTCTTTTTGGTATGGAGCAAGATCAATGAGAGAAATGTTTTATGACGAGCAATTTAAGGAAATTGCTAGGAAATTCCCGAATTTTACATATAATGTTGCATTATCTGAGCCAATGGAAGAAGATAATTGGACAGGATTTACTGGGTTTATTCACCAGGTCTTACAAGATGAATATCTATCCAAACATGAAGATCCAACTGAAATAGAATACTACATGTGTGGCCCGCCCCCAATGATTAATGCTTGCGATAATATGTTAGATAATCTTGGTGTTGAAAAAGAAATGATAGCATATGACAGTTTCGGATAAAATCTATATCAAAACAATATATAAAGAAGCCCATATTATTATGGGCTTCTTTAGTTTATTGTGTAGTTGTTCATCTCCAGATACATATATAAATATTAATGGTCAAACTATGGGAACGACGTATTCAATAAAAATAAATGTTGAAGATAAAATTCTCAACTCTGATGAGATAAAGAGCAATGTAGATTCAGTTTTAAATAGATTTAATACAGTTTTTAGCACATGGGACTATGACAGTGAGATATCTTTATTCAACAGAGTTCTTGATACTAATGGCATTTTAATTTCTGATGATTTAAAAAACGTTATAAATAAATCACTTTTAATATCAGATAAAACAAATGGATATTTTGATGTTACAGTATTTGATCTAATGTCATTTTGGGGCTTTGGACCCGAGCCCTACAAAGAACCTATTAACTTAGATAGGGTTGATTCTATATTAAATTTTACAGGTTACAAGTTTTTAAAATTAGATAAAAATATTTTAGCCAAAAAGCATCCTCTTTTGAAAATTGATTTAAACTCTATTGCAAAAGGTTATGGAGTTGATAAACTATTTAATTATTTAGTTGTACAAAACTTTAAGGATATATTTGTTGAAATTGGAGGAGAAGTAAGAGCAAGAGGTAAAAACTCTAAAAGATCATTTTGGAAAATTGGAATAGAGCATCCCAATAAGGATGCCAATACAAAAACACCATTTGCTGGAATAATTGAACTCAATAATAAATCTATGGCAACTTCAGGAAATTATAGAAATTTTATAAAGTATGATAAAGAAGTACTAGGTCACACGATTAATCCAAGAACAGGTTACCCCGTAAACTCAAATATTTCATCGGTTACTGTAATCTCAAATTCTTGTATTGTATCTGATGCTTGGGCAACAGCTTTAATGGCAATGGAATATCAAAGTGCAATAGAATTACTAGACAATAGTAATGATTTAGATGTTATATGGATTTTGAACTTGAATGGAGAAAATTATATAAAAATTTACGGGGATGTTATTCTATCAAATGCAGGATATAAAATATTAAAATAAGAATATTATGTTTCAGCTAAATCACAACTTTCTTTTACTTCACCACACAACGAACAAGTTCCACTTTCATTTAACCCTCCGCATGAACCAGATAAAGGCTTCTTACCAAATATAACGCCGATCGCCATCCCTGCAACTGCAAAGCATAAAATAAGAATTCCTAATAGTAAATCCATAGATAAATTTAAGATCAATTAACCAAATCCAGTAAATAAAAAAAAACGATCATAGTTCCATTTTTAGTAATTATATATGTAATTTTAAACATAACAAACATCGAACTAATTTAAATGAAAATTAAAATCATTACTTTTATATCAGCAATAGTTTCGCAACCGTTAATTTTTGGTGCGGATACCGTACATGGAAGTGCACCACACCTGTCTGGCGAAAACTTAGCTATTTTTTGGATAATACCATTTGTTGGAATATTATTATCTATAGCTATTCTCCCACTAGTCGCCTCAGATTTTTGGCATCATAATTTTGGTAAGATTTCACTGTTCTGGGCATTAAGTTTAATTTTACCGTTCCTATTATCCTTTGGTATCGAAATTACTTTGTATGAATTACTACATGTAGGTCTTCTAGAATACATACCATTTATCATACTCCTTTTATCCCTTTTTACAATTTCAGGTGGAGTTTGTTTAAAGGGAGCATTGGTTGGTACTCCAATATTAAATACAGGTATTATATTAATTGGTACTCTTTTAGCAAGTTGGATGGGTACTACTGGTGCGGCTATGCTATTGATTAGACCCATAATTAGGGCAAATGCATTTAGAGAAAAAAAAGTACACATAATTGTCTTTTTTATATTTTTAGTTGCTAACATAGGAGGCTCATTAACTCCTCTGGGAGACCCACCACTTTTTTTAGGTTTTTTAAAGGGTGTTAACTTTTTTTGGACAACCACAGCGATGCTTTATCCGATGCTATTTATGGCGACCTCTCTTCTAATAATTTTTTACTTCTTGGATACTTATTTCTATAATAAAGAAAAATTAAAACAGCCAATTAAAAAAAATAATGAAAAATTGAGTGTTGAAGGATCCTTTAACTTAATTTTATTAGTTGGTGTAATTGCAGGTGTTTTGATGTCTGGTTTTTGGAAACCAGGTATCCAAATTAGTATTTATCACGTTCAAGTAGATATTCAAAATTTAGTTCGAGATATACTGCTTCTTGTACTCACATACGTAAGTTGGACTTATACTTCCAAAAGCATTAGACAATCTAACGAGTATACATGGTTTCCAATTGTAGAAGTTGGAAAACTTTTTGCAGGAATTTTTGTTACAATTATTCCTGCAATAGCCATATTGAAAGCGGGAACCAGTGGAGCCTTATCATCGGTTGTTTCATCAGTGTCTAATAGTTCCGGTGAGCCAATAAACTATATGTATTTTTGGCTTACGGGTATTTTATCATCCTTCCTTGATAATGCTCCTACTTATCTAGTTTTTTTTAATACTGCTGGTGGAGATCCTTCTGTTCTAATGACTGATCTATCCAATACATTATTAGCTATTTCAGCAGGAGCGGTGTTCATGGGTGCAAATACTTATATTGGAAATGCACCTAATTTTATGGTTAAATCAATATCAGAATCATCTGGGATTGATATGCCAAGCTTTTTTGGATATTTCGTAAAGTGGTCAATACCTATTTTATTACCTTTATTTATTATCGTTTCTTATCTATTCTTTTAATGCGAATTACTAAAGTAACCACAAAAACAGGAGATTCAGGGCGAACAGGTTTAGCTAATGGTGAACGTATTTCAAAAAGTAGTATTCGAATTAATGCTATGGGTTCAATTGATAAATTAAATTCAGTTATTGGCTGGGTAATTAATATAGTTGATTTAAAATTAGCAAAAGACTTAGAAAGCATTCAGCAGGATTTATTTAATCTCGGCGGAGAATTAGCAGTACCAGATGTTGAGATTAATTTATTAGTTGAAAATCGAATCTTATGGTTAGAAAATAATATTGACAAGATTAATGACGAAATGCCACCATTAACAGAATTTATTCTTCCGGGTGGATCTGAAGAGTGTTCTAGAATTCATATTGCAAGAGCAGAATGCAGGGAATCTGAGAGAGTAATAGTTACCCTAAGTGAGAGTGAAGTAGTACCTGAAATACATAAGCAATATTTAAATAGATTATCTGATTATTTATTTATCATAGCTAGAAAATTGAAGTTAGATCAAGGTAAAAATGAAAAGTCCTGGAAATACAAAAAGTAACTTAGATTTCAATAATATCAATATTGATTGGAAAAAAGTAAATGATGTTATCTTGAAGTCATCTAAAATCATGCTTACAACTCATGAAAATCCTGATGGAGATGGTTTAGGTTCGGAATGTGGTATTTATTATCACTTAAAAGAAATTGGGAAAGATGTTAAAATACTTAATTATTCAGATCTACCATTCCAATATGAATTTCTAAACACGGATAATATTTTTGAAACTTTCGATGTAAATAAACATGAAAAATGGATGATGGATATTGATTTAGTGATAGTTTTTGATGTGGGAGATTTTTCTCGAACAAGAACTATAGCTAATTATATTCTAAAAAATAAAATAAAAATATTAAATATTGACCATCACCCTCATCCAGAAAATCATAACTTTTCTTACAACTGTATTGATTTAAATGCTGCGGCTACAGGATGCATGGTTTATGATTATTTACAAACTAACGGTGTGAACCCAATAAATAAGAAAAGCTTAGAAGGAATATACACAGCTGTTATGACTGATACTGGCAGTTTTAAATATAGTAATACGACGGAAAAATGCCACAGAATTGCGATAGAATGTTTAGAAAATAACATTGAGACACACAAGATTTATCAAAATATATATGAAAATAGCCCAAAGTCTAGAGTAGAGTTAATGGGAGAGTTTTTATCTAATATTAATTATGATTTAAATGACAGGTTTGCTTGGTTTGTTATTACTCAAAATATGTTATTTAAATCTAATGCAAATCATGGAGATGTCGAAGGATTTTCTGATCTGGTTAGGAGTATTAAGGGTGTTGAGGTATCCTTAATGATTTTTGAGCAAGAAGATTCAACCTGTAGGATAAATTTTAGATCAAAAGGTCCCATTGTAATTAATGATATAGCTAAAAAGCTGGGAGGAGGTGGACACCCCTTTGCAGCGGGTGCTAAGGTTGAAGGAGATTTTAATGAAGTAAAGGAATATGTTATTTCTACAACAAAAAAATTATTACAAAATAAGTTTAAAGTAATCACATGAAGATATATCTAGCAAGAGATGCGGGATATTGCTTTGGTGTCAGAGATGCTGTAAACCTTGCATATGACACAGCCGATACTCACGGAGAGGTTTATATGCTAGGTACTATTGTTCATAACGAGCGAGTTATTGATGACCTTGAAAAAGTAGGTACAAAAGTTGTATCCACCCTTGATGATGTACCGGAAAATAAGCCTGTATTATTTCGTGCTCATGGTACTTCCCCAGAAATTTGGAAAGAAGCAAAAGATAAAAATTTAAAACTAATAGATGCAACATGTCCTCTAGTTGTTGATATTCACCACGAAATAAAAAAATTAGAGAAAGAAGGTAGGAGAACAATCATAATTGGTGACCATGGTCATGATGAAGTATCCGCAATAGCGGCACAAGTAACAAGACCAATAATTGTTGCTAATATTGATGAGGCAAATAAATTAAGAAAAATGAAAAGAGCTGGTGTTGTTAGTCAATCAACTCAAATGATTGAAAATGTCCAAAACATTATGAGTATATTAATGGAGAAAGTTTTTGATCTTAGGTTTGTAAACACAATTTGTTTTCCCACTAGGAGAAATCACAGTCAAATTAAAGAATTAGCAGATGCTTGTGATGTTATGGTTGTAATTGGATCATTTACAAGTGCAAACTCGAAAAGACTCACGCAGCTTTCATTAGAAAGAAATAAAAAAACATATCAAGTAACAAGTGCTATTGATCTCAATAGTCAATGGTTTAAAAACTGCGAAAAAGTTGGGATTTCTGCCGGAGCAAGTACTCCTGATGAAAGTATTAAAGAAGTTGTAGAACAGATTAAAAAAATCGGTAAAATAACCGAAAAGGAAATTATTTATGAATAAAGATACATTTGCTGTGAAAGTTGGTTTAGCAGAAATGCTGAAAGGGGGAGTGATTATGGATGTCACCAATAAAGAACAGGCTAAAATTGCTGAAGATGCTGGTGCTTGTGCGGTGATGGCTTTAGAGAGAATTCCTGCTGATATAAGAAGAGATGGTGGAATCGCAAGAATGAGTGACCCTGAAATGATACAAGGTATTCAAAATTCTGTATCTATACCAGTTATGGCAAAATGCCGAATTGGTCATTTCGCAGAAGCTCAAGTACTAGAATCATTAGAAGTTGATTTTATTGATGAAAGTGAAGTCCTTACTCCAGCTGATGAACATAATCACGTATGGAAACATGACTTTAAAATACCATTTGTTTGTGGGTGTAGAAATTTAGGAGAAGCCCTCCGTCGTATAAGCGAAGGAGCTGCAATGATTAGAACAAAAGGTGAAGCTGGCAGTGGGAATATTGTTGAAGCGGTGCGTCACATGAGAACAGTTATGACGGAAATAAAAAGAGTGACCAGATTAGATAAAGAAGAATTAGTTGCTGAGGCAAAAAATTTAGGTGCCTCTTTATCACTTCTCCAACAGGTTGCAATAACCGGTAAATTACCAGTTCCTAATTTTGCTGCAGGTGGTATAGCAACTCCAGCAGATGCATCTCTCATGATGCAGTTGGGTGCTGAAACAGTTTTTGTTGGATCTGGAATTTTTAAAAGCGATGATCCTATATCAAGGGCAAAAGCAGTTGTGAGGGCAACAACGCATTATAAAGATTCTGAAATAGTTGCTACTGCAAGCACAGGACTAAAAAAGGCTATGAAAGGACTTGATATTTCTGAAATTCCTGAGGAAGAAAGAATGCAAGAGAGAGGCTGGTAGCTATTATTGGAGTATTAGAACTACAAGGTGGTTTTGACTTACATCATAAGATACTAGACGAATTAGGTCTACCCTCTAGGTCTGTAAAAAGTAAAAAAGACCTTGATTCAGTAGACGGATTAATTATTCCTGGAGGTGAATCCATTACGATGTCTTTGTTAATTAATGATAATGATTTGTTTATTCCATTAAAAAAATTTGGTAAAAAAAAACCAGTGATGGGCACATGCGCCGGTTTAATATTGATGTCAAAGAATTGCAATGATACAAAGATTAATTCATTTGGTTTTCTAGACATAGATATTTTAAGAAATGCATATGGCAGCCAAATAAACTCAAAAGAAGAGATGGTAAATTATAATTTTGGTGATGGAAACTACCTAGAGATATCGACAACCTTGATTCGTGCGCCAAAAATTATTCGATACAGCAAAGATTCTATAGTTCTTGGCAAACTTAAATCTGATACTGTTGCAATTTTATCAGGCCACTTTTTAGGGCTTACATTTCATCCTGAATTAAATGGGATTAAAATATTCCATGAAGTACTTTTTGATATAAAAAGTAAGTATTTTTACAAAAATATAATTGAAAACTATGAAACTTAAATATTTAAATAAAATTAACGGGCCTCAGGATATAAGAGGTTTCAATGACAGCCAAATTTTAGAACTTTGTGATGAGGTAAGAGCGCATACAATTGAAACTATAACACAGATTGGTGGACATCTTGCACCAACATTAGGAGTTGTAGAATTGACAGTTGCTCTTCATTACGTTTTTAATACTCCTGATGATAAATTAGTTTGGGACGTTGGTCATCAAGGCTATGCACATAAATTATTAACAGGTAGATATGATGATTTCCCTACAATTAGACAATTTGAAGGTTTAAGTGGCTTTTTAAAAAGATCAGAAAGCAGATATGATGTAATTGGAGCTGGTCATGCATCCACATCTATATCTGCTGCCTTGGGTTTAGCTGAAGCTAGGAGGCAAAAAAATAAAAATTTTAGAGTTGGAGCTATTATCGGTGACGGGTCAATGACTGGCGGATTAGCATATGAAGCAATAAATAATGCAGGACATCTTGGTAAACAATTTTTAGTTATACTCAATGATAATGAAATGTCTATTAGCCCAAATGTTGGCGCAATTTCAAGGTACTTTACAAGGTTGATTTCTAACCCTCTTTATAATAGAGCAAGAAATGAATTTTGGGATTTAACTGGTAAACTACCAATTGCAAGTCAAAAAACAAGGTCAATCATAAAAAAAGTAGAAGAAAGTCTAAAAAGTTTATTAGTTCCAGGAATTCTTTTCGATGAATTAGGTTTTCGTTACTTTGGTCCAATTGATGGACACGATGTTAAAGAGGTAATTAAAACACTTGAAAATATTAAAGACATACAAAACCCTGTTTTGTTGCATGTACTAACAAAAAAAGGTAAAGGTATGGTTTCCACAAATATTGAAAACCAAGAGTATCATGATGATGCTGTAAAATTTCATGCAGTAAAACCAATAAAGAATGATAATCAAATAAATATTAAAGAAAAAGTAAAAGTTGGTATACCAAGCTTTCAGGACGTATTTGGGAAACTTACTATTGAAATAGCAAAGAATAGAAAAGACACTGTATGTATCACAGCTGCAATGCGTGAAGGAACTGGATTAGTTCCCTATTCAAAAGAATTCCCAGATAGGTACTATGATGTAGGTATTGCTGAAGGTCACGGAGTGACTTTTGCTTCAGGCTTAGCTGCAGAAGGGATCAGACCAATTGCAGCGATCTATTCAACATTTCTTCAAAGAGCATATGATCATATCATTCATGATTGTGCAATACAGCACCTTCCTGTTATTTTTTGTATGGATAGAGCAGGTATAGCTGGTGAAGATGGTCCTACTCATCATGGTGCACTCGATATAGCATATCTTAGGTGCATACAAGACTTAATTGTAACGGCACCAAAAAATGGCAATGAGTTTAGATCTTTGTTATATACGGCATTGAACATAAAAGATAAACCATTCACAATAAGATATCCAAAGTCTAGCTCTGTAGAATTTGAAGACTCAGGTCAAAGTGAATTAATTCCTGTTGGTTCATGGGAGACATGTATGAAAGGAAATGATATTGTAATTCTTGTTGTTGGTCCGATGGTTTATGATGCTATTGATGCAGCTAAAAGATTGAAAATAAAAGACATCTCTTGTCAAGTAGTTAATTGTCGATTTATCAAACCAATGGATTTTTCTACACTCAAAACTATAAAAAATAATTTTAATAAAATTATAACCATTGAGGAAGGTGTAATAAGTGGAGGTTTTGGGGATGGCGTTGCAAGTTGGCTTCTAGAAGAAGGTTTTAATGGGAAACTTAAAAGATTAGGGCTTCCTGATAAATTTGTTGAACATGGACCTAGAGGAACATTATTAAAAAACCTTGGACTAGATTCTGTTGGTATTGAGAACACTATATTAAAGATTCTAGATGCTTGATAAAAATAAAGTAATGAAAAAACAACTCGACTTATTCTCTAGGTCACATTCAAAATGGAAAAATCAATTAGATAAATCTGCAGAAAGAAAAGTTGACTTTGAAACTTTATCTGGAGAGCCATTAGAAACGTGCTATTTTCCTAAATCACCCAATGAAGATTATAATGAGAAGTTAGGATTTCCAGGTCAATTTCCATTTACCAGAGGCGTGCATGCAAATCTATATCGAGGTAAATTGTGGACTATGAGGCAGTTTGCTGGGTTTGGCAGTCCCGAAGAAACAAATAATAGGTTCAAGCAACTCCTAAGAAAAGGGCAAACAGGATTATCAGTGGCATATGATATGCCTACTTTAATGGGATATGATCCTGACCATTTATTTTCAGATGGTGAAGTAGGGAAGTGTGGAGTTAGTGTATTTTCATTAGATGAAATGAAAAAACTATTCAAAGATATTTCATTAAGTGATATTTCAGTCTCTCAAACTATCAATGGACCGGCAATTATTCTCTTAGCCTTTTACATTGCTGTTGCTGAAGAACAAGGAGTTGATTTAAAAAAGATTCAAGGCACGTTGCAAAATGATATATTAAAAGAGTTTACAGCTCAAAAAGAATGGATTTTCCCACCTAAACCATCAATGAGAATCATAACTGATATGCTCTCTTATTGTGCGGAAAATATGCCAAAATATAATACAATTTCTATAAGCGGATATCATATAAGAGAAGCAGGATCTACAGCTGCACAAGAGCTGGCATTTACGCTAGCTGATGGATTCTCATATGTTGAGCATGCATTAAAAAGAGGTCTTGACATCGATGAATTTGCTCCAAGGCTTTCATTTTTCTTTAATTCTCATTTAGATTTCTTTGAAGAAATTGCAAAATTTCGGGCTGCAAGGAGAATTTGGGCTAAAAAACTAAAAAATAAGTATCATGCCAAAAACGAAAAGTCATGGAAGTTACGTTTTCATACCCAAACTGCTGGGTGTAGTTTAACTGCTCAACAACCTGAACTAAACATAGCTAGAACAGGGTTTCAAGCATTGGCAGGTGTTCTTGGTGGTACTCAAAGCTTACATACAAATTCTATGGACGAAACTTTAGCTTT
>MDTB01158741.1_pt1 | contig 19390 bp, 14 predicted proteins | sample 811161 | NCBI WGS metagenome assembly MDTB01 (sample SAMN05326650, study PRJNA326480) | marine metagenome | isolation source: seawater | place: Mediterranean Sea | collected 2009 | reverse complement strand
TTTTACCTAAGGCATTTTTTTTAATTTTCACTATTGTATCATCACTCATATAAGTTTCAGTTACAGTAACTATTTTTTTATTATCAATAGTATTAACATATGGAACTAATTTTTCAATAGCTATCTTACCTTGATCAGTATTAACTATAGAACCAGCTGGAAAACAAATATTGGTTGTATAAATAGTAACAGATAGTTCAATATTATCTAAATGAAACTTAGTTATAGTTATTCCTGATTTTGTATAAGCTTTAGCATAGAAATCTACATAAGCTATGTTTCTAAAATTTTGTGATAGTTCATTTGTGTCTATATTTGGATATTTTCTAGAATCAGATGTAGAATCGTCATAAACTGTATATACATTACCAGTTGAACTTATAATTTTATAAATTCCTGGCCTTTCAGCAATAGCATCAAAGTCGATTAGATTAAAATTATTGTTATCTATTCTTCTTAATCGGACTTTAGTCCAATTACTGTTACTTTCAGAAATAACTTCTATTTGTTGACCCCATGCAGTTAATCCACCTGTGTCTGGATCTGATATGTCTTCGAAAATATAATCTCCCGAATAAATTGCTGAAAGATTATGTTGATTGTATGTACCTAGAGCACCACCTTGAGCAATTGAGTATTGGCTAAAATTAATTGTAATACTCATATATATAAATTTATATTTTTTATATAAATATCATTTATCAACCATATTTGATTAATTTTTCAGATAAAAAAGTTAATGGTAAAGTTAAACCAAATAATAGTATTGAACTTTTTGCAACAGCTTTATTATCTAATAATTTAGGATATTTATCCCAAACAAAATGTCTGACACCACCTAAAGTATGGTATACTGTTGGTGCTAACAAAGTATAACTGATGGCTTTTTTATATGGTAGTGAAAGTTTTTCATATTCTTTGACTATAATATCTTCTTTTTTAAAATGACATAATGTTCCGAATCCAACAAATAATCCTGTTAATGCTAAACCAGTTAATCTGGTGGCAATTGATGAAACTGCAGTTATTGGAAACTTATAAATTTGAACATGAGGACTAATATTTTTCATTTAAATTAATAGTCATTTTCTATTTAAATTAAAATATATATATTATTATAATGAATAAAAATCAATTTGGAGGTGGTAGTTGGACTAGTTATTGTCCTATTTGTGGTATTCATTTTAGAATAACTGTTGATAAAGATTTAGAAGGTTTAATAGAATATCATTCCAAACCTGGTAGTAAAAATAAAAGATTATGGAAAGAAAACAAAGATAAAATAATTAATAACTTTAATAAATTTAAGAAAATAGAAAAATATACATTTAGTAACTATAATAAAATTACTCTTTTATTGCCTAATTCCATAGTCAAACATGGAGTTAAATACGATGATAGTAATGATTTTTCTAGTAAATCAAAAAAATACGGTGAAGTTTATTTTGATTACCCATTATATGATGATGATGGAACTAAAGGTTTGCCAGTACATACAGAATGTTGGAACTTAGCTAAAAATAAGTTAAAACATGAATTGAAATTCGAAGATTTTCTTTTTAATAAGTATATATCAAAAACTTTAGGTTATTATTATTATCTATTTAACTCCATAAAATATGGTCCACCGCTAAAATATTTGGAACAAGATTGGGATTTTAATTTATGGAAGGTTGATTCTGATGCTTTTTTATTAAATGAAAAAGATTGGTATAGTTTATACTTACCATCTGGTAAAACTATGGAAGCTCAAAAAAATTCTAAAAGAATAATAACAATTTTAGAAAAAATCATAAAAGGAATTAAGGAATCTAAAGTAGTTACAAAAAAGTTAAATACAGATAGACCATCACCAGCTGAATCTGCTACATTATTTGAAGTTGGAAAGAAGAAAAAGGGAAATGATGGAAACATGTATGAAGTTGTTGAGGATAAGAATAAAGTTAAAAAATGGAAAATATTTAAAAAAGATAGACCATCTCCATCAGAATCAGCAACAAAATTTAAAGTTGGTACAAAAAAGAAAGGTAATGATGGTAATATGTACATAATTGTGTCTGATAAAAATAATGTAAATAGGTGGAAAAAAATTTAAATTTATTATCTATTGAAATTTATTATATAAGTTCTATATGGAAAAATATGTTAAACCAATGAACTAGGTGTTGAAATAAAATAATACAATGCGTAGCATTGAATCTAAAAATATTTTTATCTGTACAATAAAGGAAAAGGATACAAAACTGCCTGCTTGGAAATTGCAGTAATGTAAGAGAATTTGGATAAATATTAGTCAGGGCTTACCGCACTCATGCTGCCGCTGGGTCTTACTGCCTAGAAACTAATATTCATTTTTTCGTGTCGACGTCCTATTCTCCTGAGCCAATAGCTTTTCTTTCAGGTTACATACAGTGTAACCACTCAATCCTTATGTGAACACTATTTGTTTTCGTCGCTCCGGAAAATCAAATAAATGCTAAATGTAACGTAGTACATTCAGAGATCAACCTAACTTTACTGCTTCCAAGTTCACAGATGGCCATACAAGCCAGTTGGTATTTTTTCTCTGTAATATAAGGTGTCCCCCATATTAAAGCAGTTCCCTAACACATCAGTAGGCTAGCCTATCCTCTAGGAACACTTTTTTTGGTAAATGATAACTTATAAAAAATTTTTCAATTTTTTTTATACAATCTAATCAATTATTTATTAATAAATGGAACTATTAACTTTTATTATTTATTAATTATATTGAAAAATATATGGCGTCAATAATTGATATCTCAAAATATTTTATCTGTACAGTAATGTAAGAGAATTTGGATAACAATTAGTAAAGTCATGTAAAAGTCTATGATAGAGTTGTGTTATAAAAAGAATTAAAAACAAGTTTTAATTCTATTATAGTATAATGGATCCAGAAGTTCAATATTGTTATGATCGTGCTTTGATTGATGCATCAAATAATGGCTTTATTAAACTTGTTAGATTTTTATTAGAACAAGGTGCTAACATTAAATTTATTAAAAATCCAAAAATTAGATTAGAATTAGGTTTACCTAAATGGAATAAAAGACCAGATAATATCGTATTTAGAAATAATAACGAGTGTCCTATTTCAGGGGAAATTTTAAATGATAATACCAAACAATTAGGATGTTCAATTTGTAAAAATACTTTTAAATTAGATGCATTAGAACATTGGTTAGAAATTAATTATAGATGTCCTAATTGTAATGGTTCTGATGAATTCTATTTATTATAAGAAAACAAACATCAATGGTATTGAAGACTATGTAAGACTTTTTTCCTGAAGAAATAAAATATCTAGTATTTTAATGAAAATAAATCAAAACGGATGTGGAAGTTGGACAAGTTTATGTCCAATTTGTGGAGTTCATTTTAGAGTTAATTTTTCAAATGAAAAAGATTTTGAAGAAAGTTTAGATTATGGTAAAAAGAAAAAGAAAGAAGATAGAGAAAAATATATCGAAAATTATCATAAACTAAAAAAAATAGCAAAACATACATTTAACAATTATAACAAAATTACTCTTCTTCTACCTAATTCTAAAGTTATACATAATGTTAAATACGATGATAATAATAATTTTGAAAAAGGAAAAAAACATTTTGGAGAAGTATATTTTACCAAAAATCCAATTTATGGTAACAAAGAATATGATACATATGGATTACCAATGCATACTGAATGTTGGAATTTAGCAAAAGAAAATTATAATCACGAATTAAAGTTAGATGATTTTCTTTTTAATAAAATAATTTCATCACCCATAAAATATTATGGTAGAGGATATGATGCTTATTTATTGGAAAATATTAAATATGGAGATATTCTTGATTACCTTGATCAAGATTTTTATGATTTTAAACTTATTCCAAATGAAAAACATTGGTATATGTATTATTTACCATCAGGAGAATCAGAAGAATCGCAAAAAAATTCAAAAAGGATATTAAAAATATTAAATAGCATCATCAAAGGTATTAAAAAACCAAAAGAAGAAAAAGATTCTGTTAAAAATAATATTAAAAAAATAAATACAGACAGACCATCACCAGCTGAATCTGCTACATTATTTGAAGTTGGAAAAAAGAAAAAAGGAAATGATGGAAATATGTATGAAGTTGTTGAAGATAAAAATAAAGTAAAAAAATGGAAAATATTTAAAAAAGATAGACCGTCCCCATCAGAATCTGCTAAATTATTTAAAGTTGGTACCAAAAAGAAAGGTAATGATGGTAATATGTATATAATTGCATCTGATAAAAATAATGTAAATAGATGGAAAAAAATTTGAATTTAATATAGAAGTTCTTTGGTTTAGTTTAAAATGAAAAACATATGACGATTTATTCGAATTCACTTTTCTTTCACCTCCTAAAAGTACTCTATTAAAAAGCTAACAAATATTAAGAAAAATAAAGTGTATGACGATTTTATTTATGTTGTAGAGCCACAAGTTTATCAAAAAGTTATTGAATGAATTTGAATATTTTACAACTGGTAAATCATATGTCGCTAATGGTAGTAGTTTTAATGATGAATAATGGCTTGTTAATGAATCTAATTTAAACAAAAGCCTTTTTATTAAATAAATGAATTTATTATCACCTGATAAAAGTAATACTATTTTAAAAAAATATCATACATCTAGTAAACTATTGGTACCCGGTTTATTATTATCATATGGATTAAATAACACTATTACTATTGATGATAAGTATAAAAGAATTGGTATCAATTTTCTTAATTTTTCCAATATTACTAATATTGGTTTTCATTCATATGTATCAACATCAGCAATTATATCAGATTATGTAAAGCCTGTTAATTTATCAAAAGCATTAAGATTATCAAGTTTTGGACTTCACGCGATTGCGGTTTGTGGGTTTTGTAAATATTTTAAAAAATCTAATTAAAAAAACTTTTCTAAATAAATTTAATGTTTAGACAAATTTTGAAAAGAAATATGAGTGTTCTAACTATTTATAGAAACTCTAAAGGGAAAACTAAAATGGACAAATTCCAAATTCAAAATGATGAATGTGGTCCTATGGTTCTTGATGCTCTAATTGATATAAAAAATAGTAAAGATAAAACATTAGCTTTTAGACGTTCATGTCGGGAAGGTATTTGTGGTTCTTGTGCAATGAATATTGATGGTAAAAACACATTAGCATGTTTGACCCCATTGAAAGAAAAAATGTCGATCTTTCCATTGCCTCATATGCCTGTGGTAAAAGATTTGGCTTGTGATATGACTAACTTTTATGAACAATATAAGGAGATTAAACCTTGGTTACAAAATAGTAATGTGAAAGAAGAAACTTTAGGAAAAGAACAATTATTACAAACTAAAGAACAAAGAAAGAAATTAGATGGTATGTATGAATGTATTTTGTGTGCTTGTTGTACAACATCTTGTCCGAGTTACTGGTGGAATGGTGATAAAGGATATTTAGGACCAGCAGTATTAATGCAAGCTTACAGGTGGATCGAAGACTCTAGAGATGATAATACTAAAGAAAGAATGGAATATGTTGATGATGCAATGAAACTATATCGTTGTAAATCAATTATGAATTGTTCAAATACCTGTCCAAAAGGTTTAAATCCTGGAAAAGCCATTGGCGAATTAAAAAAGAAGATTAATGGAAACTAAAAGTTTCGTTACACTAAGAATGATTCACTTAGTGAATCTATCAAGATATTTTTTTAATATGTTGATTTCTTACTGATATTAATATAATATTCTAAAGTTTCAATATCTTCGAAAAGTTTATCTATATCTTCACCAATAGATAAAGAACCATGTCTTTCCAAACCAATAATATCATTACCAAGTAAATTTTTAAAACATTGATTAGCTAAATCTTCAGTACCAGCATCATAATATTTTACATTATTACCGATTTTACCAACATTAAGTTCTGGGAAAATACTTTTAATATTCGCTAATTCAAAACTTTGTCTTATACCAATAAACGATATTATATTAGGTGGATGAGCGTGAACAACAAAAGTATCTTTATTAAAATTTGATGAATGTGTTTGAAGAAGTGAATGCATTTTAATTTCTCTTGATGGTTTATATTCATAATTTTCATTATAAAATAATTTATTTCCACTAAAATTAACTTTAATTACTTGATCATCATTAATCTCATTTTTTTTTACTGATCCAGCTGAAATATAAAAAAAGTTTTCATTTTTAGGCTTGAAACTAACATTTCCATCTCTGATACTAATATATTTATTATTATATAATCTTTTCATTGTATCAACTATATGTTTCTTAAATGACATATATTGGCTTTAGAAAAAAATTTCAAAATATAATTTTTTCTTATTTATCCTAATGTTGAGGAAATTTATGCTACATCTCGTGCATGATAGTAATATTTGTTTAAAAATTTGTAGTAAAAAATATCCATGGGGTTGGAAATCTAAAGAATCCTTAGTTAATTATAAAAAATTATTATACTCACAAAATAAAAAAATTAAAACTGAAAACGAATTTAATGTAGATGATTTTTTAAGTAATTCAATATTTGCTTACAATCTTATCTATAAATCTTATATAGATAACGTTGATTTTTTAGATTATCAATACACTAATCCAAGTTTATCTATTGCCTTAAATAATCTAAGAGATTATACCTGTTATGAGTCATTGAATAGGCTACCAAGAGAAATAAATGTAACTAAGTATAAGATTCTATCAAATAAAATTAAAAATGAGGTTACAACTAATAATTTTAAATTTTTAGGGTATTATGATAATTTGGAAATATCGCATGAATTATCAGCTGGGGCTATTGGTCCTGAGGTAAGATATATTTGGGATCAAAAACCGGTTAAACAGGTTATTAATGTTTTATATAAATCTGATGATTTCTATGATATTATAGAATGGGAAAGAGATTTAGCTGAAGAGGATCCTGATTGGCAGGTCTCAAATATAAACAAAATTATTTAGAATCATTTTTCTTTGGGATACCACATATTAAATCACCGCAATGATCTTCATTGGCATTCCTAACAATTCTTTCTTCTATTTTAGAACATTTGTCTTCACCGATATCACCTACAAAACCCCATCTACCTCGTGGTTTATGATGGTTACTTGTAAGTTTAAAATCTATTTTTTTAATAATATTGCTCAATGTAGTTGTAAATTTTCTAATACCTGACATGTATATATATAATATATCATTATATTTTTTTTATTCATTTTTTTTAAAATAATACTGGGATCTCTTTAATAAATTTAACATTTTTTGGAGACATTTTTAACATTACTGCTTTAACCATTAATCCTGATTCTATTCCTTTTTTCAATTCGTTGGAATATAATGGATCTTTGTCAAAATTTGGTGAAAAACCAAAACAATCTTCTCTTTGGACAACAAATATTAACATCGGAATAATATCTTTTTTTGATTTTAAAATTGATATTAATTCTCTTAAATGTTTTAATGCTCTAGGAGATACACAATCACCTTTTTTTGCTTGATAACCGTCTGGAAATATTGCATTTCGTTTTTCACATTTTCGTTCTGGAAACTTCCTAAATTCTGGCATTTTATCCTTTGGATAATCAACTAGAGGAACATTTTTAACTTCTATAATATATTTTTTTTTACTTTCAGTTTCTATATAAAAATCAAATCTAGATTCGTAATTTGGCATTTTGTATTCTCTTTTAATAAAACTTGTTTTTGGAATAAAACTCAATAAATTTTTTCTAATAATTATTTCAAAGTAAGAATTTGATGTAGAAGGGTTAGCTCCTACCCAAATATTTTTATCATCATCATTTTTAACTTTTACCATCTCAATTGTGTATTTAGATTTTCTATTTTTCCCTTCATTTTTTTTTACAGCAACAATTGATCCTTGTGTAATAAAACCACACAATCCTAATCCTGGAGAATGTGCCATTTCTTCTTTTTTATCGATAATGACATCAGCTAAATAAGGACTTTTAATTTGTTTACTTGGTCTATGAGCTACATCGGCTATTATAAGATTTTCAAATTTATAAATAATCTTCATTATAAGTAAAAAGAAACTTTTTAAAAAAAAATCTATTAAATAAATTTTTTTATAAAAATGGAGGCGTTGAAAAAAGTAGCTTATTTAATTTTAAAACTACTCCTTTGTCAAAGTTAATTAATGAAAATAAAGTTACACCTGTAACTTGTGCTTTGTAAGAGTTTTCTAAAACTTTGATTCTTGTCGACAGCGATGATCTACTAACAAATTTTGCTGCTAAAGCAGCAGGAATAGTAACCGGCATTGAATAGAATAGATTAGATTAAATATATTTATATATAAATCATAATAAGTTTAAACATTTATTTTTTTGTAAATTAATGAAAACACCATTAGAAGTAAAACAACTAGGTGAGACAATTAAAGATTCTTTACCGGTTGAAGCAATAAAAGTAATTGGTGAAGTATCTCAACCAAAAAATTTTAGAGGTAATTTATATTTAAATTTAAAAGACAATTATTGTAACATTAAAGCTATCATTTGGAAATCAAGGTATGAAGATTTTAAAACTGAAATAAAAGATGGGGATAAAATAGTTGTTGAAGGAAAGCTTGATTTTTATGGAGGAAATGGATCGATATCTTTTATAATCGATAAACTTATAAAACATGGTGGTGAAGGTGAATTATTTAAATTATATCAAAAGTACAAAAAGGAATTTGAAGATAAAGGATATTTTTTACAAGATAAAAAATTACCCATTTCGAAAAAAATAGAAGATATTTTACTTATCACTAGCGAACAAGGTGCTGCTATTCAAGATTTTATTTATGCTATTGATAACAATAAAAGTAAATTAAATTACGATATAATTGATGCTCCTGTACAAGGAATTGATTGTCCTAGAATAATAATACAAAAGTTAAATAAAATAGATAAAAAATATGATATTATTGTTATAACAAGAGGTGGTGGTTCTTTTGAAGATCTGTTTGGATTTTCAAAACCAGAATTGATTGAATCAATATTCAAATTTGATCAACCTGTTTTAAGTGCAATTGGTCATCAGGTTGATAATAGTTTATTAGATCTTGTTGCAGACATTAGCTCACCTACACCTTCTTTAGCTGCTCAATATATTGTAGATATAAATAAAAAATTTGTAAGTAATCTTGAAAGTATACGCGATATTGTAAAGAATGATCTTTTACAAATTTTTTATGATGTTGGAAATGAATTATCAAAATGCGAAGAGAGAATAAATATAATAATTTATTCTTTTGATAGAATTTTGCAAAATTATTCAAATGAATTAATAAACCAAGTAAATGAATATTTGTTGAACCTAAAAGAATTAGATTACAAATTAGATACAATATTATCTAATGAATCAAACAAAATTTCTATAAAATCAGAAAATAAAATAATAAATCAAAACGAGTTTGAACAAATTCTTTTAACAAATAAAAGTTTTACAATTAAATGGGATTCAAAAGAGTTTAACATATCTAATTATAACTTTAGCTAAGAATATCATATAGATTTTTCTCTAATGCTTCTGAGTCATACTTTCCAATTATAAATCCATCATTAAGAATTTTGGGTAATAATTCCAATTTCTTTCTATCATAATTAATAGCAATCAAACTAGTTCTAATTGATTTATCAATTTTTGGATCTAAAATTTTTTCTAATTTACATTCATCAATTATATCTCTCAATAAATATCTCGGATTGGGATATTTATTTTGACCATATTTGTTTTTTAACAAAAGTCTTTTTGATGACAAGTAAAAACTTTCTGATACTTGTCTTAAATTTTCATATCCAAAGTTTAAATATGATTTACAGTTTTTCATATCATTGTATTTTAATGCTAAATCATATGCAATTGACATAATTGTAATCAAAGCAATTTCTTCATATTCGTCGAAAGAAAATAATTCAGAACAAATTTCTATTTTATCAATGTTTTGGATTGAATCTATCTCTTCTAGCTCGAGAAATGCCAGACTAATGCCGCTTAATTTCCTATTACTGGCAGACCTTCTAATTTTTGCCATAAAAAGTAAACTATATGTCATATTTGTTAATTTTCAATTTTTATTATTTAAACTTTTATTCTAAAATATTATAATGAACGAAAGCTTAATTGAGGAAAGACTAACAATCTCATGTTTTAGTGATTATTATTTATATGAAATAGGTAATTACACTAAAAAAGTTTTTGAAAACATAAACTCTCTTTTAGACTCATTTAAATATTATATTTCTTTTAAAAAATATACTAATAGTACTAACAATGAATTAATAGAAATGTATGAAGAATTAGATTTGATATGTAAAATTTATTCAAAATCTGTGGTTGATTTTGAAAAAAATGTAGATATTGATGATAAATTAAAATTTATTATTAATCCAATTTCAACTTCAGGTCATGCAACTGTTCAAATTATTTACAAAAATGATAAAAATAATTATGAACATTATTTTTTTAACTCTGGGTATTATGCGATTCCTAGTAAACATGAATACAAAGTGAGTGATGTAGGAGAATTGGTACCCTTTTTAACCTGTACCAAATCCAAAAGTACTAAAATAATTGAAAGAAATTTAGAGATTAATCGATTATACATGAATTACCTAAAAGATTACCAATCAGACAAACAGTTTAAATTTTTCATAGAAATGCAATTTCAAGGGAATTGTACTTTAAGAGCTTGTATTTATCCTATTTTTATAATTTTAAAATTAGCTAAAAAAAGAGAAAATTCTTACATTGAGAATTTTTTAGAATTATTTAGATTATTTATAATTGATAGAAACTTTGATAAAATTTTTAATGAAAAAGAAAGAACATATGATTCAATATTTTCAAATAATTTTCTACTTGAAATATTACAAGAAAGAATCAATAAACAATACATTGTTAATTCTGAAAAAAATTTACTAGGAATGGTCAATGATTTATTGACCAAGATAAAAGATAAAAGTAAGAAATTTATTATGGGACGAGATATAATTTCTTCTTATGATATAGAAGAAATTAATTATGATGATATATCATCATTGACGTTTTATAATAATAATAGTAAAATAAAAAATACTATTCTTGAAACATATATGAAATTTGAAGAAGGTGTTGAAAAAAACAATACTTTAGTAAATATGAAAAGCATTGTTTCTCGTAGAAATTCTCAAACAATCGAAATATCTATTGATTATAAAATACTTAATGATTTTTTACATAAATTTGATAACAATATGAAAGATTTTAAAGTAGATCTAAATTATATAAATTCATGCCATCAAATAAATGAATTTTTACTTGAATTTTTTAAGGAAAAGCCTGAAAAGGAAAAAAGTATTTATTACACTATTACTAATCAATCTAGAATGATCCATCCGATAACTGCAGTTGGTTTAACAGCTTCAACAATTCATAGAAATACAATTCAAAAGATAAATAAAGATGATAAAACAAGATACCCTTCACTATTTCCAGAGTTACTAGATTTAATCAATAAAAAACTTTCGAGTATATGTGACAATTATATTCTCGACTATTTTGTCCCTAGAGATATGGAAAACCCTCCTAAACTTGATTTTTTTGTAACAGGAGACAATGCAGAATCACTTCAATTTAGTAACTTTTACGAAAATTTTAAAAAAGATGCTGAGATATCTCCTGAGCAATTTTTTGTCAGTGTTTTAGGAATAATAAATGGTGAAGATATTGATGAAAATAATTTCAATGATTACTTCAAGTATATTTATGACCGTATCAACGAAAATTATTTTGTGGATAATAATGTTATTAAAAACATAAAAGAAGATTTTGAAAATATTAATAGTTATATTGAAAAAGAAAATTATGATTTAAATATTGATGCCAAAAAAATACTAGGAGAAGATCAAATTGAAATAAGACCACCGTTAATTAATAATGAACAAGATTGGCAAAAAATTAGACAAAGTGAGACTTCGATACAAGATGGACCTTCTTCGTATTATTTGATTGATGATTTTTTCGTATTTATTAATGATGATGCTTTGCCTAATCTAGATGATCAAACAAATTATCGTAATAAGGATACTGAAAGGGTTATAAAGAATTTGGTCGTGTTTGATATTGCCAACGTTACGAATTTGAGTGTTGAAGAATATTTTAATCTGGTTGGAAATTCTTTAAAAGTATCTATAGATGATTTTTCGCCCAATTTGTTAGATTGGAGACCGCTTGAAGAAAAATTAAAAAAGTCGAGATACAATATATATAGATTTGAAGGTCATGGAGGTTTAGATAGAGATACAAGTTATTTGGATAATATTTTGGTTGGTAAAAGATTTGGATACCCTACTAATGGCCAAATGATCGCGGCGAATAGATCTGATCCTTATCTTAAAGCTTTTAAAACTATTGAAAAGTTGTCTGATGAAGATAAAACTATTGAAGAGTTTTCTGATGAAGATAAAACTAAAATTTTTCAAAAGTATTGTTCAGATCCAAGTTCTATCACACGAGATAAATTTTTGGAAAAGTTTGAAAAAGTAATGACTATATTATCGCTAACTTATGATCATATTAATAGAGGAGAGTATCATTATAGTGGTGGAATTCACGTTACTAGTAGTGATAATAAAGATTCAAACAAAGAAAATATGCTTCCTGTATATAGTAGTGATGTGAGAACTTATCGTAAACTTTTAGATTATATGCAAGAAGATTTCAAAACTGATTCATTTCTATATAATTACATTATTTTTAGGTTAAAATTTATTAAAAGATTGTATGTTCAAAATTTGATTTCTATATCTATGTTCATTATTCAATCTACATATTTGGAAGAGCTAAAAACTAGTGGTTGTTTAATGTGTATCAAAGGTTTTTTCCATGATATTTTTCTTAAAAATGATGGTGTAAAAAACTTAGAGAATAGTAACACCTATGTTGGTTTTAATTTTTTTCAATTATTGAATTATGAAGAAAAAAACCTGGATTCAGGGGAATCGATCGAATTTACACTTGAAGATATGTTTGAAGAAAAATACTCACCGATTTTAGTAAAACTAAAGGAGAACACTAAAATGTTTCAACTTGCTCAATACAGATCAGAAAAATTTTTTGATAAAAAACAAACTTTTAAAGATATTAAATATATAGATTTATCAAAACCAATATGGGAAAAACCAAGAAATATTGATATTAATGGTCTGGCTGATCAGACATTTAAGGAAAAAATTATTATTAGTTTCGATAATGACCATGGTTTTAATTTCTCGAAATCACTTGTATTATTAAATGATGAGTATTTGGGAAAAACAGCCTTGTGGAAAAATTATTTGAGAAGTTTAAAAGAATTTTCCGGTGAACTTAAATATAAAATATCAAGACAACTACCATTCAATATACCAGATCCTGAAACTTCGGCTTCTGCCTTATGGGATATATATAGTAGTGTTTTTGTAAATCAAACTGTTAAAAAAATTACTGATTCGTTTTATCTTTTAGAGGATAAATTTATGATGCTTCCAATAAATAGCCCAAATGAAAATGAATATAGTAACACATTAAAAATTAGTGACACGAAAGGTCTTATAACAACAATTTACTCTAACTATACAAATAAAGATTATAAAAATGATGTTATATATCCGTATTCATTTAATACTAGTGGAGTTTCTTATTTTTATAAACATTTTAAAGTTAGTGATATTGTAAAAATTATGAATAAAACTAATGATCCTTTTATATGGTACATTGGTTACATTTTTATATTACTAAAATTCCTTTGGCAAGATGATTTGAATGATTTTGAAGATTTTTCTTTACAAAGAAATCAAAATTTTAATACTTCAGAAAATCAGAGACTAGTAAATGAAATATTTAATTGGATTAAAGGGATAAACCCATTAAAACAAATAATTTTCAATGATATTAATGATGACAATGAACTCAATGGTATAAAAAAGTCTCAAGTTGAGAACATTAATAAATTTAATTTAATGATTAGGGATATTATTAATAGAATTTTAATAAGTCAATCTCTAAAAAAAGGTGAAAATGTTGAAAAAAACTTACAAAAATTTGTGAATATAAAATACACTATAAGGGAATTAATTAATAATGATAAAAATTTTACATTTTTAAAATTAATTAATCTGTATGAAAAAATAAATTTAGATACCATCTTGTATTACGATTTAACAAAGAAACATTATAAAGACAGAGATGATATATTTTATATCAAAAAGAATAAGGGTAAAAAAAATAAAGTTAAATTTGAAATTGACGATAGCACTATATTTAATTATTATCCAATAACTAGTATTCCTTATCTAGTTTTAGAGAACAAAGATAAAACTTTGAATGTAAAAAAATTAAATCTTGATGATTTACCTGAACTCAAAGGAAGAGTAGATAATAATAACTTTATATTTTCTATTGAATCTGATAATGAATTTTATGAGATTAGTACTACTAAAAATAAAGATGATAAAATTAATAAATCTAGTAAAGAATTTATTCATATGTACCTCCCTCACTTAAGTGATGAATATCATGTTATAAAATTTGAAGGTAAAACAAGTAATATTTATTTTTTACAAAATATCTTTAATTTTGACAATTATATTTTTAAAGGTAAAAAAGCAAAATCGAAAAGAGAAAAAGAAGATAGAGATAAGAAACTAGATGAACTAAAAGAATTAAAACAAACACAAACACCTGAAGAAAAAGCACAAACTGAAAAAGAGATTAGTGAAATTAGGGAAGATAAAATTAATGAGCATAAAATATTTAGTCATATTTATAAAAATAATAAGTTTGTAGAAATTACCTTTAATTATAAGAATTTAGAATACAAACATAAAGATAATGATTCTGTCTCATTAATTCCACTAACAGGTTATGGTAAATTTAAAAACATTAATACTTTTAATAATTATTTTATGGATAAAACTGTATCTAAACTAAACAAAGCTTATCTCAATAATATTGGACCTAGAGAAGATGATTCAAAATATTCTAAAAAAATTGTCTTAGATTTAAATAATCAAAAATTAAAATTGAATAATTTTCTTACTTCTTCAATGCTTAGGTTGGCACTATTCTTTCTTTTAAGAAATTATTTATTTAATGCAAATTACAATAGATTTATTGAAGTATTTATTTTTATTTTTCAAAACTTAGAAAAATTTAAACCTAATGAAATTAAACTTTTTTTTGAACAAGGAGGAGCTTATTGTCATTTCGTATCCAGTTTACTAGAAACTATTTATAATAAAACCAACACTTTTACAAACTTGTATGTTCTAATTAAAAACTTACCAAAAAAATATAAAAGTATAATTAACAAAAATTTAAAATCAGTAAAAAATATAGAATTTAAAATAGACTCTAAAGCGAGAATACCAATGTCAAATTATCCGACTATTTTGGATCTTGGTTCTGAAAATAAAAAAGATATACTAAAAATTAAATTTACCGAAGGTCAAGTCAAAAATTTAGAATTAGGTACAGATGATGAAAATTACAAAAAATTCAAAGAAAAATATGATTCCGTGAAAAAAATAGTAAAAATAGAAGAAATAATTGAGTTACTAAGTGCTAAAATTAATGAAATTGACAATTATTTAACAGGAAATATTCCATTTATTGATGGAAAATACCTACATTATAACAAAATGTATGATACTAAAGTCGAAAGCATTGGTAAGAGTTTTTATAGATCAAATGCTATTTTTGGGAGGGTTAGAGGTTTTTTACAGATTAACACTGATTACCAAGTTAGTAAAATTAAATTAAATGAAAAAGAAATTGATTTAAATAAAGATATCAGGTCAATACCACTAAATGACCAAATTAAAAGTCTAAAATATAAAATTAACAATGAGGAAGATTTTAGAACATATAAGTTAGATGAAATATGGAATTTTAATTTAACAACAATTGATGAAAAAGAAGTTAAAAGGGTAAGATCAGATAATTTTGGATTCTATACGAATGATCCATATCAATCTATTTATTTATTACTAAAAAATAGAAGGAATTTATTAGAATCTACTAAAACTAAATTGGAAAATAATAAAAATTTTTCAGATGATGAAATCAGAAATTATCAAGATATATTTGAATTACCTGGATATATTAGAGATGATAATAGTTTCAATTCGTTATATCCAACTTTCGAATATTACAAAAATATAACAATTCGTAAAGAACAATTCGATATTATTGAGTCTGTTTTGAAAGATTCTTGTGGTAAAACTAATACGCATAAATTCTATCAATTAATTATGGGAGCTGGAAAATCTTCTGTTATTATTCCTCTTATTTGTTTGTTATTAAATAGTTATAATTATATACCTGTTGTGATTCTACCAGAACATTTAATTAATCAAATGTATGATTCTCTTATTGATTTAGAAGAATTTGGTATTTCAATTGATAGTACAAGCCTAAAATTTAATAGATCAGATGATTTATTTGAATTCGATTTAGAGGAGATAATTAAAAAAGGTAAAGTTTTCATATGCTCAGATTCATTTTTAAAATCATATAAATTAGCATTAATTGAAAACAAACTATTTAGCAGAATAGAATACGAAAAGAAAATTTGGAATACTACATTCTTTTTATTTGATGAAGTAGATGAACTTGCAGATCCATTCAAATGTGAATTAATTTATCCTACTGGAATGACAGTTGATTCTAATTTTGAAAAAATTAGTTTGAATGATATTTATGATGTTTATTTCAATTTTATAAAAACTTTTTTTATTAAAGACAATAAAATAATAGATACATTTCCAGATTTGGAAAAGCAAACTGAGGAATTCGGAAATTTTACAAATTCAGTTCTTGGAACAAGAGTTAATTTTGAATTTTTTGATACAAAACAAGAATTTTTCACAGAGCAAGCTTTTTTTGGAGAAATGACTAGGGATAAAACTTTAGAAATTAAATATTTTATAATTTTTCAGCTAATTAATTTAGTGTTTCCGTCATGTCAAAAATTAAAATTTAATTTAAAATATGGACTTGGTAGTAAGACTGATAAAAAATTTCCACTTTTAGGAAATATTGCAATACCATATAGAAAGCAAGATACGCCTGATTTGTCTTCAGAATTTAGTGACATCCGCATTACTATATTTTTAACATTAATATCATATTTATATAATGATATCTTTAGAGAGTCAGATTACAATACTATTATAACAGAAGCTTCAAATATTGCTTTTAACATGGATCCTAAATCTTGGAATAAATCAATTCAAAAAACAAATTTAGAAGAAATATTAAAGAAAGCAAATAAAAAATACAAGTTTCCATTAATAGATGATAAATTAAGTGATTTTGAAAATCTTGACAATCCAATAGAAATAAATTTACAAGAATTCTTTCAAGACCACGCTTATGATTATATTCGTCAAAAATTTAAAGTTTTAAAATTTACTAGCCAAAAAATTTCAATGACTTTTTGTGATATTATAAGCTCTGAATATAACCCAAATAGATCTGGTTTTTCAGGAACTCCTTATATTACACCATCTCTTGATTTTAATAATACAAAATATATGACAGGACCTATGACAAATCAATCTGATGAAGAACAAATTACTTTTTCAATTTATAATCCAGATTTTAAAAAAATTAGAACACAAGAAAATATTTCCGATCAAAAAGGTATTATTAATATACTTAGAAATGAAGGTCATAATGTTTTAATAGATGTTGGAGCTTACTTGGCTGAGGATGGTGTTGATTTATTCATAAAAAATTTTGAATCTGAAACAAAATATAAAGTATGTTACTTTGATGAATCTGATAAAATTATTAGACCGGATAAAACTGAAAATCAAGAATATTTTTATTTATTTGACCAAAAACATACCGTTGGTACTGATATTAAATTACCTTACAACTATCGTGGGTTAGTTACTGTTTCAAACATAAATGGACTACGAGATGTAATTCAAGGTGCTTACCGTTTAAGAAAGCTATTATTTGGTCAAAAAGTTGATTATTGTTACAATTTTGATTTAAAAAATAATGATAATATTAATTTTTCATTTTATAATTTTTTGAAAAATAAGGAAGATGAAAATAAAGAAAGTAACCAAGAACTTCAAACAATCCACAATATAAGAACTTTAGCTAGAGAATATTTTCAAAAGAATGGAATACAAAATGAATTTTACAAAGAAAATTCATTGTATCAACATTCTTGGTATAATATTACTAATTTCTTACCGTTCCCTAAAAAAGAACAAGATTTATGTAAGGATCTCAAGGATTATGTATCGGAAGATATTAAATATTTGAAAGATATGGTTGATAAAGTTTTCAATAGGATAAAACTGTTGAGTTTTACAGAAAAAAGTACTAGTTGTTCTAACCTAAAAATACAAATACAACAGCAACAACAGCAACAGCAACAACAACAACAGCAACAACAGAAACAACAGCAACAACAGCAACAACAACAAATAGTTATAGATACTGAAAACAAATTTAAATCAAAACCCAAGCCAGAATTTAATATTACAAATCTAATTGAAGATGATGTTATTAAAAATATTAATGAATTTGAAGATTTATTTTATTATTCTGATATTGCATTTAATATTTTTTACAATAATAGTGGTAAATCAATGCCTGATACTGTAATGCCTATTATATTCAAGGATAAAATTCATGTTTTACACGTAGAAGAAGCTTTTTTATTTTTATCATGTTTAAAACCAGAACATTTAAAATTATCAAATGAATACAGTGATAACTTTACAAAAATATATACATTAAACCCAATTATTAATATCGACTTTGAAAATTTGAAATTCTTTATCGAAAATTCTGATAAAAAAATGTATAATATAATAAAAAATTTGTTTTATATGAGACAATATGATTATTCAAGTTTATTAAAAAATATTCCTAGAAATCTTATAAATATTTTAATAGCTCGTGTATACTCTGAAATAGAACCATTTAATTTTAATAGATTATCAGATCAAGATAAAGAAAAATTAACAAATTATCTTAAAATACTCGATGATTCTAAGTTTACGGATAATGATTATTTTTCTATTGAATCATTAGATTTAAGAAATGAAAAGTTTCCAGAAGATAGTAAAAAAGCTTATTATCAATCTTTGAGAAATTTTATGATACAAGATATTTAGAAAACATATGTTTTAAAGCAAGCTATTTTTTTATAATACTCTATAAATATGGGAAAAATATTATTTCACATCGCTGGTATTGCAATTTTAGAAATAATTTTTTATTTTTATTATATTGGTCCTATGGAATCTCAAATATTTATAAATAGTTTTAAAAAATCAGTTGGAACAATTTT
>MDTB01203805.1_pt1 | contig 19392 bp, 18 predicted proteins | sample 811161 | NCBI WGS metagenome assembly MDTB01 (sample SAMN05326650, study PRJNA326480) | marine metagenome | isolation source: seawater | place: Mediterranean Sea | collected 2009 | reverse complement strand
TAAAGGAATCTACTTCTTAGAGATTAGCACTAATAATGGTGTGATCAATAAGAAACTGATCCTTCAATAAACAGTTAAATAGTTTTTAATATTAGAAGCCCGAGTAATTTACTCGGGCTTCTTTTTTTAATATAGACTCTACTATTTAAATATCATATCAAATGATTTATTGAAGTTATATATCGACCTATACAAATAAGTCTAAACCTAAATATTCAATAAAAAAGATTTAGTAAAAATTATACTTTGGACAGTAATGTGTCTTTACCACATTCTGTATATACTTCTATTTAAAAAATAGCTGGCAAAAATATTAATGCATTAAAAATCGTTTGTCAACACTACCATCACTGTAAATATAAAACATTATAGATTTTTTTTCACTAACCTTCTGACCTAAAATATTAATTTTTTTAACTAATTTCTTAGATGAGTGATTTTCTATGATATTAGTTGAAATACAGCTAGATTGACAATCTAATAAAGAAAAGTAATTTCCGGAACCATCTCCAGGATCATAACAATTATACTCATTATCACATATCCAACTTTCGTTAATATTACTAGTTAAGCAGATAGCTTCTACTTCAATATTATAAAAGAAATAATAATATTCTACAGAGGTTGCACTTGATCCAGTAATATTTATTAATGAACCAATATTATAAACATAATTAGATCCAGCATTATTTCTATATAATCCAATATTTGATAATTCTCCTGAAGCAACACCTAATTGCATATCATTACCAATTGGCACATTAAAATTTAAATCAATTTTCTGATGCCCTAAAGTAACAGAAATTGTTGTGTCATCTAAAACAATACCATTATTATCTCTTAATTCAAATATTATAGAATTGGAACCTTGGGAATTAATGTGTGCAGATCTTATTATACAATCTTGATTAGAATCAAAAATTAGATGTTGATCACCGTTAAAATAACCTCCTGTACCAATAGTGCTATCAAGTGCTCCACCAAATGCTATTAATGTATTTGCATTTGAATTATAATTAAGGGAATTTATATTAGTACACCCAAGTATAGCCTCTATACATGAACTATCATCAAAGCAAGCATTAGTATCATAATTTATAGAATATGGATCTGTACAACCTGAAATATAGCAACAAGAACCATCATCTGTATTCGCTAAAAAATTATAATTTAAGGCTGATGAGTCTATGCATCCATAAATTGGCATCATAACATTAGAGCAGTTTGATTCCACTTCAATATTGTAATAATAGTAATAATATTGAAGAGGATTACTTGCACTTGACTCTATTATTTCAATTGCATCAGCAATTAAATATGGATAGGAAACACCACTATTATTTCTGTAAAGCACATAATTGCTATTTGATGAAATTCCTAACTGTAAATTATTACCAATTGGAGTATTAAAGTTTAAAACTATACTATTCTTGCCAGTAACTAATAAATGAGTAGTATCATCAATCACTGCTCCAGAATTATCCCTGAGTTCAAAAGTAACAGTACCACTCGTTTGTGCAAAAACATCAACTGATTTAATATTACATACTTTATAAGAATTAAAAATTAAATTTCTTGTTCCAGAAGTAAAAAAACCACCACCTAAACTATTATCATAAGGGTTAATTACGCCACCATTTATTGAATTTGTATTTGCTAATGGATCAAAATTACTGGAAATTGAATCTAAACAACCTAGTATAAAAGGAACACAGCTATTATCATCAAAACATGCAAGTGAATCATAATTAAATGATTGGGGATCAGTACAACCAGCATTATAACAACAGGAACCATTATTAAAGATTGCTAAAGAATCATAATTAAGTGCTAAAGGGTCTGTACATCCATAATCACTATTACAAATATTATTGTTTATTAAACCACTTCTAAAATTGTTAATTGATGCAATCATTCTATCTTTTTGATCAGATGTAAACATGTTCATACATCCATCGTATGTATAGTCCATATAATTCATAAACATATCTCCATTTTGACCATTACCCGAGCAGGAGGAAGTTTTTGGATAATTAGGACATCCACCGTTTGATGCAGATTGTTCCGGAGTATCATTACAAAAATCATCTCCACAATTAGCGTCACCCCAAATGTGCCTTAAATTAAGATAGTGTCCAACTTCGTGTGTAGCTGTTCTACCTAATTCATAAGGAGATGAAGCAGTACCTATATCACCAAAATATCTGTAATGGCAAACAACACCATCTGTTGTTGGATTTCCACCAGGAAACTGAGCATAACCCAAAAGACCATTACCTAAATCACATACCCAAATATTTAAATATTCATTTGTATTCCATGCATCTACCCCCCCACTACTAGTAAATTTAACATCATTATTTGTACCAAATGATGACAATGATGTTTGAGTTCTAGTTATTCCAGTAGTTGTATTTCCATTAGGATCTTTATTTGCTAAACAAAATTCAATATTACAATCAGCAGCTACTGATCTAAATGCAATAGGTGTATTATTGGAATCTGCATTTAACCTTCTAAAATCTTTATTTAATATCTCGATTTGTGAAATCACCTGATTATCTGATATATTCTCTATAGAACTATTATATACAATATGAACTACTACAGGAATTGTTAAAATGTTTTGCAATTCATTTTCTGAACTGTTTAAAATCCAATTTCTGATTATAAGTTCATTATTATTAATAGTTTGCTCTAAAAAAGGATTTTCTCTAATTTGTTCCGCTAGATACTGAGTAGTACCACAATTTCTTTTTTGCGCATAAGCGCTAAAAATATATATAATTTGAAATGATATGATTAAAAAGTACTTCATATTTTTACAAATATACAAATAATATATTTTGCATAATAATAATTTAAAAAAATTATACAAAAAGTATAATTTTAATCTATATTATCATTAAATAATTACTAATATTGCAACATAAAAAAATTGAAATGAATATCAGAAAAATACTTATAATAACAACAAGTCTTGCTATATTAACCTTGTTAGTATTTAGTTCAATGTTAAGCTATAATGCTGGTAAGAGCTATGGGGTAAAAAATGCAGAAGAAATAAGAATAGCTAATACAAAAACTAGTATTAACAATAAACAAAAAACAAAATCGGTGCTAGTTAGTCAAGTAAAAAACACAAAAATGACTAATCAAATTAAAAGTTCAGGACGAGTTATATCTCGAAATAATATAACAATTACTTCAGAAGTTCAAGGTAGGTTAATAGGAAATTACACTTTTAAAAAAGGAACAGAAATTAACAAAGGAGATATTATTTTTTCTGTAAACAATACTGACCTTAAGCTTTTAATTAAAGCAAAAATGAGTCAATTTATGAGGTTAATTTCATCTGTCTTAGCAGATATTAAGATTGATTTTGATACTGAATACGATAAATGGTATAATTTTTTTAATAAAATTGACTTAGATAAAAATATTCCCGATTTACCACAAATGAATTCATCTAAAGAAAAAAATTACATTATTTCAAGATTAATATTAGCAGAGTATTTATCAATAAAATCAGAAGAGGAAAGATTAAAAAAATATACTGTCCTTGCTCCTTTTAATGGTATAGTTACAAATTCTTACACTGACGTTGGAGCAAATGTTAATCCGGGAACACCAGTTGTAGATTTTATCAGAAAAGGTGATATGGAAATTGAATTAACCGTAAATACATCAGAAATTAAACAAATCAATATTGGAGACAAAGTTGTTTTACGTGAAAATAAAAATTTGTTTAGTGGTCAAATTATTAGAAAAGGACGTTTTGTAAATCCAAATACTCAAAGCATATCAGTTTTTGCAAATATAAATACAAAAACAAACACGATTTATAATGGCATGTATCTTGATGCAAAAATTATCACTAATTCTAAAGACAGTGTTTTTAAAATTAATAGAAGAGCAATTTTTGATAAAGATAAAGTATTCATAGTTGACAAAAAAAACAAATTAAGAATTAATAAAATAAATATTGTTTCTTATGAAGATAACTATGCAATTATTAGAAATCTTAAAGAAAATACTTTAGTAGTTAAAGAACCTTTAATTAATACAAAAGCTGGATCAATTGTAAAAGCAATTATTAAATAGCATGAGAAAAATTATATCTTTTTTCATAAAGTACCCAATTTATGCAAATGCAATAATAATAATTACTGCTATAGCTGGTTTTTTAAGCTTAACAATAATGCCTAAATCTTTTTTTCCAGAACTACCTCCAAATAAAATTTACGTAAGTGTTTCATATCCTGGTGCTTCGCCTCAGGAAATTGAAGAAGGAATCACAACTAGAGTTGAAGAATCACTGAATGGAATTGAAGGGATAAAAGAAGTGACATCAACTTCATCAGAAAATATATCAAATGTTACAATTGAATTAAACACAGGATTTGAAATTGATGAAGTACTACAAGATATTAAGAATTCAGTTGATGCAATCTATTCATTTCCTGAAGGCGCCGAAAAACCAACAGTGCAAAAACAAAAAACCAGAGGAATGGGAGGTATGGGAAATATGGTTGGATACTATGCACTTACTGGACCAAATGATTTATGGTTATTAAAAGAAAAATCTGATGAAATAGAACAAGATTTGTTAAATGATGATGAAATTAGTCAAATTCAAGTAATAGGATATTCACCAATAATTATATCTGTTGAAATTGATGAAACAGAACTTTTAAGACATAAACTGAACTTTAACATTATAAGTCAAGCAATAAAACAAAGTAATATTGATATTTCAGCTGGTAGCGTTAAGACAAATCAAGATGAAATTATAATTCGTTCAAATAATAGAAAAACAACTAAGTCAGGAATTGAAAATATTGTTATTAAAACTTTTAAAAATGGAGACATTCTACATCTTAAAGATATTGCTAAAGTAGCTTTAGAATTTTCTGATATTCCGATGAAATCATATGTTAATGGAAAAAGGGCAATAAATTTTTTAATCAAAAAAACTCCAGAAGAAGATCTTAAAAAAATTGGTAAATCAGTACAGAATTACACATCAAAATTCAATAATTTAAATAAGGATTATGAAATAATAACACTATTTCAATTTTCGGACATGCTAGATCAGAGAATTGCTACACTTAGTGAGAATTTAATTATAGGATTAATTTTAGTTTTAATAATTCTTGGATTTTTTCTTTCATTTAGATTATCACTTTGGGTAGCTTTTGGTATTCCATTTTCATTTGTAGGAATGATTGCAATAGGCATATTTTATGGAATGACTATAAATATGATCTCTCTTTTTGGCATGATACTAGTTGTTGGTATTTTAGTAGATGATGGTATTGTTATTGCTGAAAATATTTACGCGCATTATGAGCGTGGAAAAAATCCAATGCAAGCAGCACTTGACGGAACTATGGAAGTTGTAACACCTGTATTTACATCAGTAATTACAACAGTATTTGCTTTTTCAACATTACTTTTTGTTGGAGGACAAATGGAAATGATGCAAGAAATGGCCTTTAGTGTAATTGCCGCACTTTTATTTTCATTAATTGAAGCTTTTCTAATACTTCCCGCGCATTTATCATCAAAAAGTGTTCTAGATAATAATACCAACTCAAAATTCAGCGTGATCAAAGAAAAAGTTGAAATAAAAGTAGTTGAAATGCGAGAATTTTATAAAAAAATTAACATTAAGTTTATAAATAATTATCGAAAACATGTTTGGGCACCATTTATTTTTATTGTTTTTGTTTCGATTCTAATTATTGGAGGGCTTATTAGATTCACATTCTTTCCGTCTGTTCCTTTTAATGAAGTAAAGGTTGAGTTTTGCTATACTCCTGGAGAAAGAGAGTATAGAGTTGAAAACTTTTTATGGTATGTTGACTCAATTATAAACAATTATCATAATGAACTAATCGAAAAGTATGAAGACACTATATTTACTGATATCTCGCTAAATATTGGCTTTACAGAGGACCTTGGAGTTTCTGGCTCGCATGCTGGAGGTCTCCGTTTAGCTGTAAAAGAAAATGATTTGATTTCAACAATAGCACTTTCTAATGAGATTCAAAGAAGAATACATCCTGATTCAATTGCAATGATGGATAAAATTTCTGTAGGTGGATTTCAGCAATTTGGAAAAGCTGTTTCTATTTCACTGCAATCTGAAAATAGTATTGAATTAAAAAAAGCTGTTAGCTGGCTAAAAGAAAAAATCATATCAAATAATATGGTAAAAGAGGTACTTGACAATGGGGGTATTGGAAATAGAGAAATACATCTCAAACTAAAAGAAAAAGCATACGCTCTTGGCTTAAATGAAATAACAATTATGCAACAAATTAGACAAGGTTTTTTTGGTGAAGAAGTTCAAAGGTTAATAATAGGAAGAGATGAAGTAAAAATATGGTTAAGATATCCTGAAAGTAACAGAAATAGTATTAGTGATTTAGATAAAGTTAATATAAAAACATTAACAGGAGAAGCATATCCACTTTCAGAAATTGCTAATTATGAATATAAAAGAGGAAATGTTCGAATAAATCACATTGATGGAGTCAAAGAAATTAGAGTAGATGCTAATTTATATAACTCAGAATACTCAGCTGAAGTAAATGACGAGATTGAACGTAAATACCTTGGTATCATGAAAAACAAATTCCCTCTAGTAAATTACCAAATTATGGGGCAAGCTGAAGAGGCTGCTGATAGTGGAAAAAGACTAGCAATAGCTTTTTTAATTAGTCTAATTTTAATAGTTCTAACTATTAGTTTAAATTTCAAATCATTTTATCAAGCAAGATTAATATTAATGGTCATTCCAATTGGTCTTTTTTCTGCAATTTTAGGACATGGGATAATGGGGAGACCATTTTCAACTTTAAGTGTATGGGGGGTTATAGCCTTAATTGGCATTTTAGTAAATGATGCTGTAGTTATGCTAGATTTATTTAATAGAAATCTTAAAAAGGGAATGAATATTAAGGATGCAGCTATTGAAGCAGGAACAGGTAGATTTAGAGCAATTATACTTACAACTATAACAACTTTTGTTGGTTTATTCCCATTAATATTAGAAACAAGTTTTCAGGCTCAATTTTTAATTCCAATGGCAATATCAGTTGCATTTGGAGTTTTATTTAGTACAATAATGCTTCTCCTCTATTTTCCGTGCTTAATATTATATTTTAATGATATTCGACGTGCAAGATGGTGGCTATGGATCGGGGGAGAAAAACCACCAAGCAAAATGGATGTAGAACCCTTTACTAAACTTCAGAATAGAAAAATAGAAATTGGATAATATGCTAAAAAAATATCTCTTATTAATATTATTACCATCTACGATTTTTGCTCAGGAAAATCTCAGTTTAATTGATGCAATAAGAATTGGAATGTGGCAAAATTATGAAATACAAATAAGCGCTAAAAAACAGAGTATTAACAAAATAAATAACAACTGGGGAAATGCTGGAGCATTACCTTCAATTAATCTATTTACAAAAAAAGAAGAAGCTCTATCAGATCAATCTAATAACCCTGCATCATTTATTCAAGAAAAACTACGTTCTTCATCATTAAATGGAAGTGTAAGCTTAAATTGGACACTTTTTAATGGCTTTGCAATTAGAGCGAATAAGTTAAAACTTAAAAATCTTGAAGCAATAAGTAATAATAATGCCACTTTAACTATAGAAAATACAATACACGGCATAGTCTTACAATATTACAATTGTGTCCTGCAAAAAGAAAGATTAGATCTTTTAAGAAAAGTAGTTAATCTAGCAGAAAAAAGATTAAAACGTGAACAAATTAAATATGATTTAGGATCAAATACAAAAATTGAATTACTCCAAATTGAAAATGCAATGCTTAACGATAGTGCAAATATAATAATGCAAGAAATTAGCTATTATAATGCAATAAAAAATTTAAATCTAACTCTAGGTGTTCAAATTGAAAAAGAATGGATATTTATAGATCAAATTGATACTAAAATACAAATTTTTGATTATGAAAATCTTAAAAAAAGTACACTGTCAAATAATAGTAATTTAAAAAATCAATATAATAACATACAACTCAATAAACAAGATATAAAACTTGCAATGTCTCCTTTTTATCCAGTAATATCTATAAACTCAGGAGCATCATATAATGAAAGCTCATATGACATAGGAAGTTTATCTAACTCAATTGACAATAAAGGAGAAAGCATCAACTATTTTGCTAATTTTTCAATTAACTTAAGAATATTTGATGGAGGAAAACTATATCAAAATATACGATCTTTAAAAATTCAAAAAGAGATAAATACATTGCAACTTGAAAAAGTTAAGAAAGAGATTTTACAAAAACTTTCATTAGCTAATAATAAATACAATCATCTTATTAATGTATTCAATCTAAACCAGAAGGCATTCAATATTGCAGAATTAAATTATGAATTAGCTCGTGAAAAGTATAAACTTGGTGTTGTGAACTCTTTTATTCTTAGAGATATTGAAATATTATATATTAATTCTGGTATAAATTTACAACAAGCAGCTTACAACCTTATGTCAAGCAGAATAGATCTTTTAAAAATTAGCGGAGGTATAATTCAAGATTTTAATAATTAATATAATCTTCAAAAGCAGATTGAAAATAAAGGTTTGTATTTTTTATAATACGATCTACCTGAGTTGAATCATTTAACTCTAGTTCTAAAACTCTATTATAGCCTTCAGAAAAAGCATAGTAACCTTCATTTGTAATTAATCCATAACCAATAGGAAAAGCATATGGAACAATAGCATTTTTATAATTACTCAAAATATCAAAACCATATTTATAGTGAGTACTTTCAATACCTAATTGTGCTAATATGGTTGAGGCAATGTCAATATGAGATCCTAAATTATCACATTGAACGCCTCTGTATTCTTTATTTAAAACCTCACCTAGCCAAAGCATTGGAACCTTAAACCTTTCTTTTTGAGCTAACCTCCACCCCATTGGTGAGCTATGGCTATGATCAGCAACAATTACAAATAAAGTATTAGAAAACCAAGTCTCATTTTGAACATTATCAAAAAAAGCTCCTAAACATTTATCAGTATAAGCAACGGAATTAACATATTTATCTTCATTACTATCAAAAGATAATTTATGATCACCAGGAAAATCAAATGGAGAATGAGAGCTTAAAGTAAACAAAGTACTCATAAAAGGTTCTGGTAACATATTCAATTCTTTATGAAATTGCACAAACATATATTCGTCATGAACTCCTAATCTGCCAGAATTTAAATGATTAAAATCTTCAATATCTTTTACAATATCAAAATCTTGTGCATACAAATAACCTTTAATATTGCCATAAGTAAGTTGCCCTCCAAAAAAATATGAAGAATGATATCCATATTGCATTAAAGATCTATTTAAAGAAGGTAATTTTCGAGCTTTATCTATCTGATTAATAATTGCTACATTAGGAAAAACTGGAAAAGAAGAAAAAATAGAGCTCATAGCCTGATCCGAAGTCCAGCCATTAGAATAAAAATTAGTAAAATTCAAACCATCTTTTTCAAGTTCCTTAAAACTAGGTGTAATTTCTTCTAAACCACCTAAACTTTCAATATTATCTGCCGACCAACTTTCAAGTAATATAAATATTATATTAGGCTTGTTAGTATCCAAAACAGCAATAGGTTCATCAGCATCATCAATATCATGTATAGAATCCAAAAAATCATATGCCATATCAGAAGAATATTTTTTGTATGGATTTCCTTTAAAATTACTTTTACTTTTAATAATGCTTTGAACTATATTCCAATTAGGATTAACAGCCACATCATTTATTATCATATGTTCAGAAAAATACGCATCACTTGTATTAATAGGTATCTCTTGAATACCGCCTCTTATGAAAAATAAAAAAAATAATAAAACAAAAGGCAATCTAACAATTTTAATAAAAAACTGTTTAATTGTATATTCTTTGGTCTCAAAATTTTGATGTATTAAAAGAATATAAAGCCTAATAAATATAAATGTAATAATTAATGAACACAATAATATTAAATAGTGTTGTATTGTAGCAGTAGAAATAATCTCAATTGGATTACTAAGATGAGTTAAAGCCTTAAAATTTAATTTAGTTTCCCATTCTCTATATAATGAAATCTCACCACCGATTATCAAAGAAGAAATTATACACAATAAAATATTAAGTACAAGTATAAGCCTACTTAATATCAAGTTAATTCTCTTATTAATGAAAAATGAATTAATAAATAAAATCAATACAAGAACTACTGAATAATAAGAAATAAATGATATATCTAGAGCAAAAGAAGCGGGTAATATTTTTAAAATTTCAACTAAAGAAAAGTCTGAAAATTTTTCTAAAAAATTTACAATAAAAAAACATCTTGCTATTAAGAAATAGATGAGCCAAAAAACAAATAACTTTAAAAAAAAATATATACTACTCATTTAGTAACAATTCTTTTATACTCAAAAAAATATTGTCAAATTTATCTAATATATCTCTTTTATCTACCCACTCAACTTTTGTTATACCTTCTGATAATTGAGGTAAAAGTTCACCATCATAATCTGTATACATTCGAAACCAAAAAGTATGTTTAAGAATATTTCTTTTACCTAATTGGTAAGTATGATAAGTTTCAGACAATTTACTTGTAATATTTAGAGATTCCACTCCGCACTCTTCTTTAACCTCTCTTATTGCGCATTCTTTAATATTTTCAGTTGGTTCTAACTTACCTTTTGGCAAATCCCATTTATTATTTCTATATATCATAAGAATTTGGTTATATCTATTATATACCAAACCTCCTGCAGCTTTAATTAATAACTTTTTAGAACAAAAACTTTTCCAATCACTAACAATGATCCTTTGATTGTTATTTATATAAACTTTATATTTTTGCATTATGATATATGATATTAAAATTGCGCAAAATATTGCAAAATCATTATTGCAAATTAACGCAATTATTTTACAACCAAGAAAACCCTTTATATGGGCTTCTGGATGGAAATCTCCAATTTATTGTGACAACCGAAAGACACTGTCTTTTCCTGAAATAAGAACACACATCAAAAAAAGCCTTGCAAAAATCATTATCAATTATTTTAACGACATAAATCTAATTGCAGGAGTTGCTACAGCAGGAATACCACACGGCTCTTTATTAGCTGAAGAGCTAAATAAGCCTTTTATTTACACACGTTCAAAAGCAAAGGGACATGGTAAAAAAAACCAAATTGAAGGACACTTTCAAGAAGGTCAATCAGTAGTGCTTGTAGAAGATCTAATTAGTAGTGGTAAAAGTAGTATTGAAGCAGCAAACACTTTAAAAAAATCAGGGTTAAAAGTAAAAAGTGTTATATCTATATTTACATATGGATTTAATACTGCTGCTCAAAATTTTAATAAGGCAGAATTAAAATATATATCATTATGTGATTATAATACATTATTAACTGAAGCAATTAAGCAAGGCTATATACAAGAAGCCGATTTATCTATACTAAAAAAATGGAGAGATAATCCTGCATCATGGAAAAAATAAATTTATGACAACATTTAAATCACCGGAAGTTAAAATAAATAGAAGTGCTGAATACATTTATAATAAAATTGGAGATCTAAATAATCTTAAAGATATTATGCCATCTGAAATTAAAAATTTCCAAAGTACAGAAATGACTTGTTCATTTGAAATGCAAGGTATGCCAAAATTAGAATTAGAAATTACTAAAAAAATTAAATTCTCAAAAATTTCACTAACAGCGATCAAAAGCCAAATCCCGTTCACATTAGATTGTGTTATTAAAGAAAACGGAGAGCAATGCCAAGCAAGATTAGAAATTAATATAGAATTAAATATGATGATGAGAATGATGGTTGAAAAACCACTAACTCAATTTTTAGATATATTAGCAAGTAAAATGCAAAAACTTTAAAAAATCATTTTAATCTCTTTTACATCAAATTTTTTAAGTTTATTTTCTGTTTCAATGATTATTAATCCTCGATCAGTAACCCCTCTAATTATACCATTGAACATTTGTGAATCAATTTCAAAAACTGAAACAATATCTTTCTTAAAAATAGAATTCAAATACTCAATATTTATATCAAGACCCAATCTATAGTTAATAACACGTTTTTGAATATTAATTAGTAGTTTGTCTATCAATATGTTTAATAAAAACTCCTTGCTCCTTTCTATCTTTAATGATGTAGCTTTAGGTAAATAATTGTTAAATTGAACTTGATTAACATTTAATCCAATACCTATTACAGAATGTGTTACTATGTTTTTTGAAATTATATTCTCAATCAACACTCCTGCAACTTTACTATTGCCAATTAAAATATCATTAGGCCATTTAATTTTTCCGTCTATTTTAAGTTCACTTAATAAATCAAGTATTGCAACAGTAACAATCTGATTAATCTCAAATTGCCTATCAATAGCTAAATGTGGTTCAATAACAATTGAAATAATAATATTTTTACCTTTTTCACTTTCCCAGGATACGCCTCTTTGACCCCTTCCTTTCTTTTGGTATTCAGCAACAATAACTAAGCCTTCCTTAAAAACATCTTTACCCTTTAAAGAAAGAGCATATGTATTTGTAGAAACAACATCTTTAATATTTTTAATATTATACTTATTCAAATCAAAAACATTTAATCATTATTTTCATATAAAAATGTATTTTTGCAATCGCAAATCTATAATATATATGATTAAAAAACTTGACGAGACAAATATTCTATTAAAAAAAATAATAAATGTCATTCAAGAAGCAAAGGGTAAAGAAATAACTTCACTTGATTTAAGAAATATTGATTCTGCTATTTGCAAATATTTTATAATTTGTACAGGTACATCTAACATACATGTTAACTCGATAGAAAATAAAATAAAAAAAATAATATCAAAAGAACTAGCAGAAAAACCATATAATACTGAAGGTAATAATTTAGGTGAATGGGTATTAATAGATTATTACGATATTATTGTTCATATTTTTCAGCAGAAAACTCGAATATTCTATAATATTGAAGAATTCTGGGGAGATGCAAAGTTTAAAAGTTATAAATAAATTAAGAGATGAAAAAGAATAAGAAAAACAACTTCCCAGGAGGTATTAAAGGATTTAAATTTAAAATTTACTGGATTTATATAATTATTTTCATATTCTTTATTGGTTTAAATCTTATAGGCAATGATATAGCACAACCTACAAATTGGCAAGAATTTAACCAAGAAATGCTTCAAACACAAAAGGTCGAAAAAGTAGTTGTTGTTAATAAAGAAAAAGCATTTATTTATATTAAGAGAAACTTTTTATCAGAAGAAAAGTTTAGAAATGTAAGTAAAAAAACATTTGGAAACACTCCAAATTACGGCCCTCATTTTTATTTTGAAATTGGATCAGTAGAGACATTTGCAAACGACTTAAAAGAAGCACAAATATCTTTTTCAAATGATGAAAAAATATCACCACTTTATGAAACAAAAAATGACGTATTTGGCGACGTATTAGGGTGGATATTACCTTTAGTATTTTTTGTACTTATCTGGATTTTTATAATGAAGAGAATGAGTGGAGGTGCTGGTGGAGGACAAATATTTAATATAGGTAAAACACAAGGTAAATTAATTGATAAAGAAAATGTAAAAGTAACCTTCAAAGATGTAGCAGGTTTAGAGGAGGCTAAGGAAGAAATTACAGAAATTGTAGATTTTTTAAAATCCCCAGGAAAATACACAAAATTAGGTGGTAAAATTCCACGAGGAGCAATGCTTGTAGGCCCGCCAGGAACAGGAAAAACATTACTTGCAAAAGCTGTTGCAGGAGAAGCAAAAGTCCCATTTTTTTCACTTTCCGGATCAGATTTTGTAGAGATGTTTGTAGGAGTTGGAGCAAGTCGAGTAAGAGATCTATTTAAGCAAGCCAAAGAAAAATCACCTTCTATTATCTTTATAGATGAAATTGACGCGATTGGAAGGGCTAGAGGTAAAAATGCTATGACTGGTAGTAATGATGAAAGAGAAAATACACTAAATCAACTACTAACTGAAATGGATGGATTTGGAACAAATTCAGGAGTTATTGTAATGGCTGCAACAAATAGAGCAGATATTTTAGATAAAGCTCTTACAAGAGCCGGAAGATTTGACAGGCAAATATTTGTAGACCTTCCTGATTTAGTTGAAAGAAAAGAAATATTTGAAGTTCACTTAAAACCAATTAAATTAACAAAAAATATAGATATTAACTTTTTAGCAAGACAAACTCCTGGTTTTAGTGGTGCAGACATTGCAAATGTTTGCAATGAGGCTGCATTGATTGCTGCAAGAAAATCAAAGAAACAAGTTGAAAAACAAGATTTTCTTGATGCTGTTGATAGAATAATTGGTGGTCTGGAAAAAAAATCAAAAATTATTTCTCCAAATGAAAAAAGAACAATAGCATATCATGAAGCTGGACACGCTACTGTTAGTTGGATGCTAGAATATGCATCTCCATTAGTAAAAGTAACAATTGTTCCAAGAGGTAAATCCTTAGGTGCTGCATGGTATCTACCTGAAGAACGACAGCTAACAACTACAGAACAAATGCTTGATGAAATCTGCGCAGCTATGGGTGGAAGAGCAGCAGAAGAAATATTCTGTAAAAAAATATCAACTGGAGCACTATCTGATTTAGAAAAAGTGACTAAAATGACATATGCCATGGTAAGTATGTATGGACTAAGCAAAAAGGTTGGAAACATCTCATACTATGATTCCTCTGGACAAAATCACGGATTTACCAAACCTTATTCTGAAGAGCGTGCTAAACTAATTGACCAAGAAGTGAGTAAAATACTTGAACAGCAATACCAAAGGGCAAAAAATGTACTTATCAAGAACAAAGTAAAAGTTGAAAAACTAGGTACTGCACTATTAGAAAATGAAGTAATTTTTAAACATGACTTGGAAAAGATATTTGGAGCTAGAAAATGGAAATCATATGAGGAAGAACAGTTACTTAAATTAGATAATGAAAGTAAGAAAACAAAAAAATCTATATTAAAAAATGATAAAACTGCTTAGTACTGAAAATCTTAACAATGCAGAAATAACCAGACAAATGTTAGAAGAAAATAATATTGATGTTGTTTTGCTTAACAAACAAGACTCATCTTACTTAATGTTTGGAAGTATTGAATTATATGTAAAAGAAAACCAATTAAAAAAAGCTATAAGTTTAATAAAATATTCAGAAAATGCAAGAAACAGCTAATAGAGCTATTTCAGGAATATTATATGTAATCATCATGCTTCTTGGATCATCTTATTCAAATATTTCATGCAGCTTATTATTTATAGTATTAGGAATAATATCTATTTATGAAATGTGGAAACTTAGAATAGGAAAAAATAAAATAATTCCACTTTTATATATAGTTATACCTTTTTCTTTAATTCAAATCTTATGCTTTCAATTTGAAGGGAATTGGAAATCAAATCTAATTTTATTTATGCTTATCCTTACTTTTACATTTGATACATTTGCCTATTTAATAGGTGTAAAATATGGAAAGAATAAAATTATCCCTTCAATATCTCCAAAAAAATCATGGGAAGGATTTACAGGAGGATTTATTTTTACAATAATTATATCTTATATTATTTCGCAATATATATTCATTATTAACATGAATTTGGCAATAATTATAAGCCTTACATTACCATTTACAGCAACAATAGGAGATTTTATAGAATCAAAATACAAAAGAGAAGCAAAAGTAAAAGACTCAGGTAATATTATTCCGGGGCACGGAGGAATACTTGATAGAATGGACGCATTAACGATTACGATACCAACTATTTATATCCTAACAAATTATTTTAAATGAAAATACATAAAGAAGGGCGTAAGTTTATAAAATATGAAATAATACTAATTATTTTACTATCTATTATAGATACAATAATAGAAGTAAAAATTATTGAACATTTTATTGTTTTTTTACTTTTTATTTGTTTAATAAGTATTGTTTTTTTTAGAATACCAAATAGAGTATTTTATATTAAAGACGGTATTGTATATTCTCCATGTGATGGAAAGGTAGTAGTTATCGAAGAAACACTTGAAAAAGAGTTTTATAAAGATAAGAGAATACAAATATCTATTTTTATGTCCCCTCTTAATATACACAATAACCTAAATCCAATATCAGGAAAGGTCAACTATAAAAAATACCATCCTGGACGTTTTTTATTTGCATGGAAACCTAAAGCATCTACAGATAATGAAAGAAGTACATTAGTTATCGAAAATAATAAAATATCTGTATTGTGTAGACAAATTGCTGGAGCATTTGCTAGAAGAATTATTACATACCCAAAAATAAATGAAGATGTTAAAGCAACTAACGAAATGGGATTTATTAAATTTGGATCAAGAGTTGACTTATTTCTTCCTATTGGCACAAAAATAATTACAAATATTGGAAATAATGTAAAAGGAGGACAAAGTATTATAGCTAGATATTAATAAATCAAAAAATATTCTATATATTTGTAATTGAAAAATAAAACCAAATTAAAATGAAAAAAATACTTATTAATATATTCTCACTATTATTTTTAGTAGGAATATCAAATTATGCAACTGCATGTTGCGGATCATGCGACAAATCATCAGATAGTACAAATGTTGAACAAGCTTCAGAAAAGAATAAGTCTTGTTGTAAAACAGCAAAAACATCATGTTGTAAGTCAAAAAGTAAAAAAGGAAGTTTCAATTTCAATAAAACCAATAGTTATGGACAAAAGAGTTCATGTTCAAAAACACAGTCTAAAAAATGCTGTAAAAGCAAAGCACAGAAATCAGATAAATCAGAAAACAAAGAAGATATTTTGAAAGAAGAAGCTTTAAAAGAAGATACTTCAGAAGAAGATACTGAAAAATAATAAAAATTATAATCAAAAAAAGGCCACACTTATGTGTGGCTTTTTTTATATAATAATTTATGGAGTTTATAAATAAAAAAATAAATCTATATTCAGAAAAACATACAGAGACAGAATCAGAAATATTAGCCGAATTAAATAGAGAAACATGGGCTAATGTATTAAACCCAAGAATGCTTTCTGGACATCTTCAAGGTCGTATTTTATCTATGATAAGTAACATGATAAAACCTAAAAATATTATTGAAATAGGTACATATACCGGATACAGCGCGTTATGTATGGCTGAAGGATTACAGAAAAATGGAAAACTACATACTTTAGATATTAATGAAGAATATGCATCTATTGCTAAAAAATATTTTAATCATTCTATTTACTCTAAGAATATAATACAACACATTGGAAAGGCAGTTGATATTATACCAAAAATAAATCATAACTTTCAATTAGCTTTTATCGACGCTGACAAAATAAATTATTCAAATTATTTTGATTTGGTAATTGAAAAAATTGATCTTAATGGATGTATAATTGCAGATAATGTGCTCTGGAGTGGCAAAGTAACTAATAAAGAAAGTGAACAGGATCTAGAAACTAAAGCTCTAAATCTATATAACAAAAAGGTCTTAAGCGATACTAGAGTTGAAACAATACTTCTACCAGTTAGAGATGGTCTGATGATAAGTAGAAAAATTAAATAACTAAATAATGTTTAATAATCTCAAAGTAGCATTTGAGGATAAGTCTAATGCTGATCTTAATAGAGCTTACCTCCTATTTAAAACAATTAATAATCCTTTAATATCAAAGGCGCTAACTAAAATAGTAAGACTTGCTATGTGGCTTCACCTTCCTATAAGCAAAATAATAAAAGCAACAGTATATAAACAATTTTGTGGCGGTATAACAATTGATAAATGCCAAAATACTATTAACAACTTGTGGAAATACAAAATAGGAACTATTCTTGACTTTTCTGCAGAAAGGAAGCAGAAAAAAAACGATCTGAATAATGTTATGGTTGAAACTATTAAAACAATAAATGAAGCGAAAAATAAAGAAAGTATCCCATTTGCAGTATTTAAACCTAGTGGATTAGCAAGCTTCAATCTTTTAGAAAAGATAAGCTTAAATAAAGAACTATCAACTGAGCAGAAGAAAGAAAGAATAGAATTTGAAAAGAGAGTAGAATGTATTTGTAAAATATCCTACGAAAATAAAGTACCTGTTTTTATTGATGCAGAAGAGAGTTGGATACAGGATGCTATAGATAGTATTTCTCTAAAAATGATGAAGAAATTTAACAAAAAGCAAACCTATATATTCAACACAATACAACTATACAGAAAAGATAGAATCATATATCTAAATGAACTAATAAAAAATGCTAAGAAAAATTCTTTCTTAATTGGTGTTAAATTGGTTAGAGGCGCATATCATGAAAAAGAAATTAAAAGAGCAGAAATTATGAGATATCCATGTCCTGTATATAAAATAAAGCAAGATACTGATCGAGATTACAACCAGGCTATTAAGACGTGTATAAAAAACATTGACATTGTATCAATCTGCGCTGGCACACATAATGAAGAAAGTTGTATGATATTAATTAAGCTAATGAAAAAATATAAAATTGTAAAAAATGATAGTAGAATCCATTTCTCACAATTATTAGGCATGAGCGACCATATTTCTTATAATTGCGCAAAAACTGGATTTAATGTTTCAAAATACGTTCCATATGGACCAGTAAAAGACGTGTTTCCATACTTAATCCGACGTGCCGAAGAAAACACTTCTATTTCAGGACAAATGGGAAGAGAACTAAGTAACATTATAACAGAAAAGAAAAGAAGAAAAATAAGAACTAAAAATCACAAACCTCTTGATCTCCATTAACAGTAAAACCTATTACTTTTACACTTTTACTATTATAATAACATAACTCAAAATTAACTGCAACATTATTATCATTAACAAAACCTAAAACCATAAAATACTGACATGGTTCAGCGTCTTGGTCTGATAAATCAAAATTAACTTCTCCCTTATCTAAAACAGAAAGCAAATCTGATTTTTTTATATCATAATATACAAGCTGACATTCTGCTTTATTAGTAAAATTAGTACTATCATTTTTTAAATGGGAAATAACCCTTTTATCCATATCAAAATAATCAATATAAGCATAGAAAGTCTCTTTCAATCTATTTTCAGGCCCTATAGACAAAAACAATATACTAATAATAGCACCAAAAGCAAATAAAAACAATCTTCTTAACATAAGATTAAATAGTAGACATAATCAAATCTAAATCTTTAAATGGCAAATCAAAATTTTTACTTAATACTTCATTAGTCAAAACACCATTAAATGCATAAACTCCATTTCTTAAGTACTCAT
>MDTB01144124.1_pt1 | contig 19398 bp, 24 predicted proteins | sample 811161 | NCBI WGS metagenome assembly MDTB01 (sample SAMN05326650, study PRJNA326480) | marine metagenome | isolation source: seawater | place: Mediterranean Sea | collected 2009 | reverse complement strand
TGCGAAAGATGCATATGAACAAGCTGGCTTAGGAGCTGAAGATATTAATCTTGTTGAGTTGCATGATTGTTTTGCTACAGCCGAAATGCTGCACTATGAAAATCTTGGTTTATGCAAAGATGGTGAAGCAGGCCGAATGATTGATGAAGGACATGTAGAACTTGGAGGAAAGATTCCCGTAAATGTTTCTGGAGGACTTCTTTCTAAAGGCCATCCCATCGGAGCAACAGGTATAGCAAATATCTATGAAGTTTGTTCTCATTTAAGAGGAGAAGCAGGAAAAAGACAAGTTGAGGGGGCAAAAATAGGAATGACTCATGTTATAGGACTTGGAACAGCTTGCGCTGTTCACATCCTTGAGAAACCTTAAACAATTTTGTTAATAGGTGTAACCGGAGATACTCATAACAATTTAAAAAATATCTCAAAAATATGTGACTTGTTCAATCAAGCAAATCCTTCATTAGTTATACATACAGGAGATATTACACTTCCAAAATCTTTAGTTGCCTTTTCTAAGTTAGAAATTCCTTTGATAGGAGTTTTTGGTAATAACGACTTAGAAGAAAAAGAAGCTTTACTAATCGAATCAAAAAAATTTAATTTTGAACTTTATTCCGAACCCTATTTTTTTAAAAAAGATAATTTTAAATTCGCCATTATTCATCACCCAGAATTAATTGATAAGAAAATGACCAAGGAAATGGATTTTATTTTTCATGGGCACACTCATAGATACAGATCCGAAATTGTGAACAAAGCCTTGATTTTTAATCCAGGAGAATGTGCCGGAATCCTTACAGGCAAGAATCACATAGGCTTGGTTGATACAAAAACTAAAGAATCTAAAATTATTAGTTTTTAGAATTTTTTGTATAAAAGTAATAAATTAAGCTTGAAAGAAGAGAAATAAAAATAAAACTTATCAATGGTCTAAGAAGTCTATTAACGCCATTAGAATCAAGAATAAAATTTTCAAGGAATAAAATAGAAATTATGGGTGCTAATTCATTGCTGCCAGGCTCTATAAACCAGAAAGAACCAAATATACTTAAGATAAAGGGTATAAAAAAAAACTTAAGAAATTTATTTGAAATAAAGTTCGCGAATAGATAACAAAGCAAAATCAATGTTAAATAATAAAAAATCCAAAAAAAAATCATAATTTTATATTTTTCAAGAAATCATCAACAGAAGAGAAATCCTTAAATAATTTCGCCAAAATATTAGAGTTCGAATCTTTTATTTTTATCTCTTTTGATATTTTTCTTAAAGAACGATCCTCAAAAATATAAGAAGGTGGTAAATTTTTTTTGCTAGCTTGTTTTTCTCTCCAAAGAAAAATAGCTCTTTCATCCTTGGTTGCTTTTTTTAATTTTTTTACTCTAGAAACATGAAGTTCTTGATTTCCTAGATCCGCTTCCCTTCTTGACTCTGAAAAGACAATATCTAGCTTATCAGTTTTTTTTAATTTTTTTAATTGAGCTTTATAAATAGGTATCAAAAAATTTACATCATCTGCTGCATATTCAAGTTGATTGTAATCTAGTGGACGTTTCAACCAATTTGAATTTGTTTCCGATTTATCTAATTTGTGCCCGAAATGGTTCAAGACAATTGCTCCATAATTTTTTATTTCTCCACCATAAATATATTTTTCTGCAATTTGAATATCAAAAATATTTTTTATCTTTATTTTTAAATTTGTACTTAAAACTGTTGTATCACTTCTTGAAGAATGCATAACGATCAATTTATCCTTTTTTTCTAAGATCTTATTTAATAAATCAAATTTTTTAAACTTTAGACAATCAATCAAAAAAATCTTTGATTCTGTAGATATTTGTAATATTGATAATTCAGGGTAGTAAGTTTTTCGCCATGAAAATTCTGTGTCTAATCCAATATATTTTTCATCCTTAAGCGAGTCTATTAAAAATCCTTCATCCTGATTAGATTCTATAAGATAGATATCTTTATTTTTTTTTAAGAAAAAAATCAATTTTTTTATATTTTCAAGCATCCTTTTTTATATATTTTCTAAAATGATAACCAATTTCAGGGTCTTTCTTAGAATATTCTATATTTGCTATCAAAAAACCAAGTTTGCTTCCACAATCATAAACCTTGCCTTTAAGATTATATCCATGGATATCTGCTCCATCTTTAATGAATGAATCAATTGCGTCAGTAAGTTGAATTTCTTCATTTTGATCTGATTTTGCTTTCCTCAAGAACTGCATCAATTCATTTCTAAAAATATATCTACCTACAGCAAATAAATTAGATGGCGCCTTTTTAATTGTGGGCTTTTCTATAATAGATTTGACTAAAAATCTTCCAGGAAAATCTTTAATTTTTTTAATTTTAGCTATTCCATATAATGGAATATCTTTTTTTGAAGCAGATGAAAATAAAATTCCAGAAGTATTATTTGAATCAAAATTTTTCTTCATCAATGCGAGATTATTTTTTTTGTTTGAATTTTGCAAAAGCATATCAGGCAGTACGACAGCAAAAGGTTCTTTTTTTATAATTTTCTCTGCTTGTAAGATGGCATGTCCTAAACCTTTTGGTTTGCCTTGTTTAACGCTTGTAATGGATATATTTGAAGCAGATTTACTTCTTGTGCTGCTAGAAAGTATAAAGTTTAAATGCTCTTTTATAGATGATTTATTAGGATTTGTAATTAATATTATTTCCTCAAAACCAGCTTCTATAATTTCTTCTAATACATGCTGAATAGCTGGTTTACCAGCAATAGGAAGCATTTCTTTTGGAATTACCTTTGCGGCTGGATACATTCTTTTTCCCAATCCTGCAGCCGGTATTATCACCTTTCTTAATTTCATTAATCTGTTTTTTTTATATAAATTAAAGAGTTAGAGCCTTTATGTATTTGTGTTTCTTTTACAGGGATTGACCCCATTTTTGTATAAAAAGCATTTGCCTTCGTCAAGTTTCTTCCAACCATGATTTTAAAGCTTTCAATTCCTTTTTCTTTAAAATGATTGCATAAAGATTTGAATAAACTCTCAGAATACCCTTTGCCTTGAAAGGCGGGATCAACAACCATTGAAAGAAGTTCATATTTGGGCAGATCTTTTTCTTTATTATCATTCTTAGTCTTAAATAATATTTCTAATATTTTGTACATCTTAAAGATAGATAAAAAATTTGTTTTGAGAGAACATATCAATTTGTAAGGCTGCATAAGAAGTCTTTTATATATGCTTTTAAGTCCTAAAGTTCCACTAATAAACCCTACAATAACTCTATCTTTTTTTTCTAATAACAAAACGCTATCTTCGTCCTTATCAATTGCTTCATAAAGAAGCATAAGAAATGGAATACCTAATGTTCCTAAAAAACCATTATTAATATGATCTCGATGAAGACGAGCAATAGTTTTGTAATCTTTGGTTTTTAAATTATTAGATTTTATATCCATTTAATTAATTCTGGCGGAGGCAAAGGTAAATCTTTAAATATTCTCCAGATCAATCCTTTGTTCAAGCCTAGTAAAGCTAAAATTGTAAGAAAAATAAGGTAAAAATAAGAAATAATACCTTGATGAGAAACATACCAAACTTCCAAAGAACCTTTATAAGGCATTACTATTTCATCGTAAAAATTTTCTGGGTCATTATTATCTTGGATCATTTCTTCTTCGCTGCTAAAAATTATCGACCCAACTCCTGAAAGACCTGGTCTTACTTTTATTATTTCTTTTTGAGAAGATATTGGGAATGCATTAAAGCACCTTTGTGTTTGAGGCCTAGGTCCAATAAAGCTCATGTCTCCTTTTAAGATATTGATTAGCTGGGGTAATTCGTTAATCTTAGTTTTTCTAAGAAAATTGCCAAAAGGAAGTATTCTAGGATCATTTTTAATGGTTACAGTACCAGTTCCTATTTTAGGACTATTTTTAAGCATTGTAGCGAATTTAAAGAGTTTAAAGTGTTTACCTTCTAGCCCGACTCGACTCTGTCGGAAAAAAATTTCGCCCTCCCCTGTCGCTCGTAAAATAAGCATCAGAGGCAGTAAAAGAGGTGAAAAAAAAACAAGCGCAATGCTCGAAAAAATAATATCAAAGAACCGTTTCAAACTTACATTTTCCCATCTAAATATTTACCTGTTTCTTTGTGATCAAAGTCAGGAATCATCTCGTTAAATAAATCAACTATTGGTGTCTTTTCCCAGACTGTTTGAGCGCGGAGCTCATGGATCACGTTTAAGAAATTATCTAGCATATCTGAATTAAAGTTAGCTTCATTTTTAATCACACCTAGATTTTTAAATCTATCCATATCTAAAATTTCCTTATTTGTGAAAAACTCTTCAAAGTCTTTTTCGCCTGATGTGTCTGATTTAAAAAAGTAACAAGGCCATAGTTTTGTTGCAATTAGCTTTGACGAACGATCTCTTGCCTCCTGCTCGGTTGAACAATGAAAAGGTTCGTATCCTTGGTTCGATATGTAGCGCTCAGCAATATCAGAAAAAGTAGTTAAATGAAGCTGCTCGCTTAACTTTGGAAAAAAGATGTCCCTGTTTCCTCCAAGAAGACATGACATCAAGCAAAGCTCACCTGATTCTTGAGGAGTCACGAAGTATCTCCTTATATCATCTGGAGCTGAAATCGGCTGTCTTTTGGCAAAGCGCTGATTAAACCCATGCAATAGCGAACCATCAGAAAATGCTACGTTCGCAAATCGAGCAGTGGAAACGATAACTGAATTACTTTCACGCATCAAAAACATTTCCATAATACGTTTACTGGCACCCATCATACTTACGGGATTTGCTGCCTTATCTGTAGATACACAAAAATATTTTTTGACGCCTTGATCTCGAACCATCTGAACCGTCTTAATAGTATTAATAATATTAACTTCGATCAGTCTCTGTAAAGTATATGGATCTTCTTCACTACGCACATGTTTAAGTGCAGACAGGTTAAGAACATAATCATAGCCACTGCCGCCACTCATCAATGCCTCAAACTCACGGCTACCACAGTCAATCGCAAACGTCCGAAAATCGCCATCAATGTAACCGAGGGTGCTTCTTAAATCGCGGACGAGTTCAACCATATTATTTTCACTAATATCGACAACATGAAGTGCCAATGGCTGTCGCCTAAAGATCTCACGAGTCACCGCCTGGCCAATTGAGCCCGCTCCTCCAATCACTAGAAAACGATTCTTCGAAACTATCTCCTGAAGTTCTACCTCTCGATCATTTAAATCCTGACAAAATAATGGCTCTGTTCTTCCTATTAGATCTAAATAGTTCATACATTGCTCCTATTGTTAAAATCCGCCAATGCCCCGTCAGGAACGCTTGAAGATACAGCAACAACACGGTCTAGAAGCCACTTGGAATTCTCTAAGCCATCATGTTCACATTTTTTAAACATTTCTAAGTTAGACATTAGCTCCCACAGCGGACGAGTCATAACACCTCTCTCATTGGAGTAATGAAGAAACTCATCTCGATCCGTTTTAGAGTACATAGTCACAGAATTAAGCCAATTGTTACTTTTATCCTTAGGCAAAGCACCATTGCATTCGAGGTCAAATTCACCAAACAGATTTTGCCATTCGCGCGCGATCATTTCTTTAACAGTCAGAAATTCATCTAGCCTCTCCATCTGTGCAACACCGAGAGCCGCGCATAGACCTGGCAAACGATAGTTATAACCGATATCGTCATGAATAAAATTAGTGGGATGTGGTATTTTTGCCGTCGTGGTTAGATGTCTAACTCGGTCAGCTAATCGTTTGTCATCAGTAATAACCATACCTCCACCTCCAGTAGTTATGACCTTATTACCATTAAAACTATAAACTCCTAACGCTCCTAACCTTCCAGTATGAATATCGCCCGAATAGCTGCCAAGAGATTCTGCGGCGTCCTCAATTAAGACTAATCCCCATTCCATGCAAATAGATTGAATCTCTTTTATTCGGCAAGGGATGCCAAAGGTATGCATAGGGACACACGCCTTTATGCGCCTCTTAGATACTTTATTAAATAGACAACCGCCTTCTGTGAAAGTATTGTGTTCTAAAAAATGCCTTAAAGCTGATGGACTCATCCCCATAGTGTCCCTGTCGACATCTATGAACAATGGTATAGCTCCTAAATAAGAAATAGCGTTACAGGTCGCCACAAAAGTTAATGCCTGGCTAATGACCTCATCACCAGATTGGACTCCCGCTACTAACATCGCAATATGCAGTGCTGAAGTACCATTCACTGCAGCTATTGCGTATGTAGATCCAGTAAATTTAGCTATGTCAGACTCAAATCTACTTACAAACTCACCCATAGATGAGACAAAATTAGACTCGACACACTCCTTCAAATATTCAGTTTCATTTCCTTCAAAAACTGGACGATGCATTGGTATAAAGTCAGGGCCATAGATTTTCCTTGCTTTATCAACAAATGCCGGAAACATTAAATTCTTATCGTACATCTTAAATCGTCCATTTATTTATCAGCGTCATTAAAACTTTAGACAGTTAATCAATAACATCAAAACTTTTATAAAAACACTTTAGCGATTCTAGGTAGTCACTTCGTCGATACCTATCAATTACCAACTTTCTACAGTTCTCTCCAAGTATATCTAAGTTTTCTTTTTCATTCATACTACTAACCATAGCGTTGAACACTGCATCTTTATTCTTGACCGGGATCAGCCAGCCGGTTTCGCCATTATGAATAATCTCTCGTGCTCCATTAACATCGGTAGCAATCGATGGAAGTTCCATTGAACATGCTTCGAGTAAAACATTTGGAAAACCTTCTCTATAGCTGACCAACATGTTTATGTCTGAAGCCGAATAAATGCTTCTAACATCATTAACTTGCCCAACAGCCAAAATATTTTGATGCAAATTAATCAAGCTCATATCCTCGGCATTAATAGGAAAGGACTCATCTAAAGCTCCTGCTAAAATTAGATACACATTTCCTGTAAGCTCTTGAAAAGCTTGCACCAACTCAGAGACCCCTTTTTCTGAATTCAATCTGCCAACATAACAAAAAACGAAGGCATCCAAAGGAATTCCTAATTGCATCCGTTTAACATTTTTAAAGTTTTGAGATGCAGGCGTAAAAAAAATCTCATCAACGCCTGCTATGTTGCCTGAACCTATAATATGGATATTATTACACGGAACAGTAACCGATCTGAGATCGTCACGAACCCCCTCACTTTCTGAGACAACCGCAGTTGCGCAAAAACACGTAAGCTTATCCATAGCGATTAGTAACGCTCGACTAAAGCCAGAGCGACTCGGGAAAATCAAGCCAGTGAATGTATGGACTCTAACTTTAATTCTGGCAAAGAAAGCTGCCAACATAGATAAAAGTCCTGCTTTTGGAGTATATGAGTGAACGATGTCCGGACGAAGCTTCAAAAATAATTTAGTTAATTTGTACAGAGAAACTAAATCGGAAGCTAGAGAGATCTTACGACTCATATCTAATGTGTGCACTTCAATACCCTCTTTATCCCTTATCCAAGAAGTCTCTGGGCCTGAAGATGTTACAATGGCTACATCATAATACCTGCTCAAAAACTTTGGCTGCCCATTTAAAATATAAAAAATAGTCTGTGGAACCGTCGTGACAATTATGAGCTTCTTCTTTTGCATCATTCAGTCGCACCAAATCAATAAAAATAATTTTTAAGTCTCCTATCATACGCGAAGATTATCATCGGAAGAAAAAGTTGCTTTAATCCCAACACTATTAGTATCGAATAGAGATTTGGGTTTTTGAGCATTAAAGTTAGTGTAAGAAATAATACTATAATAGAGATAAAGTTATATCCCATGATAAGAGCAGCTCTTTTGTTCTTGTAAAGGTATTGAATGAGAAACAACTCAATTGAACCAGTAAATATTAATAACCCAGACAGAAAAGCTAAAGACAAGGGATAGCTATAAAAATTACCAAAAATAAATGGATAAAAATTATGAACGAAATACCCATAAGCAAAAATAATGGCAGAAAATAGAAATATCAATAATACTATGTTCTTGATAGTGAAAACACTTACTTTACTAAAAAAGATTTTTTTATAGTAAAGCATAATTAGGGCGTCAACCAACTGCGCAATCAGAAGCGGGACCATAACTAAAATTGAATAAAAAGCGAGCGCCTCAAGACCCAACTGTCTCTCCACAATTAGCCTATCAAGAGAATAAGATGCGATCCAAATAATAGATGCGAGTGATGTAGAAACGGCTTCCTTAACCAATGAACTACTTGGTTTCACATATTTACTTTTGCGTGATTCCTCTCTAATTTTTAACCTACTGTTGGTAATAATATTAGGAAGTGTTGTACAAAACAAAAATATGAGTAAAAAGCCAGCAACCGATGAAGCTAACTGCATATAAATAAGCACACTTAATAGGATTAAAATTATAGAAAGGATCCTATTTCTTAGCTGAAGCGTGAGCGCTACATCACGAAGGCCTTTACCAACCAAGAAGTTTCTAAAAGGAGTAGTAATTTCGTAAAATGGTAAAACTAAAAGTGCTATGCACAGACTTTGAAATATCTCCGTTGGGAAATAATCCTTAGTAAAAAAAAGTACCATCGCAAAAAAAAGAGCCCCAAAAAAGCCAAATTGTCCTCTTTTGTTTACAATACTTTGTAAACTAACTTTCGATCCAGCAGCAGTTTCTCTCAAGACAAGTATATCGAAAGTAGGCAAGGTTACGACCATTAAGAAAGGAAGTAACACTAAAACATATCTAAGTTCACCAAACATCTCAGGACTCAAAAGACGTGCTGTTAAAAATGTGAAAAGTAATCCCTGAATAGCCGTCAAGACCTGAACAGAGCCTATCTTGGAAATTGTTTTAAAAAATATCAACTATAGCTCTTAATTTCGCTACATCAGAAGTTAGCCTTTCGGCGCAACCAGCCGCATATGCCTGTGCAATAAAGGAAGATCTCATTCCCACGTTAGTTCTTTTGAGAGTTAACTCACTATCTGAATCATCTAAATACCCAGAGTCAGAAGTAAAAGCATATCTATAGTCTGTAGTACTAACCTCACCAACAATCGACTCGTTCCATCTGCCAAATGGATAAGCAAATATATTAGTGTCCTGATCCAACTTTTCGGATATTTTCTTCCTATCCTTCTGCAACAATTTGAATATCTCAGGTTGCTTCAAATTGCGATCAGTTAAGTCAGTGTGCTCGAGACAGTGTCCTCCTATAGTGCAGCCAGCCTTCTTTAGTTCTTGAAGCTGCACCCAAGTTAATGATTCCTCTTGCCATGTATTAATATGCTTTTGACAGTATTCATAAGCATCTTCAGATGCAAGCCCAATGAAGTCAGAGTTAACAAATAGCATTGGTTGGATTCTATGTTTTTTAAAGATCTTAGCTCCAAAATCAAACCATGATTTATAACCGTCATCAAACGCAACTATCAAGTTGATTTTATCCTTACATATATTTCCAGAAACAAAGTCTTCAAAAGATATGAAGTTGTAGTTTTTTTTTAAGGACGTAATAATTTTTTCAAATCGCGTGGGCTTGTCTAAATGATGAAAAACTAATACTCGTGTTTTTCCTTTACTGCCATAATTAGAATTTCTTCCAATTAACAAAAAAATAAGAATCAGCAAGTGCCTTATATTTGATTTAAAGCTCATACCACTTACCCAAAAGAAAATTTAATGAATCATCAAGCTGTTCTGTGTTAATAACAACATGAGAATGGCCTGAAAGTAACTCCTTTTGTTTAATTTGAATCGCATCAATCTCTGAAATCGTAAGCTCTTGCTTCCTTTTGAAAACAACCAGAGGGCTGGCATACATAATCACAAAAAGATCTGGTTTTGGCGTAAGCTTGAAGATCAACTGGTTTATAAATCCAGGAAAGCCTGAAAGTGTTATAGGCTTATTGGTCCCAGGAAATCGATCAATAAACACTGTTTTCCCAAGAAAGGTCCAAAATGCTACTTTTGAACGACGGATGATGTTTTCAATGAAATAAAATAAATATAAAAAACGATTAAATGGAGAAGGCAATTTCATAAGCAATGAGTATAAAGGCTGCATTTTAAAAAACCAATCACCCATATATACAGTTTTTACAGAATTTACTTTTTTTAATTTTTCAATAAAAAAACCTTTCCCTGAACCATCAGGTCCGACAAAAGCAAAAGATTTTCCTGACTTTAACGAGCTAATAATAACTTTGAGACGAAGGCATAATAAGCGAAATCGTGACTTTTTTAAGATTAATTTACTCACTAATAAAACATCACCATCGTCAGATAACCTATCTCCAGGACAGCTAATAAAGTTTTCGGGTTGACCAAAAAAACTACTCAATATCACAAAATCAGAATTATCATAATTCCCTTGTCTCGAAAATCTTTTTAGACACTTGTTTAGACTTAAATCAAGACCCAAGGCCCTATTACCATGATCAGAAAATTTAACCGCAGAAAAAAGGTTGAAATAATGGTTGTAGTCGCAACAAAGGTCGAAAACAAATAACTCGCCATCAATGTACTTACAGTAAACGGAGTGGCATTCGGACTTTCTAATGCAAATATATAAATTGCGCTTTAAAATCTCTCGAGCAGCAGACATACAGGTAATTGGCACATATAAATCTATATCTTTTGGATGCGCAACAACCTGTGAATGCGGAATTACCTCAGGAAGATCGCATAGTTTTCTGTAAAGCTCAAATACACTATCCACGAGACACTCCAATAAAAAACAATCCTATTGAAAGGTGCATGAGTGAATTAAAGGCAGAGTATCTACTTGCACGCCTGATTTTATAAAATCGAACTATCGCAGAAACGAGCGGCCGCAAACCTCCGATCGAATCATACCCACGACGAAAACTAACCATCGCCAGCCTTACAGATTTAATGTTGGCTAAGGCAAGCTTTACGCCAAGGCTACTAGCAAGATTGAGTAAAAATAGGTAAGTTTCGATTTGCCCATCTCCATAAAGAAAAGATCTGTCGTAACCAACGACCTCCGGAGGGTGGCAGTCAATCAAACAGAGATCCTCTGACGAATTCAAAAAGATATTATGGAGAACGAAATCACCATGCATTAAGCTATCTAATGAGCTATTGTGAATGAGCAGTAACATCTCTCCTATCTTTTTGAAAATCACCGGGTCTATATCTAGATCCTTTTTCCAAACCTCATCAATTCTGAATGGGATATCAAGATATTCGTAGTAAATGATGCCATCTGAACTACCTAAAACTCTTGGAGTAATAAACTCTGACTGTTCAAGTGCCTTCCAAATTTCTTCAGAATGATCTATAAGCTCAAAGAACTGTCCTTGATTATAATTCTCGAAATGTTTTTTAAAATGACGATCCACAAATACTCTTGGAAATTTTATAATATTAAATTGATGAGCTCTAATGAAAGTTAGTATCAACAACCAATTGTTAAAAGGCAAAAACTTCTTAGACGGCCCGCATACTGGCAGATGAACATTTTGAAAATAAATACAAAAGATACATATCAAAAAAGAAAAATGAGGTAATTACTTCACCCTTAAAACTATGAATGAGAAGCAAAATCACTATGAACCCAGAACTTGGAGTTCGATCTCGCTCTACAAAAAAGCAAATTAAATATATTATCAACAGCAAAAATAATGAAGGAATTCCTGATTGAAGCAACCATCGAGAATAAAATGGATCATTACCGCCTAATTCGTGATATCGACCCACGCCATTTCCAATTAGAGCTTCGATACCAGTAGATGGAAGTCTAAAATAACCGAATGCGGAACCCTCAGAATCTCCTCCAGTAAAATCCAATGAAAGCACTGCAGAAAATGCCTGTTGAATCCGAAATAAATGATGTGTTCCTAACTCAGAGCCGAACCACGCAAAAATTAGAAACAAAGAGAGACAGGCATAAAAAATACTTAAAAACATATATTTTGAAGATACTCGCACCTTAGGTCTGTGGGTAACCATTAGCTTCCAAACATAACCCAAGGAAACAATACCCAAAAGCACGAAAAGAAGAATCATTGTGGTTCTGCCTCCAAACAATACACCTAGTATAATTGGAGTAAAGAGAAGAAGGCTCTTTTTGCTATATATGATGTAAGACGCTAACAACAAACTTAGAATTGAGGATGATTGAGAGGAAGGAAAAATTCCACCCTTTTTAAAAATTTCGTAATCGTGGTTTTCAGCAAACCCCCAAAGACCGCCATACTTTAAAAGATTTGGGAGTATGTTCAAAGACAGAACCTGCTCAAGAACTTGCAAGCCAATTAACATTCCGTTAAAAGCCATGATATAGATTAAGAAATTAATCAGTTTATTTTGCTCAACCCTTATACTTACAAAATAAACCATAGTTGCACTAAAAAGTAATCTTAATGAGCTAACAATAGCTTCAATAGTATTTAAATAATAAAAATAAGCAATGTAGGTCCATACTAAATTCGCAAATAACAGCACCACTATTAACTGAAGGCATGTCCTACTGTGAAGATAGAAACCTCTAAACATTTAAATGCTTTCTTATAGAATGATAGAAACCCACAAAACCAGTCCTCCTCAAGAAGCGTCTCAATCGGACAAAACTGACCCAGCTTTCATCCCATAAATGAGTTGCATATGTATGTGCAAGTATTCTTCCGTTATCTTTCTCCCCCGCCTCTAAGGGATAAAAGTAGCTGCTGTCAAAAATCTTGAACTTAGAATCAACCATTTGCTCTTCGAAACATCTAGTAAGAACTTTAGGCGAAGATTGCTTTATATCGAACTCTATTGTCCCGTATACTGCTAATATTCTATTTACTAAATCTGATTCTGGCACACATCCTATGATTCCTGTATATATATATGTCTCATCTTTATTCCAGCCAGCAAAAAAGTCTAAATCAAGTAAGTCATCAATATTTTTTAATAACTTTTGATCAGTATCAAGGTAAATACCACCATACTGACTCAAAGCGACAAAACGCACATAGTCAGAAACAAAAGCCCATTTTTTTTTCTTATATGCATTTTCTGCAAATTTATTGAGTTTCGGAAGGTTTTGCTCAGTCCACACTTTGACATCATAATCTGGTGTATGTGTTTTATTATGATCTATGAGTGATTGAACACGCTCAGGAATTTCGCTTCCTACCCATACATAATGTAGTATTTTTGGAATCATAGCTCCGACTCTCTTGAATTCACATATTCTTCGTTAAATTGTACCTAAACATTGGGCATTGAGACGAAATAGGTCTGCTTATTTTGAATCAAGTTGGTCCTTGATAAATCCCTCTGCAGCGAACTCAAAAATGTGGCCTGTGTCCCAAACCTGTATCGAGTGATCTAGTAGCTCTTCAGCAATAATTCCAGCCGTTGGTCCCAAACAAGCAAGCACTAATACGTTATCAACCGGCAAGTTGTTTTTGACAATGCAAGCCATAATGTCAAATTTAATTTTGTCTTTTCTTTCGAAAGCATTTACTGTTCCACAGTCTATATAATTGGTTGTTAATCCGAGATTTAAATGGTCTATAAGATTTGTATTTCCTGTAGCAACGATGATATTGCGACTACTAAGATGATCTCTCAACATAGTCCAATCTAAATCAGGACAGTTAGGGCGGATAAACAAATGGCAGTGACCATAAGCCTTTTCTGTACTAAGGAACTTCCACATTATCCGTCTCATATCGACCCACATGTTATATCCAAATGCGATATTATGATTCGAGTTCCTGCCTGCTAAAAAAGTAGAAGGCGGATCGACCGCAACTAACAGGCCAGATTTTTTACTACTCAAGTTTGAACTAATAGCTTTAACAAGTTCTCTTGAATTTTTTTGAGCCCAGTCAGAGTCAGGTGGATATTCTCCAGCACCCACTAACTGCTCTATCTCACCGTCACTAAATCGAGCGAGACTGAGTTTATCTTGAATTAATGCCTCCAAGGTTTCTTGACCTGACAGAAATTCTATACCCTTGTATTTATAACTATAGTCAGGCGCAAATCGCTTATACCAAAAATTCTTTTTAATAAGATGAATTATGTATCTTGGATTCTCAATTAGTGAAATTAATCTAACCACGGGAAAAACGCCAAAAATTTCAAATTTCCTTACTTCAATATTTTTTAACCAGCGCAAAATCATCATATACCCTTGTACTTAAAATTTTTAAATTTTGGTAATCTAAACATTTGTAATAAAAAAATAAATTAGCTTAGTAAGCCTCAACCCCTAAGCTTTAATTTCAGAAAGAGTGACATTCTCGAATAGAAAATGAACTCCATCTGATGAAACCGACTTTAGTCTAAATTGGTTTGCTAGCAAAAGATTTACAACTTGAGGAATTGTACACTCCTGGTCCAGCCCGCGTTCCCAGCCGAGGTCTGCAGCAATATATTCAACTTGATATATAGTAGACAGTCCGCCCTGAAGAATTTCTGGCTCAAAGCCTTCAGCCTCCAATTTCATGAGCTTTATAGGTTTTCCAATTTTATCTTTAAGACGCTCGCGTTCAAACCAACCGTCCAAAGTGAAACTCTCTACCATCATCTTATCTTCATAACTAGGAGGACGAGATAGAGAAGTATCGCCTCCTAATGAAGACACATAAAGCGTTATAGGCCCTTCTGTTTCTCCCAGTGGATGGGGAACAACCTCCACACATTCAGGCCAGCTAGCCGCGTTGGCTTTTAATGATTCTAAAGCCCTCGGATCAGGTTCAAAACAGTATATAGAGAGAGGAATGCCAAGCTTTCGGAAATAAATCAGGGAATCACCACTATTTGCCCCCACGTCTAAAATTATATCATCTGGTTTAAAATCTAACCCTTCTATGCCATAACTCTCAGCCAGACGTTGACCCTTTTTCTGAACTCCTATGGCATAATTGTGAAGCCTCTCAGACATATGAAAAAAATGATGCCATTCTTCTTGACCTGAAGAAAACTCAGATGTCTCTGTTACCTGGTATACATTTGATGAAATATCTAAACGCCGCTTAAACCTTATTTTTTGAAAGAATAGCCGCATTACGAGATTTGCTAAGGGAACAGAATGTCTACCCAATAAATAATTTACCTTTTGGATGAAGCGTCCAATTAAATTTTTTAACAACAGCAACATATTCTTCCCATTATTTATTAATATTCTTGATTTTATTCATTTTATTTATTTTTATTGGAATAGGCGCTATAGAGCACTTTCTCTCACCGAATTCTTTACTTATTGAAAAAAATAAAGTCATTACATGCCTGATAGGATTTAGGTTGATTCAATAAAATATATTTATAAGAGCTAAAGCATTGTGCAAGCACCCCAACCGTAGGTCTTTGAGTAACCATAAGAATGGTGTTAGCAAGCATCCCAAAGAAATAGGCCAATTTTGGTCTCGTGTCATCGTTGTGGAGTTCATGGCGCCAAAAAACATAACGATAGACTATGCGCATTCGAATAGTTTCTGGAGTTATGACACCAGACGTCGTCATTGGATCGTGAACAACTTCCAGACTTGGCAAAATTCTCAAACAGTCTCCATGTGCTGCCACTAACCTATGGCCAAGTATAACGTCCTCCAGAAAAGACCAGCGCGCCAAATTGGTCTCTATTTTAACATTTTTATCTTTGAATGCTTTCGCTTTAACAGCCCAATTGCATCCAAATAACCAATCTGCAGAGGTTACTTCTTTAGCAACTGGACCTCTTACATAGTCCGCCCATCCAGATTTCAAAATTTTATTCTTCTGCCCATCAGAATATATTCCTAAAATTCGACCTATCGCAGTTTTCCATACTTTCTTCTCAACGTGGGCTGAGCTGCGATATGCTCCCCCTACTCCGATTGTCCCGTCATCCAATGAAAGCGCTTTTATTACGTCAGAAATATAACTTTTTGGCAAAATAACATCATCATCTAAAAATATTAAAACCTCATTTTTAGCGCTTACCCTCCCAAGCTCTCTAGCCTGAGAAAGAGACGTGTCCTTTGCATCAATAAAAACATAATCCATATGTGGATCATTAGGTACCATATCTTGGGTCCACCTGACGCTCCCAGCCTCAACAATAATAACTTCATTAGGGATAAGATCTTGAGTAACAAGATTTTTAGTTAACCTTATGAGCGAGGGTGGCCGATTCATTGTTGAAATTATTACCGAAGCTTTCATTATGAATTTCTCTTGGACCAAATATCACGTAAACCCTGCTCCAAAGTATACTTAGGTGTCCAATCTAATATCTCCTGCGCACTTCTCGTGTCTGCAACCACATCCATCACTTCGTTTTCACGATACTGTTCTCTAGAGATAACTTTCGCATCACTTTCTGTAACCTTTTTTATAATATCAATTAGCTCTTCGACTGAGTAAGAGGTGCCAGACCCTATATTTAAAACCCTAAATTTATGCGAAGGCTCCATCGCTAAAATAATTGAGGTTACAACATCTTCGATATAAACATAATCACGACTTGGCAAGAGATTATTTACTTTAATATCATGCCCCGCTGCCACCTGACTTAAAATACTTGGGATTAGATATTCGATATTTTGGCCATCTCCATATACGTTAAAAAACCTAAGAGCTATAGCATTGAGCCCTTTGTAATCACAAAAAAATTCAATTAGCTGCTCCCCAAAATACTTACTAAGAGCATAGGGGTTATTCGAAGTGACAGGATGATCTTCAGCTACGGGATTGCAGTCAGGAACTCCATACAGATAAGCGCTTGAAAAAATAAGCTTGCTTCCATGTCTTAAACAATGGTCAATTACGTTTTGCGTTCCTAGCAAGTTGACCCTCAAAAAATCGAGTGGCTCAGACCAGCTATCTGGTACAAAATGTCGTCCGGCTAGGTGAATGACATGAGATGCCTCAGGAAGCGCAGAAAACAATGTTGGGTCTGCAATATCTCCATCGCTATGATTAAACTCAACAACTTTAAATCCAAGGCTTTTTAAACGAACCACTAAAGCTCTACCAATAAATCCACTCGCACCTGTTACAATTACAGTGTTCACGCTAGATCGGATCCTCGCTGTTTTCAGAGAGAAAAATATTACTGCTATCATTGAAGATCTCTAAAGCAGCCTCATAATCATCTGGCCTGCCTATGTCGAGCCAATATCCGGCGAATGGTCTCACTGCAACCTTCAAATCTTTTTTAAGCATCGCAAGCATAAGATCATCAAACCCATAATGAGTATCATTTGGTATGAGATCGCAGATGGACCGACTTAAAACATAAATCCCCATACTTACTTGGAAGTGCTGTGAAGGCTTTTCAGAAAAACCATTAAGAAAATTCCTCTCATCTACCTCAAGCACTCCATAATCTATCTTAGATTCCCTTAGAGAAGAGGAGATCGTAAAAGAAGCACTAGAGTTCTTGTGCTCATCAAATAGCAACTTATAGTTGAGATCAGTAAGGATATCCCCGTTCATAACAAGAAAGTGATCTGGAAGGTCATCTATCAAGTGCAAAGGTCCCATTGTGCCTAATCTTTTTGTTTCAAGACTATAGTCAATCTTGACGCCCCACTTGGCTCCATCTTGGCAATATGCCCTAATAATTTCGGCCTGATGATTTACAGCAAGAGTAATTCGATTGAATCCGGCACTTACAAGCTGTCTAATCACTATTTCTATAATTGGATATTCACCAACTGGCATGAGCGGTTTGGGGAGTGCATGTGTATAGGGCTTTAGTCTCGTACCTAAACCGCCTGCCAAAATAATAGCTCTTTTATTCATAATATGAATGCCTACGGGTTATAAATAAAGACTGATGCTCGTAGAAATAGATATCAATATTCGTCGTCATAGAAAGGAACTAACAAAGCCTCAGATATTTTTCAGGCAAGAGTAAGGCTATTAATCTTAATAAAAGAAAAAAAACTGTTACAGAGCTAATAGTCCTCTTGCCTTGTAATATAAAAAAGAAAAGATTTGTAATATCTTTTTCATCATTAAAAACATTTGTCTGTTTATTATCTATTTTTTGCATGAAATTTACTTTTCTATATATTTCATAAGTTTATCGTGTTCCTGTATTTTTTTAGCAATAAATTTCTTTGTATAAATTATTTTTTGTTGAATACCTGTGGGAGTTAATACGTATGCATATTTTAATTTTTTATTAGAATTATTGAAATTTTCTATCTTAACAAGTCCAATATCTATCAAGCCTTTTAAGCAATAATTTACCTTGCCTATGCTTAAACCTATTTCTTTAGAAAGTTGTCTTTGGGTCATGTTTGGATTCTTTTCAAGAATATGCATTAGGTCTAATAATTCTTCTGAAATAGAGTTATTTGAGTTCATGAATATATTTTTTTGGAGATTATTGAAAAAATTTTTTTTCTAGAATAGCTACCGCACGGTATAAATTTTTTAATAAAGTTTAATACCGTTCAATTGTTGAACTATACCAGTTAAAATCTAAAAAACTAAATGCTAACTAATGCATCTAAAATAATAAATCTTTATTTAAAATATTGACTCTTCGCGAAGAGCCAAGAATAGTTAGTAAGACTTCGATTCTGTCTTTTGAAGGAAAAGAGCAAATTTTCACTAAAGTTCCTTTAAAAGGGCCATCTGAAAAAACAGCTTCTTGGCCTATGTTAATTTTTGGAGTTAAAGGCTTTGCTCTTGATAATTTTTCAATAGATTGCATGGTCTTAATATCATCATTAGTCAAACGCGGAATGATCTTTCCAAATTTCACGACTTTTTTTATTCCCTTTGTATGTTTTATCAATGATAGATTTTCAAGCCTAGTATTTATAAAAATATAGCCGGGAAAAAGTACTTCCTCTCCAAGATTAGAGTTTAACTTTTTAACCTTTATTTTTGGCAAATAATAATCAAAATTTTGATTTGAAAGATTGCTTTCTGTTCTTTCAGTCTCATTAATTTTGTATGTTGCAACAAGCCAGTATTTCATTATTTCCTTAAAAAACTTGGTACCTGGAGCCGGAATTGAGCCGGCTCGATATCAATATCTAAATATTTTAAGCGCCTTGTGTCTGCCAATTTCACCATCCCTATAATTAAAATTCATAATTAATCTAAAAAGCAATTACTCATTATTTTTAAGTCAATCTTTTTCATCTTATTCAGTCATATTTTGAATTTTCCATCTCCATGCGTCAGAACTCATATCCTTAATATCCTTAACAGCAGACCAAGATAATTCATCTTTAGCTTTTTCAACTGAAGCAATGCTTATTGCTACATCTCCCATGCGACGATTTACAAAATTTGTACTTATTTTTTTTCCACTTGCTTTTTTAAATTCTTCAATTAGTTCTAAGACAGTTGTTCCAGAACCTGTTCCAATATTAAATACATCGAAGTCTCT
>MDTB01005357.1_pt1 | contig 19399 bp, 27 predicted proteins | sample 811161 | NCBI WGS metagenome assembly MDTB01 (sample SAMN05326650, study PRJNA326480) | marine metagenome | isolation source: seawater | place: Mediterranean Sea | collected 2009 | reverse complement strand
GGCCATATCACTAGAGAAAATACTAGGTAGAGTGTCGTCACTGTCAACGAGCACACAACTAGCAAACTGGCGAATAGGAGTCCTGACACCAGACATAACTGGCGTAGGAATATTGATTTTAAACTGACTGATAGCGTCATAATATTTTTTAACATAGGTCATCCTTGTTTTGGTTGGGTAATCAGCAAACAATGTTGCCGCAATCATCATGTACATGTCCTGTGGAGTTTCGTATATTTGTCCTGAACTTCTATCTTGTACTAGATATCTGTCGACAACCTGTCTAAGGCCTGCATACGTAAAATTTAAATCTCTATCTCTTTTTATCCAAGTGTTAAATTTTTTAAGATCTGTCTTTGTATATTTTTCAATAATACCTTTGTCATAGACTCCTAGTCGTATATTTCTTAAAACAAGTTTTACTAACGGAATGTATTCATATTGTCCGTGTGCTTCTTTCCTCACATCGTAAGATAAAAGTCTTGCCGCGGCATATTGATAATTGGGTGCTTCCAAACTTATTAAATCATTTGCAGATCTTACTAAAACATTTTGGATGTCCTTAGTTGTCATGCCATCATAAAACTGAATATTAGCATTCATTTCAATTTGTGATGCTGACACGCCAGGTAAACCTTCACAGGCCTCCTCAACTACAAAATGAATTTTATTGATATCTAATGGCTCTAACCTACCATCTCTTTTTTGAACTTTAATCGTACTCGAGTTGGTTGTTGTCATTACGCCTTTTATTATTTTTGTTTTGATTTTTGTCTTTTGTGTATCCATATTTATCAGTTTTTCATTTTATAAGTTAATTTCCAAATTTCACCATAGGTCATATATGCATAACAATGTTGTCGTTTTGCTTTTTTATTTTATACTAATATTATGATAAAAAAAGTTTTTTGTCTATAGATTAATTTATCTACAACTACAAATTTTAATGTATTTTATTAGACAATAGTAGTAGATTCCACGTCCATAGTGGCATCACTACCAGTGCTTGTGGTAGCATATTTCACAATTACAGATTTATCTAATGATGTACTATCTTCTCTTCCAATAACAGCAGTCAAAGTTACTCCTGCATCTCCATTACTCTCCAGAAAATCATCATTATGTGTAATTCCATTGGTAGACATACTAATTGTAAAAGTACCAACTCTTACAGTTGAGCCTCTTTCAATTTTGTAATTTAATACAATTGACTTGCCAAGGTTGCCTGAACCTCCTGCAAATTCCAATGTAGTGGTGGTGGCCGATTTGTTGTCTTCTAGTGTAATTTGTTTGATTCTATTACTGTATCTTGCAATACCTTGCACCTCAGGGGCAATGTTAAGTTCAGAGCTTCCGTCATCTCTTCTTAGATCAGATCTTTCAAAGAAGTCTTGTATAGATCCACATTCGTCATTATCATATTGAATAACAGGAACTTCTAGTATTGAACCAACACCTTCGTGATTGTTTCCTACTGTGGATGCATAAAAGTTATGAGAAGATAAAATATTTCTTGGCCCAGTGCCTGCATTTGCACCTGTGGCTGGCGCGACTAAAATAGCTTGCTGACTTATTTGACTCCAACTTGAACTTACAAACTGGACATCTCTTGGTCCATTGACAAGTCCTGATGTTGAGCCATCCATTTCTGCCCCAATTAAAGCACCATAATATCCTATAGAAAAATCACAATTAATAAACTTCGTGTTAAGGACATCGTAACTTAGATCGACTAATCTACAAAAGCCTGTAAATTGGCATTGGTTAAAAGTAATATTTTTACAAGGTAAGGCAGTCGTTGCTCTTACTGTCACACCTTTGGATGTGCTTGTATCTGAATTTGTTGTTGTAGCATATGTGCCATGAAATTTACAATTGTTGAAGTATACATTAGTGGCATTATCAATTGACACTCCGCCATAAGCTACTGTGTTTTTGAATGTGATTCCTTCTATCTGTATTTGATTAGGAGTTGTTGCACTACTACTTCCTATACTTCCAAATGTGCCGCCTTCGTCATCCTCTGTTACCGCAACTGCATTGTTGCCTGAATTTCGTATTATTGTTTTATCAGGGCCATCGCCTACTAAATGTGCAAAAGGTGGTATAGTTAATGATGTGTTTATTCTATATGTTCCAGCAGGAAAATATAAAATTCTTCTAGCCCGTGTGTCATCTTTATCTGTGTCTCTGTACAATTCATCAATAGCTCTTTGTATAGCACCAACATCTGCTGTAGAATCATCACCTTTGGCACCAAAGGATTTCACAGAAACATAGTCATCTAGTCTTTCCTGTAGTGTTCTAGTGATATCTCCCGATGCTCCAGTTACTATCGGAGTAGAGTGTCCAAGATATCCTTGATATACAACAGATAGTGCCGCAGTAAATGTACCTGTGCCTGATGTCATAATCTCAGTGTTACCCACCGCAGGCGCACCGTCCGCTACAGTTCCATTCCCAATGTAAAGCCGTTGTTCGTCTACTACCCAACCTAATTCACCTGCCGCTAGCTGTGGCAAATCAGTTTTTAGACCGCGTCTGTGTTGTATTCTAGATATCTGTACTATAGGCATATACTATATTTATTACAGTGATTAACTGTCTAAAGAGTCAAAAAATTCAGTATTGTTATTAAGAACTGGGCGTTCAAACACTGTGTTGAGTTTTCGCCACAATGTACTTTTTAATTTGCCTTTAAGATAATATAAATTGTCCAAATTGTGCTGACAAATGTCACGAGTGGCATTATAGAAGCTACGTCCGTTATCCTGATTCAATTTTGCCACATTAGCCACTATACTTTGTATTCTATCCTCACAATTTTCATAGCTATCATATGATTCGTCAATAAAGTCACCAAACGTTTTAAAGCCAAAACTTCTTAAGTTTTTAAGATAATTTTTTGGGCCAAACATTACAAACGGGTGTTTCATTATTATAGGCTTCAACGTTTTTTCAGTAAAGTAAAGTGTATCATCTCTATCTCCGCCATTCACAACTTCGCAAACAATTTCATAATTGGTCATTTCATAAGACTTAAGATCAGGTAGCTGAAATGATAGAAATGTGTTTTTGAAAAATGATTCTGGATATGAATTACTAGTCACTGCCAAATCATGATTATTCTGGACACTATCTTTGATGTGTACTTTAGTTAAAGAATTGGCAAGTAAGTTTTTTTCTTTTAACTTATCATACACTTTTTTCCTAATTTTTCTGTGTTCTCCTACTGCATTCCAAAATCCTATAAAAGTTTTATTTCTAGGTAATTTACTTTCTCCTAATTCACCATGGTAAATTGGATGACTGATGTGTCCATTGCGTAAGTTTGTAAACGTAAAATTTGGATATCTTTGTTTTAAAAATTCTCCAGCTAATCCATCATTTAGACTCAATACAGTTAAACGTTCTATGTGTTCACGATCCTCTTTTTTCATTTTGCAAAGGTTGTAACATTCGTCATCTCCGTCAAAATGTACAAGGAAAATATTTTTTTCTTTTAGGAAATTATCAGTATCTGGTTTATTGCATTCTTTACAAAGTCTTATAATATTTTCACTATGCATTATCAACACTATTCGTTGAGCAGGATCTTTTCTTTTATATAAAATTACATCTATTAATTTTGTATTTGGAACATTTTGAAGCCAGTCAAATTCAAATCCACGTGTATTTAGATATTCAAAAAATGCATCTCTATTAACACCACTTTTATTTTCATCAACAAGTATTATATCTTTTGAGTTAATCATAAAGTAACCTTATAATATTGTTCCAATTTAGCATACCATTTGCCAACCCATTCGTTATAGTTGTCTATTTCAAAAGTCTGATACTCATTTTTTTGCGTGCATATAAAAATACGTCCTGTACTAATATTTGTAGAATACATTTTGTTGTGAGCTTCGGCATAGGCCACAAGTTGTAAGTAATAATCTTCAACCCATTCTTTCTTCTTTAATTTCCTTGCCTGTTTGAAATCCATTATTGCGGGGGCTCCTTTGTATACTCCAACAAGATCGGTAGTGCCTGCATAAAGTTCTGGATAGTAAAGTGATACTTCTGAACCCCACACCTCACTCACATCGTTGAGTCCATTGTCTATTATCACGTTGGCCATCTTGTGGGCCTTCTGCTGTATGAGATTTGATCCAGGTGTCCTGTCCTCACCTTTGACATGCTTTTCTAAACTCCTGTGCATCACAGTTCCTATGTTGGCACTCTCAGTTGTAATCTGTTGGGCTTTCTCTGCTCCAATTCTTTTACGCCATGCATGCAGATGTGTCATGTCCTTTGTGGCACTCAGCACAGTGGTCACTGATGGTACCTGACGTCCGTCGGGTGTTTCGTAATGACGCTTGTGATTTTTGGTAACTCGAGCAAGCTCACCGTAAGGATATTTTTGTATATAAGCAATGCCTTTATTCACAAGGACATCTTTAGGTATTTTCATATAGATAATTATACATGTATATAATGAAAAAAGCAAATAATAAAAAAATACTCGTCACCGGCAGTGATGGTTTCCTTGGAAAACACACATATCGGTACATGCAGGAGCAAGGACACGCGGTTACCGGCATAGACATAGACAAGGACATATTCCGTTACTGATTATACCAAAAAAATAATTCATCAATATCAAACAATTAATAAAGAATTATATTTTTAGAAAAACAGAATACATCTTTTCATTCGTAAGTTCATGATAGAGGTTGTAATTATGTTCCAATATTGGAAGCATTTCATTATATAGACTCAATGCTTGTTTGTTGTTTAAATTTGCTAGATTATCAATAATTTTTTGTATTGATAATACTCTTTCAACACCTTCTTGGTAATCATAACTTTCGTTCCAAAAGTTTTTAAAGGTTTTGAAGCCAAGCCTACGTAGGTTTTTTAGATAGTTTGGTGCCGACATTATTATAAACGGTGTTTTAGTAGCTAATGGACGCCCAGTCTTTTCTGTTGGGAAAAATGTTCTACCAGTAATTGTTTTTTCACACACAATATCAACAAAAATTTTATTGTAGCTTTGAATTAAATCTTTGCCCCATGCACCATTATTCCATTGTATGTGAGTAATTCCTTCATGTTCTTCATTTATTAGCAAAGGTAAATGTTCTATCAAATTAGTAACATTTGATAATGTGTTTCCAAATCCAAATTTTGCAGAGCTTATTTTCCATAATAATCTATCTAAATCTATATTAAGCATTGTGGAAGGATTATCAAGATAATTCCTATAGGTCTGCATCGTCTGTTGTGGATAGTTTTTAAATAAATGAGAAGCAATAATCAAACGGTCCCAACTGCTACGGCCAACAAACATGCCAAATATATTTGTAATATCTTTTTGTATGGCAAATTTAAATTTTTGGCCATGTAAAAAACAGACAGGGTATTCTGTAAATTTAGTATTAGGCCACACATTTTTATCTTGATCAAGATTAATTATATGAAATTGGAACTTAGTTTGAGGCCAATCATTTACGTTACATAATTCTCGTAAGATGGTTAATAATTTTTTTCCTTTGTAACCTATCTCCTCTAGCGCCACTCCTTCTTTCAAAAATATTTCTACTACATTATATTTGTGGCCTGCATCAGTAATTTTTGCCATCCACTCACCTTCGTTCTTTAGTGAAGTGTCTTCTATGTCTGCATCAATGTACAGTTGAAATTTATTCATGTAAATTATCTAATATTTTTGTTTCAAGATCAGGTAAAAGTTCACGCCATGTGTATGGCACATTCCTAAATTTATCCTGTCTATCATTGTATTTGATAAAAGCTTGTTGTAAAAGTCTGTACTCATTAGAATCATGTTTATCTCTTCGTAGTTCAGCAATAATATTATCGTAGTATGTGTCAAATTTAAAACGTGATAATTTATCGGCCACAGCTAATCTCCATTCACGTGGTGCAATACTAGGATTGCATATTTTTGGGTACCAAACCACAGCCAACCAAGTCCAACCAAATGTGTCATTCAATTCTCCACCACACCAGTCAATCCACCATTTGATCATATCGTCCAGCTGATCTATGTTTAACAATTGCACAGCAGGACTTAATGTTATAGCACCGTTTTTATATTTCAACATGTCTTTGTAAAAGTTTAAACTTTCAAGCACCACTGGCCATTTACTTGGATAGCGGATGTATTCGGTTCTTTGGGCAACACCATCCACACTAGCCCATATTCTCCAACTGTTGACCTTTGGCAACCAACGTGTAAGTTTGTTGTTTGTGTTTGTGCAATTGGTCACAATTGTAACATCTTTTTTGTGTAAAGTATTTTGTTCTTCACAAAATTCAAACAGTTCGTAGAATTCTGGAATAAGTGTGGGCTCACCTCCTATAACATTTAGATCAACAATATTATCACTTATGTGTTTGAACAACTTATACTTCAAATTTTTGTTCTTATACCACTCCTGTTTTTGTCCAAGTTCGTTAGTCCAATTGTTGACATTGGCACCTTGTTCCTTTACCCAATGCAACCATTCAGGGTCTTGTTTTCCTATATCTCTAGTTTCCATACCGTGCATGTGACTATACATTTGACTACACATTTTACATTTTAAATTACAGATATTACCCATCTGTATCTGCATGGATGTGGCCGCTTTCAAATATGTGCCATCTATTTTTGTATCTTTAATGAAGTCTGACATGCCATTTGTTGATCTTAGACTTTCAACACCTTGTTCTTCCTGTCTATAACATCTTTCGCAGTCTCTTATTTTTTTGCCAGCAATCATGTGTCTGCGTATTTCTTTCATTCTATTGCTGTTCCAATAGTCGTCAATACCATGCTTGCCTGCATCAAATAAATTATACTGATTATCTGTGGGTATGTCTTGGACCGTGGTACAACATAATCGCATTTTGCCGTTGGTATGAATGTAGTTGTGATCAAAAGGCTTGTCGCAAAATACTCTACTCATTATATTTTTTCTATGAATTTTGTTTTTTTATCAAAATGATATTCTGTGAAATTTTTAGTGGGTGCACCAAAGTCTGTAAAAAAAACATGATCAGCACTTATTTTTTCTGTAACATAAAATTTAAAGCCTAGGATGTTTTCATAGTATGTATATATTTCATAATTGTCGCCAGGCTCTGTGCCGTTATGATCGAAAGGTATGGCGACAAGATTTACTTTATTTTCAGCGTGGAGGTCTTGATATCGCTTGGCCAACTTGGTTACTTCAGATGTTTGTGAGCCCATTACAATAAAGATAGTAGGCTTACCAAATATGTTATCTTCGTTGATTAAACCAAGTCGCAAAGAGTTTAATTGGTAAATCCTACTTTTATAAAACATGTATATAATTATGGCTTATTTTCTGCGATTCATTGCAGACTTGGCCATCTGCTTGACTTTGTCGGTAGATCCTTGATTATCAAAATCCATTTCTGGATCGTCTTCTGACTCTTGATCTGTTTTGATAACAATTTTTTCTTGATTAAAATCTGCAACTATATTTTTTAGTGCTTTGCCTTGATCATAAAGTTTTTTAAAAACATCATAGTTGAAAGCTGGATAGCCAGTGTTCGTCATTAAGCTTTGCACAGCATCAAAACTTATTTCACTGCTTTGATCTTTTTCATCAGCATCACCTTGCATATTCAACAAAGTGTTAACCAAAGCTGATTCTAAATCCTTATCTTGATTAAATTCTTGAAATCTCACAGGACTACTTCCCTGCTAGTTTGCCGTAGATTCTATTAGAAGTTTCAAACACTTCTCTTGATTCTCTTTGTTCTCGGCCTTCTGGTTCTGTTCCACCTGCTTCAGCATCAGAGGCCCCAAACTCATCTGATTCTTCATCGTCAGTATCTAGTGAGTCTAGGTCTGCATCCATATTCATTGAGTCATCTGCGCCGATGGTATCAGCAGCAACTTCTTCTCCGGTCAATATTCTTACACCGTTGTCAAGTTCCTGTCTAGTAGTAGTCAGTGTTGCTTCTGCCTGCTCAATAGCCGGCTGGATTTTTTGTAAGAATGCATCTGCTTTGTCTGCACCCATTTCATCTCTGATTCTGTCTGCTAGTTCTAACATGCCTTCTGTTTTCATTGATGCTAGATCTTCCAAGTAACCTGTGACTTTATCCATCATGTCCTTGGCCGCTAATATTAATTCTGATTGTTCTTCTACACCTTCTTTCACACCTTGCATAGTTCCTGTGCCTTTTGGCATTTTTTTCATTTCTTTAGTAACAAGTGCACCTATGATTTCTTTTTTATCTTTTGGTGGTATACTTGCTTTCTCAACTTTAGCAACAGTTTGTTGCGTATCCATGTCTGTTTTGTATTCTTTAATTGCTTGATTCACAATGTCTAACATCATTTGATTTTTTTGATACCCATCGTCTGATAATTCTTCACCAAAGTGCGTGTTTTGTGTAATGTTATGGATTTTAGTTCTAATATGGTTTGCAGTATCTTCAAGTTCTTCCTTAGTAAACTTGGTAAGATCCATAGTTTGATTGAATCTAGATTCAAATTCGCTTAATAAAGATTCAGTAGTTATGGGTTTTGTTAATTCTATGCTCTGCATAACATTATTTAGTTATCATACGCCAAAGGTATCTTGGAATATTTGCTGTATCTTGCCCTTATAATCGTCTGCGAGCCTGTGTGCATCTTCTAATCTTTGCAAATAGATAGTTTCCATCTCATCATTATGCTCTTTTTGTGCTTGCTTGATCATACTTTTAGCACTATGAATTTCAAATAGTTTGGATGCAAAATGTGTGTCATAACTTATCACATCTTGCGGAGGAGTTTTGCCTTCTGCCATATGGTGTGCAATCATTATTGCACTTTGTTTAAGTGACACATCCTCGTACAAAATACTAGCTTCAAGCATGTCTGCTACCACATACACATATCTAGTGCCTGAGGATTTTTTTGGGACAATTGCAATGTTGCCAATAAGTATTCCTTTCGAAAATTGCTTTGGTAAGTGTCTAAAAGGTCTTTTGGCTTCTTGCTTACGGATAAGCTCGGCCAGTTTATTCTTAAGGCCATACGCTTCTATCTGTTTAACAAATTCTTTTTTATTTTGTAGTGCCATTGTGTACAAATCTTATGCGTTTATTTAAAGCATATTGTACCCCAATGTCAAGTTTTTTCCTTACAAATATGGCTTTGTCAGCCAATGTCTTAGCAAGTTCCATTTCTTCTGGTAATAAATCTGTATTTTTAAAAGTTGCCTTAGAATATTTTTTTATAAATCTTAGCTGTGAATCCGTCACATAAACTTTTACCTTAGGGGCTATTTGTATAAACAAAAAAATGATTGGTAATATTAGTTATATTAACCAGGAAACTTCATAAGGATCACTGCAACTGTGGAAAGTAATCCTGCAACCACTGTTCCTGCCGTGGCTATAATAGTTTTTGATTGGGACTTATGGCCTTGAGTCATTTCTTCATTCATCTTCCCCAATCTAACTTCAATCGCAGATAGTCGATCGTGTAAACCTTTGTATCTTTCACTACAAAGATCAACGTGTGCTTCTAAATTTTGTTTTTCTAAATCTGTTGTACTCATATAATTTCTTATCTCACCTTTGAGGTTTTGCACCTCCAATATTAGAGCCTGAAATTGAGCCTGAGTCATTGCCTGAATGTGCCTTTAAATTTATACTATGTGCCGTAATCATAGTTATTTATCGCTATAACCAGCGTATGAAAAGTAGGTGTTTATTATATCACCTGTAAGTGCGTTTATGACTTTTTGCTTCTGTGTAACAGGATTAAGAGTTGGTTGCGTTAAATTTTTTGTTATGAAGGTGCTGATTGGAAAATTAGCCGACTCTTTAAGTTTATTAATTACAGGGACTAGATTAAAATCATCTTTGAGTTGTCCTGTCTGATCTCGCTCGTCTCCATAGATACTAGATTGTTCAACAAAAAATTTAAAGTGCCAGCTACTGTGCGTGCCTTCATAGTATGCACCAAAAGCAGTGTTACCCAAAGTGTTTTTAATTTTTATAGGAGGTTCCTCCCATGTGATATTTCCTCTTATTTGTAGAAGCTGTATCAATGTATTGAAATTGGAGTTTTGGCTTTTGGCAATTTGTAGAGTGTCTTTGTTATGTATTAGTTCTCCATCATCTCCTACAAAAGGAAACTGTTGTTGCAGTTTACTGTTTTGAGTGATGTCTACTAAGGTGTGTACTCTAAACTCATACATTAGACTTGATTTTCTACCCTCTCCCAATAAGCGTAGTCTGGTGCAAGATAATCATCTAACTTTTTTTCATATTCAGGATTTTTCTTAAGCCAGGCACGTAATTGTTTTATACCTTGATCAAGCATTTTTTTTCTATCAGGAAAAGTATCTTCTAAGTTATGCACCATTTCTAATTTTCCATACTGTCTTAATCTATGCCTACGACAAAACTTTGAAAACCTTTCTGCCAATTTATGATCGCCCTTTATAAAATGTTTGATACCTTTTACTTGATCTAATGTTGTATGTTGAGCAATTGTAAATCTATCAAAGTGAGGCCACTGTTCCATAATTTTTTTATTGTCCCACCATGAGTAATACGGTAAGCAAGTCATCCACTCTTTGACTCCTTGCCACCAACGAGTCTTTGGTTCTCTGATGACTGCAAATATTTCAGATTGATCAAGGTTATCCTCAATTGGTTCGCTTTGTAAATGTGCATCCCCATATTCAGTCATCATCCATCTTCTCATTGTTTTAGATAGATCACCATCAGGTAGATCAAAATATCTCATGCGAGGTTCATGTTCATCTACACTATCAGGTGGAACACAATATACTAATGGATTTGTTTCACGTAATTTGCTTGCAGGATCTAATATGATTGCAATGGTTTGTTCTATTGGTGTTGGCATAAGAATATTTACTCAAAAGAAAAAGGGCGAACCTAATTAAAGATCCGCCCTTTGGTAATATTAGATGCTAATATTATAAAATATTATGCATCACCTCTTTGGTCAAACATTCCAAATACAGCGTTAACACCTGCTGATGTTACACCGTCTGCTGGAAGGAATCTAACTTTAACTTGAACTGCACCTGCTGAATCTCCAACGTCTATTCTAGCTAGAATGTCTGTTTCGATGTCAGCTTCAGCCGCCGCGATCACTCCTGGATCACTTGCTGCCGCTTGGTCTGGATCTAAATTAATGTCACCAGCTGAGTCTGCGTCGTTAAATTGACCTGGTGTTCCTTCAACTATGAATTGATAAGAATCAATAGAGTCGTTAGCAGTTACTTGTGCAACTTCTGATGCATCATCATCTGTTGCTTTTGCCGCTAGTCTGTATGACTGAGCAAGTAAAGTTCCAGTGTTTAACACTGCGTCTCTTACTTTTTGAAAAGTAGAGTCTTTAGTGTCTGGAGTGCTTGCTGTTGAAGTTATACCGTCATTGAAGATACACTCGATAAAAGTAAGACCTTTACCATTGAATGCCTGTCTTCTTGACATGTTTGTTGTTGCGTTACTTGTAATGGGCATTTGTTTTCTCCTATATTAACCTATTATGCTACCTGAGTATCACTCATGTCTCTGTCAGCCGCTGTTGCAGAACTAATATCTGCTGTAACTTTGTCTGGAGTCAAGGCATCGAGTGCTCTGATTGCCGCTTGTATAGCCGCTACTGTTGTAGTGCCACTGATTGTATCTAAAGCATCCGCTCTAACCATGTAAGTATGCTCTGTGTTTGAGTTACCTAGAGTACCGTGACCTAAGATGTTAACACCTTGGTTTTGGATAGCTTCCATAGATAGTTTAAGTCCAGCGGTTGCCGCTGATGCAGTTGAATGCGTAACTTCCGCATTCATTCCGTTGATGTAATCCACAGTTATAAAGTCAACTCTGCAACCCTCACCTTCATGTGCAAGGTTAGGTGATTGAAAGTTTCCTGGTCCACCTGCTGATATTGTTCCGTCGTATGCCATAATTAATTCTCCTTATGATTATGATACTACGTTACCTAAAGCAACCCCTAATTTAGTAGCCGTTGCAGTAGCAGTAGATAAGTTAACTGAGTCTACAGTTCCTAAAGCTCTGATTGCAGTTTGTAATGTGCCAACAGAAGAACCATCAGTTGTTGTTGTTAATGTGAACGCACCTGTACCTGAAGTTGCAGGAGATCCAACAAATGAATCTGCTTGCTCAACGATAAAGTTTTGTTCAGTATTGGAGTTAATCAATGCACCTGCGCCAACTATATTAGCGTAAGTACCGATTGTTTTTTGCACTAGATCTCTTGTAGAATCTTTTGCAGTTTTAGCGTTAACTGCACTGATCATATCTACAATAACAAACTCTAAAGGTTTTCCTAAAAAAGTTTCATCTGTGACTACGTGAGTTGTGTTACCTTCTCCACCAGCAACACTGCTTCCTGTATATGCCATATTATATCCTCCTTTTTTTTCTCTGATATTATGACAATGTCCTCGCTCCGAAGACATTTGTTTATATTTATGGTAAAGGTTGGTAAATTATGCTATATTATAATGTTTTTTGGCACCATAATGTAGTCTTTGTGGATTAAACCAGGGCTTTTATGTAGATATGCTACTTTATATCCAAATGTTTTAATTAATTCAACTCCATTGTGATTTGGAGTACCGTTATCAGACTCTAGCTCTTCAATTATAATTATAGGCTTATATTTCTCAATTGTATTAACAGCACCTTTAATCACTTCTTCATCCATGCCATCAACATCAATCTTAATCAGATTGATATCCACTAGATTAAAATAATCTAATGTGTAAATTTTTGTTTTCTTTTTTGGCCATCTAGGATCGACTGTGCGGCTTCTAAAGTTTCCACGGCCACTGGCATACTCACGTGTTATAGAATCTCCCAAAGCATAGGTGTAATGAGAAACCTTGTTTTTAGTTAAATCAATGTTCATTGGAAATTGTTTTCTTGCACGATAGTCAAAGCAATACACGTGATTAAAACTCCATTGAAGATATCTAGTAAACTCGCCATCTCTGCAACCAACATCCACAGCATTTATTTTCTTGGTAATATATCTTAAAGACTCCTCGTATAATATCCTATGTATATTTTTTGGACCATGATCTACGACCTGTTCTCCTTTGACTCCTTTCACACTAGCGTAAAATATATTTGTGTGTTCATGCTCTGGATTATATAGACTAATCCATTTGTCTTGCCAAATAGTTTGTCGCATGATATTAAGAATTATCCAGTTTTAGGCCTGTTTCAACTACATGTGATTCAGAAACGTCTTTATTGTTTACTCCAACGGTGGTGCCCATGGCTCTAATCGCTGTTTCTAATGTGTCTGCTGTCCAACCAGAACGTTCCATAGTGACGTCTATTCTACCTGTAGCCGCATTGTCAATCCTTTGATATATGATCGTACCACGTTGTAAAATAGTTCTTGTGATGTTGTGCATTGTTTCATCAAAGCCTAATTCAGTTCTTAAATCAACTGCTGATGAATCATTACCAATTAAAGTGATATGAAAAAACTGTACGTCAGCACCTGCAAAATTGTCTGTTTCTCCAATTGCATCAGTGACTTTAAAATTGTTAGGTGTAATAGGCATATTAATATTTAATCAGTGAGTCTACTGAGATTTCTGCAAACATTTAGAACAATCACAGGTATTGCAAAGATCACAGTTTGTACAAGGATCTTTTTTACAGTGTGGATCACAGCCACATCTTAAACACTTATTTTTTCTTTGCTCGGTCATGTATTGATTGTAGTAGTCTTACAAAACTATATCCTCCTTTAGCAATGTCATCAATCATTTTGACAACCGGTGCATAGGCTTGTAGTATTGGTGCTGGTACAGCTTTACCTTGTCTTATCATGTCAGCGGCAACCTTTGCTCGCCTTACATTGTTAGATCCAACTAAAAGCCTATATGCACTTAATTCATCTGAGCTCATCGACACGCCAGGTACAGTTCTTTCTGCATCTATGACATTGTCTAATTCTAATTTTTGTTTGTCTGCAAACTCTTGTGCTTTTCGCTGTATGTCTGTACCACCTAGTTTTGCCTTCAGAGCCTGAAGTAATCTAGTTGTGGTTGCTTTTTTTCTTTTAGTATCTAATCTAGCATAGTCAGAAATTGCTCTTCTAAGATTTCTATAATCACCATTTGTGATTCCTAAAGCACTTTCTAGTTTTGATAGAAAAGAAAAGGCATTTTTAAAGTCCTTTAGATATCTTCTGATTGCAAGCACCGGAACACTTTGACGTTGTCTTTGTGCCATTGCCGCATTCTTGTTTGCTAGTTTTTGTGAGATGGAAGGATCGCCTGCTACAACAGCAAGCATATTATGAAGATCGTTTGAGGTTGTTCTTACTCTGTCAAAGCTACCATATGAAAGTGTGGCCGTAGCATATGCATTAACAAATCCAACTGTTTGATCAAAACTCCTAAGAAGCGTAAGTGCCAAAAACGACAAATATATTCTTTCAGTGATCTCTTGAAAGGTATATCTACCTAGGTCGCTTTGTCGTCTAACGACACGTCCTTCGGATACATACTGTAAAAAAGGTGTTAACATACACATATTTATAGTACTAATGCAACATAACTTTATATTAACCGATGTCATGAAAACTGGTAATCATGTTGACCTTGAACAGTTTATAAACATGCATAGTTTACAAAAACAAAAATTTGATATTACCGGTGAATATTATACTTTACATCAGTACAATTTAGATTCATACGACCGTAAATTTGCAATTTTGGATTGCAGAGCAGGGAATATTAGAATAAAAGATAATCCAGATTTTGCACAAGAACTAACAAAACGTTGTAAGCTTTTGCATAGTCAAGGCTTTGTTTTTGTTAAAGCAAATCCATGGGAATCATTAGAGAATATAGAACTGACAACAATTTATCCAGATATAGACTTGCCTCACATTAAATGGACAGGTGGAGTCAGCTGGTTTTGGTTTTATATGTATCAAAAACATAAGGATGTAAAATACAATTTTAACCATACCCTTAAAAACTTTGATTTTCTATATCTAAACAAATGTAAAAGAGAACATAGATTAAAATTATATAAAAATTTACATAAAGATAATGTGTTAGATCAAAGTTTATTTTGTTTCCACCAATATGATAAAACATCTTTGCGTAAAGATTATGAATTACCAGGAGTAAATCAATATCCATTCCGAGGACTTGACCAAGACATTTATGAAAAGCCTTATAACGATACTAAATTTAGTCTTATAAGTGAAACAAATGACAACTCAACAGATGTGTTTATGACTGAAAAAATATGGAAACCAATTATTGCTGAACAAATTTTTATAGTTCATGGCAATTATTTGTATCTGCAAAAATTAAAAGAACTTGGTTTTAAAACATTTTCAAATTACTTCAACGAAAGTTATGATTTAGAAATTGACAGAAACAAACGTATTGAGAAAATTGTACAACTATGTAAGGATCTAAAAAATTTTGATTGGAGAGATATGTATTTGCAGACTAAAGCATTAAGAAAACATAACAAAGATTTATTTTTTGATTCTGAACAGCTTAGTAAGCAGGTAAACGAAACTTTAAATGTTTTTCTTGAATTTGCTGACAGCAGTCAAATTACGCCTTGAGAATCCTAATCTATCAACAAGTTTAACAGCATTTCCTGTTTTATCTACAGCAACAAAGCCTTCAGGATCTGTAACCACCAATCCATTTTCTGTCTGTGCGAATGATCCTATTGCCATTGCTTGATTCATTTTTTTAAGAATCATTGCTTTCATTTTTTGCACTTGTTTGTAAAAAGACAACATCCTTTGTAACGGTGCTTTCAATTTATTAAGAAACTGTGGCATCTGTTTAATTTTATCTTGTCTTAATGCCAATGCCTTTTGTGCTTTAAGTCCTGAGATTTGTTGTTGCATTCTATCAATATAAAATTTTTGAAAGCCTTGCATAAACTGATTACTGTTAGTTGGCAGTGTGCCTTCTTTAACCATAGCATTGATATACATTTGAAAAAAAGGTACAAAGTCTTGATTAGCACCAAACAAGTTTGAAATATTTCTTGGCACATTTGTAAGCAATGACTCTAGTTTATCTAGTTCATTAAGAAACATTTTTGTTTCATCATCAGTGAATTTGGCACTACCACTAACATCTTTATAGGAAGCGTTGTCAAAGAAAACGTCATTGCTTTGACTGAAATTTGTAATATCTGCTCCACCAGATGCTGTCATGTCTGCTAAGTTTTCTCCATTATAGGTTGTATGGAAAATTATTCCAACCTTTGCTGTATCAATTTTATTTGCTAATTCGCTTTGTTCAGGAACAGCGTATGTGATTGTGTTTGGTGTAAAAGTTAAATGTGGCTTGCCGTCAATGTTTTTCCTTGTAATGTCTTCGTCGGTGAATAAAAGATCTCCTTGAAAAACTCCTTGCATGTTTAGTTTTTTTAGATGCACAAGGCATTTTAATAGTTTTTGTCCTAGCGTATCTGTGCCGTGATTGGCAGCTATATCTTTCTTAGTATAGTTGACTTTGGCATTTTTAGCAAATACTGACTTTGTACCAACAAAGAACTTATCGTTGTCAGGATTGATTCCACACACCACAGCAGGTGCACCATCCCATTTGACAGACACTTGAATTGCTTCAGAGCTGGTTCCTTTCAATGTAAGTAGCAATCCTCGAAAATATTCTACAACTGCTTTTCCACCTTCAAAACCGTCTGTGATAATAATATCTTCAATATGTTCAAGGTGAGTCCTTTTGAATTCTGTAAGGACATCTTCTATCAACATTGTTAGTCCTCTTTATATTCGCCAGTAATAGTTTTTAAAGTTTGTTTTACTTCTTTATTTTCTTTGATTCTTGCAACACCTTTAGAAAATCTAGAAGCATCCATATTCTTTATTGCACTATGAAATTTTTTTTCTAATTTGTATGCAGTTTCAGGCTCGAAGTTCTCTTTAATATATTGCATTAATCTAATCGCACTCTCTAATATGTGAGAAGCCCGACTTTCAACCACATTTTCTTTGTCTTTTTTATAAGACACATTGGTTAATTCTTCTAATATACTTTTAGTGTGTTTTTGCATTTTAACTATTTACACTTTATTATAACATAAGTCTTATATAAATCAACGTCGTTAATGCTTAATCTGATACTTTAAAAGCGTAGTATTCCAGTTCATTGCCCTTAAACCATTCTGCATAAATCCTGTTGCCAGTATCTTCCCTACATTCACGCACCCAAAAACCATACTTGTCTGCCCATTCATAGTTTTTTTCAATTGTCCATGGATAGAATCTTACCTGTTCAACACCTTTCCACGGGTGATCTCCTGTGCCTGGATTTTGTCGCCAGTATATTCTGTCACCTTTTTTGCAAACATCTGCTAGTTTTTTGATCTGTGCTTCTACTTCTTCTTCAGTTCCAAAATTTAAACTGCCTAATGCCAAATATACATTGAACTCTTGTTTAGGCACATAGTCTTCCCAACTTACTATTTCGTCAGCTTCTGCGATAGCTGGATCAATGCCATACAATCTATCACCCAATCGTTCTTTAAACAAATTGTAACCACAACCAATATCAAGTATTTTGTCCTTATGCCTAAATTGTTGTAACAATTTCCAACCCGAATATTCAAACTTGTCATAGTCAGGCTTCCAATTGTTTTTAAAGTATTCTGTTTCCACTGTATTCATATCCTCTTTTTTATTTCCTTTGTTAATATTTTATTAGTAGTCTTGCTTTTGACACCTGTCACAACCAACATGGGTCGAGGTTTGTTGCTGGCGTTCGCTGTTGCATGAGGTATGTTGGGCCAATCAAATTTGTGTATGTCTCCTGCCCGCCACCTATCAAACTGTTGGTTGCCGTATATCAAGAACTGTCCTGGTTCCCAATCCTGCAACATGACCATTATTCTGATCACGTTGTTTGGATCTGCATCCAAATCATATAGTTTATCAATGTGCATGTTTAACACCTCTCCTGTAAACTGTATATGTAATTTAGATTTTACAGGTTCAAGAGCAAAGTAGTCTGTCATTTTTTGTAAGGTAGGACATTTTGTAAAGTCTTTCAAACCTCGGTAAATGGTCATCTTAGGGTCTGCACCTGCTTCTCGTAAGTCATGTTCTTCTGCCTCCACATCACCATCGGGTCTGCCTGTGCCTTGTCTACGGTTGCTCCAGTTCAATGGCTTGGCATCATTGATTACTGCCTGAACTTCAGTTTGCCATCCACCTGTAAACTTTCCTAGATGTTGAACAATGTCAGTGTCTTTATGCCATTTGTTAAAATGATATGTGCTTCTGGCTTTTGCTTCTTGCCAATTTGAGATCATGATTCTGCACAGGCTTGTCTTACTTCTTTGTCAAACTTGCCCTCTGCTGGTTGAATATATTTCTTATTTGTATCTGTTCTCAAGTAATCTCTGTAAACATCTGTAGGACAAAGTATTGGAAAGTTCATTTGTTTGCCAATTGATTTGATATAATCTGCGCCATACAGAAAGAATAATTCCTGTGATACATAATGCACAGGCGCCATGCTATGCAATTGTTCAAACTGTTCAATGGCTAGTGGTGTTGTGTGGCCACCACGTAGTCTATTCTGTTGTGTTTCTAAAATGTTTCTGTCTCTGCCAATAATTGCAATAGCAACATCACAATATTTTTTGGCTTCTGTGATAAATTCTTGATACTTAGGCGTATGTGGTTTGTTGCCTTTGATATAAGGACAACTAATTGAAGTCATATACACCATGTCCTTGCTCCATGTTCTATCTTTTAGTAGTTGAGGATTGTTCCATGCATCGGCGAATGGCTCTTGGTGATGTCCTTGCCATTCGTCCTTTAACATTGGCCATCCTATCACGGCTGGATGCAATGAAAGTAGTTTTGCAAAGAGATGGTTACCGGAGCCTTGCGGCCCGGTAACGATCAATAATTTAGGTTTTATGATATTTGTTTCTTGTTCCATTTGCTGATTGCTAATACTAACACAACTGAACCAAAGATTGCAACTAGTGTTCCTGATAATGTATAAGGTAAAGATTTAGCCAATTTGCCGTATACAAACATAGGCACACCAATTATGATAGCTGTACCCATTCCATAGAACATTCCTTGTTCAGATAATAATTTAGGTTTAACAATAGCAATTAAACTTGGCAGCCATACAGCGGCTCTAAGTGTTGCAAAGAATAAGAATATGTATAAAAGTGTAATGCCTGGAATCTGTGTAATTAAAAATCCAGCTATTGCCAGTACTACCATACCAACCCTAGCATATTTGATCACAGTCTTGTCATCAACTTTCTTCTTGTATTTGTTGTAGATGTCATGTCCAGTCATGTTTGCAATAGAACTAAACTGCGAGTC
>MDTB01190806.1_pt1 | contig 19400 bp, 20 predicted proteins | sample 811161 | NCBI WGS metagenome assembly MDTB01 (sample SAMN05326650, study PRJNA326480) | marine metagenome | isolation source: seawater | place: Mediterranean Sea | collected 2009 | reverse complement strand
GTCAAAAGTAACCTCCAGTACGCCTTTTAACCCCTAATTTACCAAAAAAATAGTGACATGACGTTATTTTTTGTAATACACGCCGAAGTAGAATTTTTTGCCCATTCATGACCTCACTCGCTCAAAGTCGATGGATGTGGCTTATAGTCGCGAACCTTGTCGAACAGCCATGGCGCTCGTTGAAAGCCGGGGTCTCCACCTTTACCTGCGGACCCTTGAAGCTGCAGTCGAAGATGAAATTGTGACTGATGATGAAATGTCAATCCTATCTGTTATCGCTGGTGCATTTGCTCTTCCAGCAGATGTCATGTCCGACGCTTGGGTCGCGCTTCGAAACAGTGGCGAAAATCCAATTCGTGCTGAAAGTGCCCTCGAATATGAATCACGACAAATGGGTGATGCAACAACGTATCAAACTGCATTGGTTGCTGCATTGATTGATGAAGTCATCACTGAAGATGAATGGGCTATGCTCGATGTCATGCGTCGAGTCATGAATATCCAGCCGGATGAACACGCATTAATTGAGGAGGCCGTTCGAACCATGGCGGCAAATAGTGAAAATGGCGATTCCTTCGTCAATCGCCTAGATCGATACGTGACTCTACATCCCTATCACTAACCGCATCCCTATGGGATGCGTCGTAACACTCTTGAGTTAGAAGTGTCGTCATTGACTCCATGCGATACCCGTCTATTGCCCTGTTTCTCGTCGGCCTGATGCTTCTTGCACCTGCCATCGGTTTCTCCGAATCGCAGCTCGAAGATGATATTGAACCAAGTAATTCAGCTCGTTCAACCAGCAATGCTCTGCTGTGGGGTGCACATGTTTCCGGTTCCGGTAGTACTGATTCAGTGGAGTCCATAGAGATGGATGCTCAAGGTCGCACCTACGTTTGTGGCTACTTCTACAATACGGCTGTTTTTGGAAATACTACCCTAACCTCTTCTGGAAGTTATGATGTATTCGTGGGTCGTTTGAGCAATGGCAATTGGGATTGGGTACAGCGAGCTGGAGGTACTTCCAGCGATCAATGTCGAGATATTGCAGTTGATGATGGAGGAAACGTAACCATTACCGGTTACTACTATTCCTCAAACTCTGCAACATTTGGTTCAACATCCCTTTCAGGACAAGGCAGCAATGACATTTTCGTGGCTCGTTTAGATAGCAGTGGAAATTGGCAATGGGCTAAATCCGCAGGTGGAAGCAGCTCAGATTATGGAAATGGCGTTGCTGTTGATAATTTAGGGAATGCATACTTGACAGGCGAGTACTACAATACTGGTTACTTTGGTTCAATTACACTGAATTCGTACAGTTATCAAGAGGCATTTTTGGCAAAACTGGATAGTACTGGGAACTTTGTTTGGGCCAAGCGATTTTACGGTTCATATTACCAAAGAGGCAAGGACGTTGATGTCAATGACAATGGTGAAATCGCCATTACTGGAGAATTCAGCTACCGGATTAACTTCGGTGAGGCGGGTGGACCTGAGCTAACTCCGAGTTACCAATCCAGCAGTTACTATCGTGTATTCGTGGCCAAGTTTACCAACGCAGGCCAGGTATCATGGGCAAAGATGGCCGGTTACTTCCAATCGTCATACAGTTCACACGGAGAAGGCGTGGGAATCGATAACAATGGCGAAGTCGCCGTCAGTGGACGATTCTATTACCTGATGGATTTTGACACCAATAACAACAACCGCATGTATGCTTACCAACAATCCAGCAATTGGGATTGCTTTGTGGCCAAGTGGGATGCTAATGGTGTACATCAATGGGCACAGAACGCGGGTGGCTCTAGCACAGATTACTGCTATGACCTTGATATCGACAAAACCTCCGGTAACATGACGGTCACTGGAATGTATTACAACACAGCATGGTTTGGTAATTCCCAGCTCTCCTCTTCTGGCTCAAATGATGCTTTCATGGCTCATATTCCTTCATCAGGTGGTTGGGATTGGATGAAGAAATTTGGCGGTTCCAGTTCGGAGTACGGCTATTCTGTCGCCATGCGAAATGGGATGTATGCTTTCGGTGGATACTTCCACAATACCGCAACCGATGGCTCAGGTCAAATTTCGTATAGTGCTGCGGCGGGTGCAGACGGTTTCATCTTGATGTATGGTGCTGATCAAGATGGGGATGGAATCGGCGATCAAGTTGATGATTTTCCGTGGGAGTCTTCACAGTGGCGTGATACAGATGGAGATGGATTTGGTGATAACATCGATGGATGGCATGGGGATGCCTGTCCACTGACCTTTGGGTCATCCACCCTCGACCGATACGGCTGTCCAGATTCGGATAGTGATGGTTGGTCTGATGAGGGTGACGACTTACCTTACGAAATCACACAATGGATTGATCGTGATAGTGATGGGTTCGGTGAAAACCCCGATGGAGTCACACCTGACGCATGTCCGAACGAATGGGGTGACTCCTGGCGTGACCGATTGGGTTGTAGGGATCTTGATTCCGATGGCCAATCGGATTTGAATGATTATTTCATGAATAACCCCACACAATGGTCAGACGCCGATAGCGATGGACTTGGGGACAATTGGGGGGATGATGCATGGAATGATACACGTGCAGAACATTGGCCTGGAATGTGGGTTGAAAACGCAACGCAGTCCGACCCCACACCCTTGGATTATGATGGAGATGGGTTTGAGGATTTGAGCGCAGGTGGGCCTTGGGGGCCATACGATGACTGTGTCTACGAATACGGTACATCTGTTCGTGATCGAATCGGTTGTCTTGACAGTGATGGCGATGGCTGGTCAGACCAAGGAGATGAGGTTGATGATAACCCAACTCAGTGGGAAGATGCTGATGGCGATGGATTTGGTGACAACCCTTCGGGAACCGAATGGGATTCGTGTACTGACCGACCCGGCAATTCGACCAAGGATCGCTTCGGTTGTCCCGACAATGACGGAGATGGTTGGTCCAACGATTTCGATGAATGTCCTTCATTGGCCAGTTCATTGGATAACGGTTGTCCAGACTCTGACGGAGATGGTTGGGTAGACGGTGGCAATGATGGTGAAGTCGATGATTGTCCAAATCAATGGGGCGTTTCAACTGTTGACCGTAACGGCTGCCCTGATGCGGATGGTGATGGTTGGTCTGATGATAATGACCCCTTCTACTTGGATCCAACACAATGGTCTGATGAAGATGAGGACGGGTATGGTGATGAGCCTGGTGGATTCCAAGCGGATGACTGCTTGAACTGGGCTGGTACTTCCAATCAAGATGGTGTATTTGGATGTGCAGACGGTGATGGTGATGGCTGGGCTGACCAGATTGATGGTTGGGACACAAATCCTGATTTGTGGTCAGATTCAGATTTAGATGGGTATGCTGATCAACGCGGAGATTCTCTAGAATCGGACGACTGTCCAAATGAATACGGGAAGAGTACCCTATTCTATCTGGGTTGCCCGGATATGGATGGCGACGGTTGGCCTGACATGAAAGATGGAGATACTGATGGGGACGGGTACATGGATACGACAGAATTGACTGCAAATCCACCTTCAGATCCACTAGATCCACTTTCGACCCCTTCGGATACAGATGGTAACTTTGTTGCTGATCACGAAGAGCCAGTCGAGAAGTCAACGATTCAAGATCCTGTAATCCAGGGTGTTGTGGCAGTCTTGGCTAGTGGATTTTTGATTACGCTCATCATGGCTTGGACGTTGTACTCCTCAGGTCGAGGAAAGCAACGTGAGTATGAATCCATGCTCTTGATGGTTGAAGAGGCAGAAGGGTATGCTGGTTTGTCAGAGGCTGAGCAAGAATTAGACAAGATGCTTGAATCCAACCTTCTTGGAGCTGGCCAAGGATTACTTCTCAAAGACCGTCTCGAATCCAAGCGCTTTGCCCTTGAGGATGATTTGGCCGGTGCAGGTTCTCATCCGGTAGGAAACAGCCAATCCGGGGATGCTGGCTTGGAGATGATTGCCGAGCATGGTAAAGTCGCTACTTGGGGTAGTGATCAATCCCAGTGGACGGCGGAGCAACAAGCATGGTATGATCAAGCCAAACAGTGGGGCGGATATTACGATGAAAGCGGAAATTGGGTCCCTGTAAACTAGTTGGTGTTAAGTTTACACTGGATTGATTAAACGCATCTCTGTGGCGCTATTTTGGTGAAAATATCTCATTGCTGCGCGAGTCTTTTTGCGGACCCTTGAAAAGGGGGTCGGCGTTCGCCGTATTTACCGAAGTGGAGGTAAAAACCCCCTCGGAAGTCCTGCAGGTGAAAATGAATGCACCCTGAAATGAAGGCTATTTACGACCGTGTTGTTGCTAGAGACCCAAATCAACCTGAATTCCACCAGGCGTGCCTAGAGGTGCTTGAGACCCTAGGTCCTGCGATTGATGCTCATCCAGAGTACATCCCGATTGTCGAGCGAATTTGTGAACCAGAACGAATCATCCAATTTAGAGTCACTTGGGTCGATGATCAAGGTCATCAGAAGGTCAATCGCGGATTCCGAATTCAGTACAATGGTGCGATTGGGCCTTATAAAGGTGGATTACGATTCCACCCGAGTGTCAATGAGAGTATTCTCAAGTTCCTAGCTTTTGAGCAGATTTTCAAGAACAGCCTTACGACTTTACCAATGGGTGGTGGAAAGGGTGGTTCTGACTTTGACCCCAAGGGCAAGTCCGATGGAGAAGTGATGCGATTCTGTCAAGCTTTCATGATGGAATTGTGGCGACATATTGGCCATAATCTAGACGTTCCTGCCGGTGATATTGGTGTCGGTGGCCGAGAAATCGGTTACATGTTTGGAATGTATAAGCGTCTTCGAAATGACTTTGAAAGCGGTGTACTGACTGGTAAAGGGAGATCATATGGTGGTTCTCTAATTCGACCTGAAGCGACAGGTTATGGTTTGGTTTACTTCGCGCGCGAGATGCTCGCAACCAAGGACAAGTCCTTTGAGGGTGCGAATGTAGCCATCAGTGGTTCAGGAAACGTTGCTCAATTCGCTTGCGAGAAGGTTCTCGATCTAGGTGGGAATCCTGTGACCATGAGTGACTCCAGTGGTTGGATTCATGACCCAGCTGGAATTGATCGTGAGAAGTTGGCTTGGATTATGGATTTGAAAAATAACCGTCGTGGTAGAATCAGCGAATATGCAGAGCACTTTGATGGAGTTACCTTCACAAAATCTCAACCAGATCCTTCTATCAATGGTCTATGGGCTGTACCAGTTGATGTCGCACTTCCTTGTGCTACTCAGAATGAATTGAATTCTGAAGAAGCACAGGCGCTCGTTGATGGCGGCTGTACAGCTGTTGCTGAAGGCGCAAACATGCCCTGTACCCCAGGGGCGGTAGAAATTTTCCAGAAGAATGGTCTACTTTTTGCACCCGGGAAAGCCAGTAATGCCGGAGGTGTGGCAACATCCGGTCTTGAGATGAGTCAGAACAGTTTGCGAATGAGTTGGACTCGTGAGAGAGTGGATGGTGAATTGGAGAGTATCATGATCAAGATTCACCAAAATGCGTATGAAACAGCGGAGAAGTACGGTATGCCTGGCAATTATGTTGCTGGCGCTAACATTGCAGGGTTCCTGAAGGTCGCCGAAGCAATGGATGCACAGGGTGTTGTTTGATTTTTGACTAACACCGTCAAAATCCGATTTCATCCAAAAGGAACAAGAATGCAATGGCGAGGCAAACAAACCCGATAATGACGTTTCCAAGTAGTCCGAGAGTACTATTGGTCGTACTTTGTCCCTGTTCACTTTGCCAAGTCGCCCTACTACTGTAGTAAGCCGCATCAAGCATCAGTCCTATGGCCCAAATAAAGCAACACAATCCACACGCTAAATCCTCCTCGAACAAGAAAAATCCAAAGAGGACATACACGCCGATTCCGATCGCCATTACGATGTATGAAATGTGCCGAAGATTTGTTTCAGGTTTGAATTCGGGGTTTGGGACGTAAATCACTTGTTGGCCTACTTGTCCTGTTAGCACCTGTTGCTGCGGTATAGTGCTTCCAACCACAACTTGTTGTGGTGCTTTTTTTTCTTCATTTGACCAAGGTGCTGTTGCTTCCATGAGGTGATCACCTAAATTGCAGTAGGTGCCACATGATCGTCATCCTTGTCATCAGGAGTTCGTACACGGTTCCAGACATTCGACATCAAGTCTGAATGGCATTTGGCGCAATAATGGAATCGCCTGTAGGCTTCATGGAATGAGTAAGCCTTCTTTCCGGTTGCCACCAAGTATCCTTCAGGAGAAAGTCGAGAAATGGTAGTTCCATCCTCATCGCAACCGGGAAAATCGCAACGGGGCATTGAATTCACAGACATGCCTACACTTCCTACCTATTCAATCCTCGTCCTGCACCGGGGGAGTGATCACCACTAGGGGTACGTTCGCTTCAACATTCATTCCATCTTCGCAATGAACTTCAATTACAGTTCCAGAAATGGGTGCTGCAACTTCATTTTGCATTTTCATTGCCTCTAGGATTAGAATCGTTTGTCCTTCTTCGACGAAATCTCCTACGCAGACCTCGACAGTGACCACTTTGCCAGGCATACTGGCACTGACGGTCCCACTTCGTTTCCTGCTCCCTCCACTACCTCGCTTGCGAGGTGCGGCGCCCTTGGTTTCAGGAATGGTAAATTCGAATGTCCGTCCTTCGATAGTAACACTGTATTGCTCTCCATCAATCTCAATTTCGACTTCAAACTCTTCACCATCGATGATTACCTTACGAATTTCACTCACCATCTCACCTCCAAGTAGATCGCTTGCGACGATGTTCCAACACATTGTTTGCTCCCATCCGGGTCCGCCGATGATCTTGGCTCCAAGCCGCACCCAATTTTCTGCCCATTTCTCCCCGCTCATCGGTCACTTTTTCCATGGATAATACGGCGATTAAGGCAACGGCTCGTAGCAACTCTTCACGCTCAGAAAAGTCTGTTTTAAGCAGTACCTCAGGTTTGCTTTCGCGGGCTGATTTCAATACCTCCTCAAGAGATTTTGCATATGAGTCCGCAGTCATAGTTCTACCTCAAAGGGGGATATTTCCGTGTTTTCTTGCTGGTCGCGTTTCTTCTTTGTCAAGCAGCATGGCTAGGGCCTTTACCAAGCGGTTACGGGTATCGCTAGGTTCGATTACATCGTCGATGTAACCCATGGCAGCGGCTTGGTAAGGATTTGCAAATCTCTCAGTATATTCATCCACCAGGCGTTGGCGCTCTTCTTCTGGATTTCCAGCAGCATGTATTCTTCTACGATGAATGATTTGAACGGCTCCATCAGCACCCATTACAGCCAGCTCTGCAGAGGGCCATGCTACATTGTAATCTGCACGAATATGCTTGGAACACATTACATCGTAGGCACCACCGTACGCCTTGCGCATAATCACAGTCATCTTCGGAACGGTGGCTTCAGAATATGCGTAGAGTAATTTTGCACCATGTCGAATGATTCCTCCCCATTCTTGATTGGCACCCGGAAGGAAGCCAGGAACATCGACCAAGGTGACCAAAGGAATTCCGAACGCATCGCAGAATCGAACAAATCGAGCCGCTTTGGTGGATGCGTCGATATCGAGGCAACCAGCCAGTACCTTGGGTTGATTGGCCACAACCCCAATGGTTGAACCATTTAAGCGACCAAATCCAACAACAATGTTCGCTGCAAAGCTAGCTTGAACCTCAAGGAATGCTCCCGAGTCAAGAATTTCAGAAATGACCTCATTTACATCATAGGGTTTGTTTGGATCGTCGGGAACAATAGAGTCTAACGATTCACACAACCGTGTCGCTGAATCGCCTGTATTTTTCAGAGGGGTTCCTGAAAGGTTGTTTGAGGGGAGTAACCCGATCAATTCTCGGGTTAGATCGAGGGCATCTTCATCTGAGGAAGCTGTAAAGTGAGTGACACCTGACTTACTCCCATGTGTCATTGCACCACCTAAATCCTCGAATGAAACTTCCTCATTGGTCACCGTCTTGATGACCTCAGGTCCAGTGATGAACATGTGCGATGTTTGGTCCACCATGATGACGAAATCTGTGATGGCTGGGCTGTATACTGCTCCACCTGCACATGGACCCATAATCACACTGATTTGCGGGATGACTCCACTAGCGCGCACGTTACGGAAGAAAATCTCTGCATACGATCCTAGGCTGGCAACCCCTTCCTGAATTCGGGCACCCCCAGAATCATTCAGGCCGATTACAGGAGTTCCAGATTTCATCGCCATATCGAGAATTTTGCATATTTTGAGACCATGCATCTCACCCAAACTTCCACCATAGACTGTAAAGTCCTGTGCAAAGCAGTGTACGGGTTTTCCATCAATGGTCCCATGGCCACATACTACACCATCTCCTGGGATAATGTTCCCTTCCATGCCAAAATCGGTGCAACGGTGCTCGACCAAAGCATCCACTTCTTGGAACGTACCTTCGTCAAGTAACAATTCCAACCGTTCTCTAGCGGTTAACTTGCCTCGATTGTGTTGTGCATCAATGCGTTGAGAGCCTCCTCCAGCTTCGGATTGGGCCTTTCTACGACGCAATTCGTCGAGTCGTTCATCTGCTGCTCTCATCGCCCTCAACCCCCTCGTTGTCACAAGCCGCCCATGAAGATAGCCCCCTATGGGGGCTGTTTTTGCCATACGAGGGGTTCAAATCGAAATCCCGGCTCGAGAACAACATGCCCACCCCATTGCGCATCGTAATCGCCAAGCCTGGCTTGGATGGTCACGACCGTGGTGCAAAAGTCGTTGCCAGGGCTCTCAGGGATGCAGGTCACGAAGTTATCTACACAGGTTTACGTCGTACACCAGAGCAAATCGTACGTATTGCGATGGATGAAGACGCTCAAGTCCTTGGCCTATCTTCATTGTCGGGTGCTCATGGGTTTCTTTTTCCCAAGGTCTGTGAATTACTTCGTGAGGCAGGACTTGATGATGTGATTGTATTTGGTGGGGGTATCATCCCCGAGCGAGATCGACCTGCGTTGTATGAGGCGGGTATTTCAGCGATATTTGGGCCTGGGACTACTTCGAATGAGATGATTGAGTTTCTCGAAAATTTGGAGGTGTGAATTTGAATCGGCGCGAGCTTGCTCGGGCATTGTCAAATCCTGAATCAATTGTGGCCGCTGAACGGCCCAGTGAACCATGGTGCGTACTTGGCGTCACCGGCGCTCCAGGCGTCGGGAAATCATGTTTGGTAGACCATATCGTTCAGCAATGGCTCAATACTGGTGAAAGGGTTGCTATTTTGGCTGTTGACCCATCTTCTCCGATCTCGGGAGGTGCTCTTCTTGGTGATCGGATGCGAATGTCGTCTGTCGATGATGGGGATGATGTATTCTTCCGCTCTATAGCAACAAGAAATTTGCCAGGCGGGGTACCTTCTCACTTGAATCGAATGGTCGATTTACTAATCGAGCAAGGTTGGACCAAGGTCATCATCGAAACTGTTGGAGCAGGACAATCTGAAATTCGTGTTGTTGCAGTCGCGGATCGAATTTTGTTGGTCGAGGGTCCCGCACGAGGTGATGTAATTCAAGCAGAAAAGGCAGGGATTCTCGAATTGGCTGATATCATTGCGGTGAACAAGTGTGACTTGGATGGAGCAGAACGTGTCGCAGACGAAATCCGTTTGTCTCTCAATTTTTCTGCTGAGGATTCAGCACCAGTTGTGCTTTGTTCTGCTGAAACAGGAGAGGGTGTACAGAATCTGGTTGACACGATTGAAAATGTGGCCCTTGCGCGCGGACCTGCAATTGCCAAAGCTCGAGAGCGACTATTGGCAGCACATCAAGAATTGATACTCTCTCATCCAAATTTCACCGATGCACTCAAGGGCCTTTGTGACGGACGGTATACCACTAAAGAGGCACTCCAGCTTCTCAAATGAGGTTCAAGCATGTCGGAAATAGAGTTCGATGCAGATGAGGAAATTCAGTATGAAGTTGACCATGTCAAACATAGCGTTGGGGGTAGAGGCGGGCATATGTTCCGGCGTTTGTTTCATATTTCGATGGCTCTAATTCCTTGGATATACTATGTGCATGGCGAAGTAATTGGAGATTTGCTTTCCATTGAACCGATTCAATTTGTATCTGCGGTTGGAATTTCCCTACTTGTCTTCGAAATGATTCGAATTCGGTTTGGAATTTTGATTTTTGGACAACGAGAATATGAGAAGCACCAGATTAGTGCTCTCGCATGGGGTGCACTTTCAATTTCTGTGACCTTTGTGGCATTGTACGGTTGGTCAGGTGGGGCAGATGTCCATGAGGGTTGGTTGACCATCCCGATTGTCTTGTCATTGACCTTTGGCGATCCAGCGATTGGAGAAGCTCGGCGTAAGGGATTGGATAATCAATCTGTATTCGTAATCGGTTCATTGGTTTGCGGCATAACTTGGCTTGGATGTGCTTATTTTCTTGGAACTCCCTATTGGATGGCGATTTTGATGGGGCCACTGACCACTGCTGCAGAGTGGCCTAAACTACGATGGATTGACGACAATGCGACCATGGTTCTCATCCCTCTGGCAGTGACGATTTTACTGGCGCCATTCTTGTAATGCATCTCTTTGACGCGCTACGTTTACAAAGCGAATTCAGGTGGCGCGACCATGACAGCCGATTTTGAGGCGCCTCTAGAGGACGAAGCACCTGGCCAAGGCCTCTACATTTTCGCCTATCTGTTTTCGATGGCCGCTTTGGCTGTAACCATGTTCCTCTACACGTAATCCTACAAGGACAGACCACGCCTTGAAATGCGTTGACGTTTGGCGTAGTTCATGTGCGGTATTGCCGGTATCTTCGGCCCCAATGGGGATGATTCCGCACTTGCATACTCAATGGCATCTATGCTGAAACATCGCGGGCCTGATGGGATTCAATCCTGGTCGGAATCATGTGAACATGGTGGAATCGGATTGGGTCATACTCGATTATCGATTGTGGATGTCACCGGCTCTACTCAACCACTACATTCGGACAACGGTTGTGTATTGGTGATGAATGGAGAAATATACAATCATGATCATATTCGTAACGAAGAGCGAGGATATCCATTCCGAACAAAGGGGGATGGTGAATCGATTCTTGCAACTTATGCTGCTCGGCAAGATGATGTGAATTGGGTTCAACGATTGGATGGTATCTGGTCATTTGCTCTTTGGGATACCAAACGCAGTGTACTCATCCTATGTCGTGACAGATTGGGTGTCAAACCCTTGGTACGCACTCAAACCTCAGATGGAAACCTCCTATTTGGTTCTGAAGCCAAATCACTTCGGGCATATCCCCGGTATACATCGGCCATTGATTTGAATGCCCTAATTGCCCGTATTGCGTTTGAGTATCCTTTGGATGAAACTACCCTGTTTGAGGACGTTTATTCCGTTGAGCCTGGCACAATCGAAACTTGGTCATTATCTGAATCAGGTGCAACATTACTACACAGTAAACGATGGACAAGTCGATTTCGTTCTAATCCAGATGATTCATGGAATCCAGTGGGAGACGCTTCCACCTTACTCGAGTCATTGACGAGTTCGGTCGCTGATCGGTTGATGTCTGATGTTCCACTTGGCATTGTACTTAGTGGAGGTTTGGATTCAGCCATGGTTGCTGCAATTTCTGACGAAGCTTCGCGACGAACTGGTTACCCATTGCCGGCATGTTGGACCGTTGCAGAATCTGAAGAAAATCCAGATTGGAAAGCGGCCGAATTGGTCTGTCAAGCTTTAGACCTAGATCATCATCAATACGTTCTCAAAGACAATGCGTTTGATACATCTCTGCCAAATTTATCTTGGCATGGAGAGGACTTGGATGTCACAGTCTTATTTTTCCAACCCCTCTTTTCCATCATGTCAAAATCTGTCAAAGTAGGGTTGTGCGGGCAGGGTGCAGATGAATTACATGCCGGATATCCCAGGTACCGGGATTTAGGAAGTCACCAGCGCTTGATTCATTCAAGACTTGATTCCTGTGAACATCCTTTCGCTAATCGATTACGAGAAGGAATCATTGACAACTCCGGTTGGCGAGGTGAACACAATCCGAGCACGGCATTTTCTGATTTACAGTCTACACTGGATTACGAAGTGAATCACGGGCAATTGACGAATTTTCAGTTGCGTTTGGTCGATCGACACAGTATGGCACATGGATTGGAAGTGCGTGTACCATTCCTAGGGCAATCCCATGTTGGTGCATCCTCAATGCTTCCACTGAGCTGGAAACTCCCAAATCATACTGAAAAGGCCGCTTTACGTGCTGCTGCTAGTTTGACTAGATTACCAAAAGAAATCGTGGCACGTCCAAAAATGCCTGCAGGGCGTGCAACTTCTCCGACCATGATTGACAATTTGTTAAGTGAATTACATGGACATGCATTAGAATATGCGAATGATATTCCTGAATTGGTAGGGATGTTCAATGGTCAGCCTGAAATCTCGTTGGGATTGCGACTGTTCCGTTCACTGCACATTACAGACGGGGGATTTGGCCGTGAAGGAAAGGATTTGATGACATTGTTAGAGGACGTGGACTAATGTCGTATCTCGGTCCAGATATTCTCGCCGAACTCGAATCAAAAATCGTCGAGAAAGAAGAGGAAATCAAAGACTGGTTTGCACAAAAAAGGGCCCAGTTTGAAATGCCAATTTATGGTTCAGTCGATATCCGTGATGCCAATTGGAAAGTTGCAGTCGTCGATGCCAATCAATATCCTGCTGGATTCAACAATTTACGAGATGGCGACATTGGTCAACATTTCCGAGCAGCCATCGGTGACGTAAAGCATGTACACATTTGGCCTGAGGCTCACACACGAAATCCTGCCTATGATGCGCATTTGGATTCCCTATCCTCAATCTTGGAGGGTGAGGGATATGCGGTGACTGTCGGTATCCTCGAGCAAAATGGTAGTGACCCTGTGAATATCGGGGGGGCGATTCCTGACTTGATTCTCCTCAACAATGATCTGACAGATGGGCCACTCCCTGACCTTGGAATCACCATCTTGCCATCTCCAAAAATGGGTTGGTATCAGCGTCGGAAATCGGCACACTTCAGAGTGATTCAACCACTCATTGACGAAATATCTGAATTGCTTGAGATCGACCCTTGGCTGTTGTCAACACAATGGTTTGTCTCTGAAGGGAAGTGTTTGGACAAAGACACCTGTCGCACATTGTTGGCCGCTGAAGCCGATGAATTCTTGGCAAATCTACAAACAAAATATGACCAATATGGAATTTCAGGCACACCTACTATTTTCGTGAAAAACGACTCTGGAACCTTCGGTTTGGGTATCATTGAGATTACCTCGGGAGATGATTTACTCGAATTGTCGAATCGTAAGTTGCGCAAGCTCACATATGGAAAAGGAGGTGCAGAAGCAGAGGATTTCCTCTTACAAGAGGGAGTTCCAAGTGCACTTTCTTGGCAAGGAATGGTTGTCGAACCTGTTGCCTATTGTGCGAATGGGCGTGTCGGTGGCTGGTTTTATCGGGCGAATGCCAAGAAAGGGGAAATGGCCAATCTGAACAGTCCTTCATCTGTATTTATTCATCCAGATGAAATTGATGATGTCGCAATTGAATCAAGGCGTAACCATTGGCACATGCTCGTCGCGGAGATTGCCATGATTGGCATCGCGATTGAAACAACTTCACTCTAATTCATCACTCGTCATTTCGGGTGGTTCATCCATACCCATGATTTCATAATTTGAGGGGAACAGTGCGACCATCACTCCAGCGATTCCAACCACAAGTGCCCACCAGAACATTTGGTAAGCGATTGCCATTTCTAATGCAATGGCAACCAATAGGAGTCCACCCAGGTTTGAAATCCAAACCAGGCGCTTGAATGTGGCCAATCCTACACCTTTCGTGGTCCCAGACATTGATTCTGGGCCAAATTCTGCGCCAAATCGGATTGGATTATCATCTGCCATGTTTACTACCTCCACAGTTTTCTTACATCAAACATTGTCATCGGTCAATCATGATAATCGCGTCGGTTGGACAGGCCAAAACACATAGTCTACAACCTGTGCAGGGGTCCCTCAATACCTTTGCTTTTCGATTTACATCGATGTTCAGGATTGGGCTGGCTAGAGGTGTATCGTATAATTCGATGGCGTCATCATCACAAACGAGTGTGCATTGGTCACAACCGATACAGAGATCTTCCTTGACGAAGGCTACCGTTCCAGGGCCTCCCTTGACTTTTTCACGCGCTTCGGTACGCATTGAATTCAAGGCAAGGCGGATCCGTGCGGCTTCATTCAACCGCCTAGACTCCAACTCCTCGCGTGTGGTCATAGTCATCCGGGGTCGGCAGTTCTTCTCAAATCTTCCTAAGCAAAGAAGGTCAACCAGAGTGGATGAATCGAAATCACAAACGCTACACAGAATCCAGTCAGCGTCCCCTTGGCCATATTGGGACGGTCATAACCCATCGCAATGAGAATCAGGAAGAATCCAATGATTAGGTCACAGATCATCCCAATCCAAGCAGCCTTCCAGGACAATCCTGCGGCTACTGTCAGTGTAGCGACAGGCCCAATCATGAATCCCGAAATCCAATCTCGGTCAATCCTGACCAAGTATCTCACGCCTGCTTCTTTGCCTCGACTTGTCGAGCAAGGAATGACACAACATCGAGGATCTCGAAGTCATGCTTAGGGTCGCCTTCAAACTTGAGACACTCAAAGTGAGTTACACATTTTGGACAGGATGTGAGCATGATGTCGGCACCCGTTGCACGAACCTCATCGAATCTTTGGACACGCAAAGCGCGACTATCTTCGTTGCAAGACATCATACTGGATACACCACAACAAAGTGCATCTTCACCATGATGTTCCATCTCGACCAAGTCAACCCCCTCAATGGAGCAAACTAAATCTCTGGGCTCATCGTAAATTTCCATTTGTCTGCCCAAACGGCAAGGGTCATGGTAGGTCACTGTTACATCTTCCTCAGTCTTGAGGTTCATGTCAAAGCCATTCTCAACCAAGAATTCAGTGGTGTGCATGACCTTGATTCCTTCCAACTCGTAATCCTTGGCAAAGGTGCGGAAACACTCTGCACAACTTGAGACCAGTGTGTCAATTCCACTGGCCTGAATTTTCTTTTGGTTGTAGGCCTTCAACTTTTCAAAGACTTCATCCATGCCTTGCCACTTCTGATCGTGACCACAGCATTTGAGGAAATCTCGGCCAAGGTATGCAACGTCTTTTTCCATTTCTTCAAACAGTGTGAAGGCAGAGGTAGTTGCATCTCCAAGGTTCATCTCACCTTCGTTGACATGGCTGAAAATCATCTCTTGGTCTAGGTAGTCGACACATCCTGGATAGTAACCGATACTGGAATCGATAGGGTAATCCTCAATGGGGATGAAATCAGCATCTCGCTCCGCTTCAGCTTCAGCAGCGAGAACTGCCTGCAACACAGTGTGAGGGACATTCGTAGCAGGGGGCCCACCCACAATGAGAGCCCTTCGCATGTCGACGTAGGAATCGTAGTCGACCAATTGTGGGCATGCGTTGGAGCAGGCAGAACAAGTTAGACAGGAATACAGAGGTACCCCATCGTCCTCATTGTTCCAGGTATTGTAAATGATGTTGAGTTTGTCACCTGCATTAAACAAGCGTACAGGACAAGCATCATCACAAAGGTCACAACCGTAGCATTTGTTCATTTCATATTCGTAACCACGAGCCATGCTGCGCATGAGCATGAACACTACAGCACCGACACCCAAACAGGGGATGAATAGCGAGTAGATCAGTTTTGCATCCAAACTCTTGGGGTTTTTGTGATAAGTTGGATTTTCGACCATATGGTTGGAAAGAGATGCAATATCCAAGCCTATGTCTGCTCTGGTGAGATTGGTTGGATCTTCTCGGTTCAATGCCTGACCATTTTCACCAATGAGAAGGGGTTGGTAAGCGATTACATTCATGCCTGCAAAGACGGTGTATGACGAATTGACGCCGGTCCACATTGTTGAGAAAGCAATGTCATATTTACCAGGTTCAAGTTTCAGCATCATGTTTTGACAAGTGCCTTCAAACAGTGTTTCGTCTGAGTTGTGCTCACTTACGGACATGGTTCCTACTCCCGTACCGATGCCCCATTCGCTTGAACGCTCATTGCATGCGAGGTCAACATAGACGGTTTCAAGTCCGAAATCTTCGACGTCAAGGACCCAAGAATCAGAAATTGGGACTTCTCCAGAGGCGTCATTGCCTGTCTCTGCCCACTCTTGCGAGATTCCGTTTCTGCCGATTTCTGTATCGGTGTGGCCATTCACTCCACTGAAATCAATTAAGTTGGCTTGGGTGGGTTGGTAAATGCCCCAGTTGAGGAAGTGGCCTGCAGTTACAAGACAGAAATCAGACCGACTGTAAGCATCTTCACCCTCAAACTTAGAATTCTCCCAAGCAGGATTTGCGAGACTTTGCTCGTAGGTCAAACAGTCCTCTTCAATCATTTCCCAATGGTGGCCTTCGTTGATGTCAACGAGTGTGTCAACAGGCTGACCACGAAGTTCTTCCAGAGCCGATACTTCATCCATTGCTCCAAGTCCGCCCTGGTCCCAGAATCCATTGTTGTAAACAGGCCAAGTGACTGAGCACAAAATGATGGTCACAAGTAATGTTCCAAGGGAAATCTGCTTGCCCAACTGTGGTGTGGTCCTCGCACCAATCGATTTGACCATGAACCACCTAATGCCCATGTACAGGGCGATCCATATGAAAATCCCAGTCAATATCCATGGCACAGCATTGAACAATTCTGCAAGCCAAGGTGCCCTTGTCCCACAATTTAGGCCAGCATGAGAATTCAACTGACAGAAATCGGTTCGATTTTTCCCATATAATTCGAGGAAGATATTGATTGAGAATACGCTGATGAACCAAACGTGAGCGAGATAGATGGCACCAGCAGTTGCAAACCATGGGTCTTCAACTCCTCTCTTCTCCCGCCCTGGAAGGAATGGTGGCAGTGCGAGAATGCCGACAGGGAGGCCGGTAATCGCCGCGCCCCACCATGCTGCGTTCCAAGCAATGACGGGTTGTCCAAAGAATGCACCAATGGGTCCGGCAGGGATCTCGAATTGTGGCAAGTATTCGCCCCAACGTAAGTACCCGTAACTGAATAGAACGTACCAATCTGGGAACACGAATCCGGCCTGCGCATAAGGGTCAGCTGCGCCGTGAAGTGGCGGGGGGATCAGCCAAGAGTAGAATGCCAGAACAGCTACCATCGACGCGAGAATAATTCCATCTCGAAGTACTTCATGTGGCCAAAACGCATGGCCGACAAATACGCGTCTGCGCTCATCATCAGCAGATTGGAGGCTGTCCTTCTCACGAACGTAGGTGTCCGCAATCCGGCCAAGGTTCTCAATTAGTCCCATTTTTTTTCAACTCCAATCAATGCGGCTCCGCAATCCCCTGAACCCACACAATGAACAGATGGATTAGAATCAGGGTTGTTACAATTACAGGCAAAATGAACACGTGTAGGAAGTACATTCTCGTTACGGTTTGATAGGTTAGGCTTGTGCCTCCAAACATTGCGCTTGCGACCCATGGTCCGATTAGAGGTGTACTGTTTGCCATGTTGATTCCGATGGTTGCAGCACCGAAGGCCAAGCTATCCCATGGGAGTAGATATCCAGAGTAACCGAAGAAGATTGTGAAGAACATCAAACCGACTCCAATGAGCCAGTTCAATTCACGCGGGTTGCGGTATGCTCCTGTGAAATATACTCGACACATGTGCAGGAATACTGCGGCGACCATGAAGTGAGTTGTCCAGTGGTGGATCGAACGGATGATGTAGCCAAATGGCAACTGAGTCATGATGAATTCCATACTTGAGTAAGCGGGAGTAGGATCACCCTCTCCACCAGGGACGTAGTATATCCCCAGAATGGTTCCAGTAATGACCAAGATGATGAAAGCTAGGAAAGAGATTCCACCCAAACAATACAGTGGGTACCAATACCAAATGATTCGTAATTTGTACTTCTCAGCGTGTGTCAGCGGCATTTGTCTGTGCATACTGTGGTAGGCGTCACGGGACATGGCCCAGTAATCTTGGACACGGAATCGGGTGTCGAGCCACGAAAACGCCCATAGGAACGACTTCTCAATCAAACCCAACTTACCAGTTGATTCAACAGCACGAAGAATTTCTTTTCGGGGCATTTCCTCATTCTCTTTTCTCAGAGTGAACGCCACGATGACCGTGATGATAGCAATAAACAGTCCCAGCAACCAAACTTGTAACATCATTTCACCTCAATCACAGAATGTGTACCACTCTTGGTACGTTGAAAGTCCCTTGATTACATCATCTTCCACCGTGAATGGAATCAATGGCAATCCCACGGGTGCGGGTCCACCAGTCAAGCGTACACCAAAGTAATCGAATGTAGAACCATTGCCACGATTTCGATTTCGATTCTTCTCAAGCATAGTTGGATCATATCGCGATGAATGACATATACAGAACAATTTGTTCCCGCCCGCATCTACTCCACCAGGGAGCCAAGTATCTGCAGTGAAGTCATTGGCAACCAACTGCCACCCTGGGATGCAACACAAGTGAGGGCAGCGACTGAACATCAGTAAGATGTTGTCATGAGGTTGGAGTGATGTATCGGGGCTGCCATCCTCCAGCACAACATCGAAAATTTCTCGACCGTGTCCAATGAATGTTCCTGCCGCATCATAACCTTCGCCGTACTGAATACGTGGTACTCCCTCGGCTGGTGGTTTCGATTCATTTTCTTCATGAGGGACGTAAACGATGTTTACGGGCATACCACTCCACACGCCTTGTGCACCAGCCATACCGGTCCCGGATTTCGCTGCTTCAGCAACAAGGTGAGACTTTTGCATTTCTTGCTCGTGAAGTGCACCATACCAAACCGTATCCTCTTGTCCTTTTGGAACCCAATACTTGACGCCAGTGTCTTCTTCACCAGTTGAGGCTTGTCCCATCAGGAACGATGCGAAGCCAACGGCTCCGAGACTTGCCATGGCGATCGCGCCACCTGCGGCATTGAATGTGTATTTCATGAATCGGCGACGATCTAGCATCGAACCGTCATCCCCTGCTCCGCTTGAATGGGAGCCAGGAGCGGGTCGGAGTCGAAATTGTCTAGCCATATTTACACCTTGTAGTTCTTCCAGCTGTTGGGGTCCTTCGGGGTGATGTACTTATTCCGTCGATGCTTAACAACCAATGTATCTGGCATCACCCATTTCAGATACACGATACCCATGATGATGATTGTGGTTAGCATCATTGCG
>MDTB01100441.1_pt1 | contig 19406 bp, 25 predicted proteins | sample 811161 | NCBI WGS metagenome assembly MDTB01 (sample SAMN05326650, study PRJNA326480) | marine metagenome | isolation source: seawater | place: Mediterranean Sea | collected 2009 | reverse complement strand
GGATCGGTAAAATTAAGTACCATAATTAGTCCTCCTATAGCGACTATTTAAATGTGTAACCATTTGGCTTACACGGGTTAATAAAACGTAGACCCAATTAGCATCTACACTGCGTATATGGATGCGTTTGTAAAAAATTCAACATTTATTTTGATATCTGCAAGGTTTTTGATTAATCTTCTGATATGTCCGTTTTATCGCCTTGTATTTCAGTTTGTTTGCATGATCCCGCAACTGATTATTGCTACGGTTGTGGTCGTACCCATGCAGAAATCCATACTTGGAAAAGTCCACAAACTGATCAGGAATGGAAATTGAAAAATCTTAAAGAGATCAAAGCACGTTTGAGCGGATTTCAACATGAGGCTTTTGAGAGGTCATACGCATACAAAAAAAAGCATGGTGTATCACCCATTAAAGAGCTGAAACTAAAAGGGGAATACAAATGATTACATTACTTTACGCATCACTCTTAGGGCTCTTACAAGTGACGCTGGCTTACAAAGTAGGTAGCAGCCGTTTAAAGACCAATACCTTGTTAGGTGACGGCAATCAATCTGAGGTTTTACAAAAAGTTAGGGCGCATGGGAATTTAACTGAGTACGTGCCCATCTTTTTAATTTTATTGGCTTTAATTGAAATGCAAGGAGTAGCCCTGTGGAAAATCCATGTGCTTGGATCATTGTTTTTCTTAGCAAGAATTGCCCACAGCTACGGTATGTATATTTCAACTGAAAGTACTCCGCCTAGGCTCATTGGTATATTAGTGACTTGGTTCTCGATAGCGGGCATGTCAGTCTATGGATTGATAAATTATATTTTGAACTCATTGATGTAAAATTGGTCTTATAAGTATGAAAAATAAAACTATTCTTTCTTTACTTGTCCTCAGCTTAACTGGACCTATGGATATTGCTGCCAAAGGTAAAATTGAATTTGATGAAATCAAAGACAGTATCTGGACGTTAACACAAAATGCCTCTCAAAGTAGGTTAAGAGGTGGCGGCCAAGTCCTTTATTTTATGTCTGGCGATGCTTTTCATACCTATACTGCAAGACGCGACCAAGAGTGGGATACTTTTTCAATCATTGATTCAAGAAACCTTGAATACCTCATCAAAGGCGATCAAATTCAATTACTTGAATCTAAATTTAGTGACCGTGTTTTAAAAGTGAAATTATTATCCGGCATTCGAAAGAAAAAAAACTATTACATTATTACTGATGATTTACTGAAGAACTTTACTCAATTGGAGGAAACCAATGAAGCAGGTTAGTTATCTTATTCTCTCAATTTTAATTATTACCGGTTGTGCATATAGCTCACAGCGTCCGGATGTGGTGGATCGTTCAGTTGCACAAAGAGCTCAATCAGTAACTTTTGCGACGGTTGTGGATATTGATAGAGTAGTTATTGCTGGAGATCGCGAGGTGGGTGCCGCTGCAGGTGCACTAATTGGTGCTGCTGCTGGTCAATCGGTAAGTGATTCTGAGATTGAGTCAGGTATCGGTGGTGTATTAGGTGGTTTGGTGGGCTCTGCTGTCGGCTCGGCAGTTGGTGATACAGTTACTCGAAAAGCTGCGATAGAGCTATTGCTTGAACTCGATAACGGTAAAACAATCTCCATCATTCAAGAAGAAAGTCAATACATGTTCGCGGTGGGTCAAAGAGTCAAAATCATTAAAAGTTCCGGAAAATCTAGAGTTCTGCCTCTGGAATGAATGACGATCTAAGTTCACTGATCTACAACAAATCCCTCGACTTGATTTCAAGGCGAGAGCACTCGAGGGGTGAACTTTATATAAAATTAATCAAGCGCTATCCTGATGCGCAAGAGCTTATCAATGAAACGCTTGATAAGTTAAATCTTAATAAACTATTGGATGATGCTCGTTTTGCTGAGATGTACGTGATGGCTCGAGCAAAAAAAGGTTTTGGACCTCAGCGTATTAAGATGGAGCTGCAACAAAAACAAGTCGGGAGCATTGAAATTACTTATGCAATTGATGCCTTTGAAGGCTGGGATGAAATTCTCAGACACGAGCTGGATAAAAAATATAAACAACCAACCGAAGACTTTAAAGAGATCATGAAGCGCAAACAATTTCTCTACAATCGAGGGTTTTCTCAGGCTCAAATTGAATCAGTTTTAGATCAGTCGTGATATCATAAAACGCTATGTCATATGAGGTTTTAGCGCGTAAATACAGACCTGCATTATTTGCAGAAGTGGTTGGCCAAGACCATATTTTACAAGCCCTACAGAATAGTTTGATCAGCGGGAACCTGCATCAGGCTTTCATTTTTAATGGCACTCGAGGAGTTGGAAAGACCACCATAGCTAGAATCCTTGCTAAAGCTCTCAACTGCCATAATCGTGGTGAAGGATCTGAGCCTTGTGATGCATGTGTTGCATGTGAGGAAATCAAATCGGGTCATCATTTAGAATTTATTGAAGTCGATGCTGCCTCAAGAACCGGTGTGGACGATATGAGAGATCTACTTGAATCCGCAGTGTACAAACCTGCCAATGCAAATTATAAAATCTATCTCATTGACGAAGTACATATGTTATCAAAAAGCTCTTTTAATGCACTGTTAAAAACTTTAGAGGAACCACCTCCACATATGATTTTTTTGATGGCAACTACAGAATTGGATAAAGTTCCCAAGACAGTGCTATCACGATGCTTGCAACTTAATCTCAAGGCGTTAGCGCAGACTCAAATAGCCAATCATATGAATACTATTTTGGACAAGGAGAGCGTTCAATATGATCCTGAAACTACTCAATTGATTGCACAAAGTGCTCAAGGATCGGTTCGTGATGGTTTGACTTTGCTTGATCAAGCAATTGCATTCGGAGCAGGAAAACTTGAAATCAGCCAAGTGAAGGAATTATTAGGCACCATTGATGATGTCTATTTATTTGAGTTGGTTGAGCATATTCTTGCAGGTAATGGAGAGGGTGCACACCATTCGTTACAGCGTATCTTAGAGCTGCAGGTCGATTATCAAAAAGTTATCGAGGCATTGATAGACCTAATGCATCAATTAACCATGACCCAGCAACTTGGATCTGAAGATGAGGATCTTGTTAGGCTTGCAGATTCTGTTGACGGTGAATTGCTACAACTTTTATATCAAATAGCTGTCAATGCTTTAGAGAAATTCTCTGTTCATCCGAGCCCTTATCAGGCTGTAGAAATGTGCGTTCTGAGGATGCTAACCTTTCACCCCTTAAATGAGTCCAAACCTCAAATAAACGAAAAAAAAAATCTTAAACCCAAGATAAAAGCTGATGTCAGCAAAACTCCAAAGAAGATGGCAAGGGAGGAAGTAGCAGCTCAACAACCAGATAAAGAAATTAAAGTTTCTGTAACCAACGGCACAGCAGCTTCTGAGGAATCACTTTCCATTAGTGACTGGCCAAAAGACTTTGAAAAATTAGATTTAAATGGTATCAGTTATCAACTTTTTAGTGAACTTGAATTTAAAGAAGTGATCGGCAATAAACTGGTCTTAGTGAAGCCTAAGAATTTTTCATCTCCAACACCTGCATTACTTGAAGAGTTTGGTGATAAATGTAAAGAGTATTTTAAAGTCAGGCCTGAAGTTGTGATCGAGGAGGGGAACGTCATTAACTCACCCTCTTTATTGAAAGAAAAAATTTCCAATCGAAATTTACAGTCCACCATTGAAGAGCTGGAAAATCAGCCAATTATTTCAGAGATTCTTAAATCATTTGATGGCACAATTGAACCTGATTCCATTAGCACTAAAGAATGAAACGAGATCTTTTATTTGACTTAATTGAGGCGCTAACAATTTTACCAGGAGTGGGGAAAAAATCAGCTCAACGCATGGCTTTGTATCTACTTGACAAGAACAAAGATGGTGCAGCTTATCTTGGGGATACCCTTAAAGAGGCTTTAGAAAATGTCCAGCGTTGCAAGCAATGCCGTATTCTAACCAGTGACGAATATTGTCGAATCTGCTCGGATTCTTCAAGAGATCAGAGTAGCTTATGTATTGTTGAAAGCCCTTCAGATGTTTTAGCCATAGAATCAACAGGTGGATTTAAAGGACGTTATTTTGTACTGATGGGCAGACTTTCGCCCATTGATGGCATCGCACCTGAAGATTTAGGTATTCCGGATTTACTGCAACACATAAAAACTGATCATATCGAAGAAGTTATTTTGGCTACCAGCTCAACCGTTGAGGGTGATGCAACGGCATACTTTATTAAAGATCATCTTAACGATGTGAAGGTTTCAAGAATTTCTCATGGCATTCCTATTGGGGGTGAATTAGAGTATGTAGATAGCAATACAATAGCCAGAGCGATTCAAGGGAGGATCGATATTTCATGACAATTAAATCGGATAAATGGATAAAGAAGATGGCTCAAGAGCATCAGTTGATTGAGCCCTTCACTGAGAATCAAGTCCGTGATGCAGACAGTGGCAATAAAATTATTTCCTATGGGGTCTCAAGTTTTGGCTATGACGTGCGTTGTGCCGATGAATTTAAAGTTTTTACCAACATTAATTCGGCAACCGTTGACCCCAAATCCTTTGATGAAGATAGTTTTGTTGATGTGAAATCAGATGTTTGTGTTATTCCGCCTAACTCATTTGCGCTAGCAAGAACGATCGAATATTTTAAAATTCCTCGCAACGTATTAACTATTTGTTTAGGGAAATCGACGTACGCTCGATGCGGCATTATTGTTAACGTAACTCCGCTTGAACCCGAATGGGAAGGTCATGTAACTCTAGAGTTTTCTAATACCACAACGTTACCGGCAAAAATTTATGCAGGTGAGGGCGTTGCTCAAATGATCTTCCTAGAATCCGATGAGGATTGCGAAACATCTTATAAGGATCGCAAAGGCAAGTACCAAGGTCAGACAGGAGTCACGTTACCCAAAACTTAAGAGCTGCTTGATAGTTAAAGCAATATCACCATCAGGATCATTATCAGTTACTTTAAAGATTAAATAGTTTAAATCTTTAGCCATGGTGTAGGTCGTGATTCTATTATCTTGAATTCTAACGCGTTCTAAAATTACACAAGGATAGTCCTTACCCTCTAAGGTAAAAATGGTTTCGCCTTTGATGGCGTAAGTATTTTCCACCAATTCACCTGTTTTGATTTCAGGCAACTGCAGTGAGAACTCAGTTTCTCCTAGCATTAAACGTTTTCTTAATTCCACTTGAACATTAAGAGGATCGTAGACTGGGGCTTCCATCAAAGTTGCCTGCCAATCATATTGCCCAGTACTGGTTAATTTTTTGGTCTCCCAATTAAAGTCAAAATTTGTAAATCTGCGAAAGAAAGTAAATCTAAAATTAGCGTCGTAAGAAAGCGATTTGATTTCATCTGCATCAATAAATTCTGAATAAAATTCAGCTTTAATTAACCTTGCTCTATCTTCAAAACTAAAGACTCGCTTATCTGCAAAGGTTTTAAGTTGACGTATGCCTTCGAAATCAAACTGATCGGTTTCAAAGATGTATCGAGCACTAAAATCTGGAATCATTGATTCCGCCTCAGCCTTAAGGCTGAACAGGAGCATAAAGCTAAAACCAAAGCTAATTAAATAGGAGCGGTTGAGCATCTTTAAATTCTGAATCATGACTAAATTGAACTGTATTATCTTTAAGACAGACCTTCATATCAAGAAGTTCAGCTATTACTCTGGGATATAAATCATGTTCAATGCGATGAATTTTATCAATCACATCCTCCAAAGAACTTTGCAAATTAAGTTTCATGGCGCCTTGTGCAATGATCGGTCCTCCATCCAATTCTTCAGTAACATAGTGAATGGAAATGCCATGATGCGAATCTTGATTATCGAAAGCTTGTTGGTGGGTATTTAGCCCAGGATACTTTGGTAATAGGGAAGGGTGTATATTAATCAGCTTACCCTTTAACGGATTAGTAAAATTTGCAGTAAGAATTCTCATAAAACCTGCAAGCACAACCACATCAGGGTTTAGATCACTGACCTGATTATAAAGCTCCCTGTCAAAGCTCTCTCGATTAATAAAGTCATTATGGTTAATAATTGTTGAAGGTATCTTGTGGTTTGCAGCACGTGTTAAACCAAAGACATCTGGAACATTTGAAATTACATGAACAACTTCGCCATTAATGCGTTGGCTTAGGCAGGCTTGAATGATAGCCTCAAGATTTGATCCGCTGCCAGAGATCAGTACAACGATCCGCTTCATTTAATTTAAGTAAGTTAACTCACTATGAGTTCGTTTAACAATTTTCCCAATTCGATAAGCCTTAAATTTATATTTACTGGCAAGATTTTTTAATGACTTAACTTCCGAAAGAGGAAGAATTATTGCTAGACCGATGCCGCAATTAAAAATTCTTAACATATCTTCATTGCTGATCTTGCCTTTTTCTTGTAGCCATTGAAAAGCTTTTGGAAACTTCCAGCCGTTTAGATCAATATTAGCTGCAAGGTGTTTGGGTATTATTCGAGGTATGTTTTCAGTGATGCCACCACCGGTAATGTTAGCAATGCCTGAAACTTTAATATTTTTTTTCACCACATCATTCACTAAGGAGGTGTAAAGGTGAGTTGGTTTTAATAGCGTCTTTAATACAGATGATGGAGGCTTATCCCGTGAGAGTATTTTTCTAATTAAAGAATAGCCATTTGAATGCGGTCCACTGGATTCAATGCCTAGAATTACATGATTAGTTTTTATTTTTTTGCCATTAATAATTTTTGATTTATCGATAACACCCACTGCAAATCCTGCTAAATCAAAATTACCTTTAGTGTAGTGTCCTGGCATTTCGGCAGTTTCACCACCCAAGAGGGCCATGTTTGTTTTTTTGCAAGCTTTTGCAATCCCCTTAATGATTGTTGCTGTCTCTTTTAGCTCAAGTTTTGAGCTGGCGAAATAATCTAAAAAAAATAGAGGTCTTGCTCCGCAAGATGCCATATCGTTAACGCACATAGCCACAAGGTCCTGTCCAACGCCTCCAAGAGTATTATATTTTTTGCTAAGCGTTACTTTGGTGCCAACACCATCAGTGCAGGCAACCAACGTGGGTTTTTTAAGCTGATGATTTAATTCATACAATCCAGCAAACCCACCAATGCCGCCCATAACTGACTTGTTATGTGTAGCATTAACGCTTGATTTAATCAATTTGACTAAGGCGTTTCCATCATCGATATTTACCCCAGCTTTTGAGTAGGGATCATTAGGATTAGATTTATTGGTCATTTACAATATTCAGTGATGAAAGATAAATTAATCTTACCTATTTTGATATTAGTTTTAAATGCAGTTGAGATAAATGCACGTGAATTTTCATCCTTATTTGAAGTTCGAATCAGCACTCAAGAGTACACCAATGTTAACTATGGTTTGAATCGAGCTTTTGATAAGCTGCTGATTAAACTTTCAGGCTCATCCAGCCTTAAATTTAGAAATGAAATTAACCGTCAGCAAATCAATAAGACCAGTTATGTCGCCAGCTATACCACGGAAGAAATTGATGGTGAAGGGTATCTAAGGGTTAAATTTTTAGAAGATGAAGTCATTGAATTATTCGATGCTAATGCTTTTCCAATCATAGGGTTCAATCGACCCAGCATTAGTTTTTTAATTAATATTGATGATGGTACTACTCAGCCTGAATTCTTAGGTATTGATAGTGAGGATACAGAATTAAAATCAAATTTATCTAATTTGCTTAAAAATTTAACTGAAACAAGAGGGATTTTCCTTGATGTTCCTGAGTTTGATCTTCAAGACATCCAAAACCTTAAAAATAAACTCAATTATGAAAATCCAGCTGACTATTTTCTTGCTAAAGGTAATACGGAGTCAGTAGTAAATATTGAATTGCTTAAAACTGGAATTAATTCATGGAGCATAAACGGTGACTTTAAATCGCTTGTTAATTTACAACAAGATCAGTTAATTTTATTTCTTGACGATCAGATTAATAATTACATTGATGATGTCCTGGCAATTAATTTTTCAGAACAAGATCAAAATACTTTTAGATTTGTGGTAACAGGCATTGATAACTACAGAGAGCATGAGATGTTTCTAAATGAAGTAAAGAAAATTTTTTCCATTAGAACATTTCAAACTACTTCGATCATGAGGGGAGAAACACAAATGAATCTAAGGCTTCGGTTTGAACCCCAGGAACTCATGCGTGAGTTGCAAAGCTCTAGAAGATTCATCAATCCTGTTTATGACAGTAATACCGAATTATTGCAGGTGGAGTTTAATTAGCCGTGCGACAGTATCTAATTTTTATTCCTAATCTTTTGTCGCTGATAAGAATTATTCTTGCTTATCCGATCCTGCTGTATTTTTACATTGAGGAGTACTTAGTCTCACTGGGTCTTTTTCTAATAGCTGCACTAACCGATGCGCTCGATGGCTTTCTTGCACGAACTTTTAACTGGCGAACGGATTTAGGAAAAGTATTGGATCCCATTGCAGATAAGATTCTTTTGATTGGAATGGTCTCTATTTTTTGGATCAATGGATATATTCCAAGTTATGTTTTTTTCATTTTAGTATTTAGAGATACTGTGATCTTGATTGGTGCAGCATTCCACATGACAGTTTATGAGGTTGGTTCACCGAAACCAAACTTGTTGGGGAAGATCACCACATTTATGCAGATCATTTATTTTTTAAGTATTCTTGTTGAAATTGTATTCACATTAAACTTAATGCAGCCCATTTATCACCTGCTTATTTGTACTTTGTGCTTATTAAGTTTGATTTCTTATACGATGAATTGGTTAAGGCAAACCAATGAACTTCATTCCAATGAATCCTAAACAACTAATTTTCCCTTTTGCAATTGATCAATATCCAAGATTTGAAAACTTTTATCATTCACATATCCAGCAACTGATTTTCAGTCTCTCGAGATCACTGCAGGAAGCAACTGAGTCAGAATTCGTTATAACCGGAATAGAAAAGTCTGGTAAATCTTTTTTATTGCAAGCTGTTTGTAATGAATACAGGCTTCTTAATAAGCAAGCTTTTTATTTACCCATGAAAGTTGCTATTAATATGAAACCAGAATTTATAGAGAATTTTGATATTTACGATGCTCTATGTATCGATGACATTCATTTAATACATGATCATCCTCAGTGGCAAGAGATGATTTTTCATCTAATTAATCAATCCAAAGAAAATAAATGTAATCTTTATTTTGGAACGGAGGAAAGCATCTTAGAACTAGATCTCCTGACAGATCTTTCATCTCGTTTATCGCGGATGGAATCTTTGCACATTATATCGGTGCCTGATGACATGCTCAAAGAGGCTATAATTTTTTGTGCAGCCAAACTTGAAATATCAATTGATCGCGAGGTGATTGATTACTTATTAAAAAGAGAAAAAAGAGAGTTTCAACATTTATTTTCTTTGCTAAAACATTTAGATCAAGCCTCTGCACAACAAAAGAGAAAGATAACCATCCCTTTTGCCAAGCAGACACTTCTCTCTTAGTGCTTTATTGCAAAGCGACTTCACAAGTTTGACATGCTATCAGCGTTGTTGGTTTACTGACTTGGAGGGCTTCATTGAGAATCTCCGTCATGCTTTTAAATGAATTCAAAGTTTGCTGGTCAATTAACTTAACATCAAAACTTTCAGTTAGTTCAAGAAGAACCTGAATCTCAGGATCAAGTGTTTCTTTAAAGAAATCAACTTCATATTCCTCAAGACCGGCAAGTTCAGCAGCTTTTGCAAGAGCATCATCAAAATTACCAATTTCATCAATTAAATTTAGCTCTAGAGCTTTGGTTCCAATCCAGACACGTCCTTCTACAATGGTACGAATATACTCTTCTGATTCGTTTCTGGATTCTGCAACCAGTGAGACAAATCGGTCATAAATTTTCACGGTATCATCTTGAATAGCTGCCTTAATTTTGACTGGCATCGCTTGAAGTAAATCCCATGCGGAATTTTCCGTTGTAGTGACTCCATCATAATTAATACCTAGCTCATCCATAGCATTTTCTAGAGTAGGCACAGCAATCGCTACACCTATTGAACCAGTAATAGTAGTTGGTTGAGCAAAGATATACTCTGCAGGAGTTGATATCCAGACACCCCCTGAGGCTGCAACATCTCCCATAGATACAACAACATTAATCCCTTTGGATTGAGCACGCTGTATCTCGTCTCTAATAATCTCACTAGCCATTACACCACCACCACCGCTGTTAACTCTTACAACAAGCGCTTTAACATCCTCATCTTCATGGGCACTTCGAAGTAGTCTTGCTAGGCCATCTGCTCCAGCTACGCCTGGTTGTATTTCTCCACGAGTAATTGTTCCTTCCACAGTTACAACAGCAACCTTATCATCTGCTGAATCTTTTTCTATCTCATAAGTATCCATATATTCTTGATAGCTTATATTGGGGTATGTTTCTCTGTTAGAGTGTTTATCTAAACCAAATTTTTCAATCATATGTGCTCTAAATTCGGGATAAGATTTAACTCCGTCAATGAAATTACCATTGATTGCTGCATTTAAGCTAATATAAGTTGCTTCACCTAAAAATCCTGTTGGGTACTTATCCGCAAAATCCTGAACATCCTCAATACTCATTTTTCGTTGTTCAGCAATCAAAGTTTTAAGTGCATTCCAAAGCGGATTTAATAGCTCTTCGCTTTGTTTTCTAGAAAAATCAGACATGCTAGAGCGAGTAATATTCTCAGCAGCAGATTTAAATGTACCTTCTGAAAAATCATGAATAGTAAATTTTAAATTTTTTGTTAGCAGTTCATTGATGTATGTTCTATAGCCGCCAGGACCCCTTAACCCAAATGAACCACTTGAGTGACCCCATATTTCATCAGCATAGGAAGCTAATAAGTAAGTCGAAGTATCAAAATAGTCAGAATAAGCAATCAATTCTATATCTGAAGCTTGAAGTTTTTCCATTAATCCTGCCACATTTAGCAGGGTGGTAATACCAGCAAATCCGGTTGAGCTAAAATCAATGACGATAGCAGCTATTTCCTCATCATTAGCCAACTCATTCACAAGAACTTCAAAATCTCTAAAGGTCATCTGATTAATATCTGTATTAGCAAAGAGCGAATCTGCAAAAGCTTCTTCATCCGTGATAACTACAGCGGGATCTAAAAAGACAACTTTTCCTTCTTTGTCGATCCCAGCATCGCCTCCAAATATGGCGCCCGTAATTGCAACGGTAATGACAACTAAAATAAATGCAGTTGCAAGATTAAGAAGCAGAACGCGAGTTTTTTCTAAAAACTTTCCAAGCCAACTAAAAATAGATTTCAGTGCATCCATATTTTTCTCCTTAAATTAAAATGCTAATAACTAAACCAATTACACATAAGACTCCAACGATCATCATCATAGCCACCACAAATGTGAAACTCACAATACTAATTAGGATTGCAAGGGAAGCAACCAAAAGTCCAAACATTAAACCAAAAACGCTTAGAATAATTTCATGCAGAAACAAAATTCCTAAAGTCAGCATTATAACCCCGATAATTATTCCCACATCTTTTTCCTTAATTTAATAATTTCATTCCTCAAATATAAATAACTCTTCCAGTGATACATCTAGAGTTTTTAAAAGTTTAAAAACTAGGGGGAGTGATGGATCAAATTTACCAGTCTCAATTGAATTGATGGTCTGGCGGCTAACATCTGTCTTGGTAGCCAATTCTTCTTGACTAAGATTCATTAATTTTCTTAGTTGTTGAATATTATTTTTCATTAACTTAAAAACTTGCTGTGAAACCTAAGTCCGCCAATCACCGTTCCCGCACAAAAGGCTAGGAAAAGTTCATAAAATCCAGGTTTAAAGTTTAGATAGGGAGATAAAAGTGACATCATCATTCCAAAGCTAAGAAAACCTATTGAACCCCAACTCCCAATAAATTCATGCCATTTAATAATTAGCTCATCTTGAGTTTTTAAAAATTTAATATAAAAAAAGGTTGCAAGCGCCCACAAGACAACCACTATCAGTCTTGCAAAGTTATAGATTGAAGAGGTTGCATTTTCAGTGTCAGGCACCTCATACAAAAAACCCACAGACGCAAGGTGGACACCCCATGCGATGGCACCAGTAAGAAAAAGAGTCATTGATGTTAAGTAGTTTTTTTTATCCTCAGGATTAAGTGAACTAATCTTGATCCACATTCCACGGTGAGTAATTTTAGCCATAATTTATAATGTAAAGTTTATTTGACATGTAAAGTTTACTTTACATTTAAAACTTGTCAATAAAATTCCAACTATTTATTTTGGCCAAGTAAGTGGAAATTGTTGTTGCGGATTGAATAATCTTTTATCGCCCACTGCAGGATAGGCTTTAGCTGCCATATCGATTTCTTTTTGGGTAATGAAATTACTCGGTGTCATTTCAAAAACATCGATGCCTCGAGCTATTTCTGTTCCATAAATTTTGCCTTCATAATAATACGTTGACCAGTAGCCTCCGCTGACGAGTTGTTCCTCTGAAATTGGTCCACGATCAAAATAACCTATCTCAATGGGATTATCAGAATCGGTAAAATCCATGACAGAAAGACCGCCTTGATACCATGCCTGGACAAAAATATCTCGGTAAGGGACGGGTATGATGGAGCCATTATGAGCGACGCAGTTTTCTGTTTCAGTCTGTGGTGCAGGCATTTTGTAATGATTTTTAAAAACTAGTTTATTGTCAACAATATCGTAGATAGCATTTGCACCCCAATCCATTGGATCCCAAGCTCTGCAACGCGGTCTGCCACCACCACCCCATTCATCCGTAAAAACAATCTTATTTCCAGCATTGTTAAAGGTAGCAGAATGCCAATAAGCAAAACCTACATCCGTTACCACATCTAAGCGTTTAGGATTATAAGGATCTGAAATATCAAACAAAATTCCATTACCTGAGCAGGCTCCGGCTGCAAGATTTTTTGAAGGAAATACCGTTATGTCATGACACTCATCGGTTCTTGAGGTGTCTTGCGTATCATCCCCGTGATCTCCACCTCTCCATAAGCCAGCTAATGCGCCGGTTTCAGGGTCTGCAAACACAGTCGGGCTTTTAACAATTTTGGCTTGTGAGGGGTCAGCAACAGGAATCTCTATGACATCGATTCGAAAGAGGGCGGTACGATTGTCACCCGGGATGGCTTCAAAGCAGCTTTCAAGCTCTTCTTGATCTCTAACGCTTGAAGTTCCTGAGTTATAAACAATAATGATGCCATTTTCATCGGGACCACTGACAACTGAATGCGTATGCGACCCACGACATGTTTGGACTGCACCAACTTGTTGGGGTCTTTTTAAATCTGAAATATCAAAAATTCTAATGCCTCTAAACCTTTCTGGATTAGGTTCCGTACCTGCCCCTTGAAGACCGCAATCGATTCTTCCACGATTTTGCTCAACCGACATTATCAAAAGATTACCTACAATCGAAACATCGCCTTGACCTCCAGGGCAAATTACCGAAGAGACCAATTTGGCATGACCTTGATTATCTAAATTGTAGATATTAAATCCATGATAACTACCAGCAACCATGACGTTACCGCTAAAAGCCATGTCTGTATTCGAGAAACTTAGCATTGGAGATCGACTGTTTCTTGAGCGTTCAGCAAGCGGTTTTTCTTCTTCATCCTCTTTGTCCTCATTGGACAACCTTTCATTTAATGGGTTAGAGGGATCAAAAAAGCCTGCAGGTTTTTTTAAAGATTGAACAAGGTTTAAATTAAGAATGGCTTCCTCGGCATGGTACAGGCCGCCTTTGAGGGATGCTCTTGGATCTTTTGAAAGACCGGTTAGAAGAGTATTCATTCTCTCAATTTCAACGCCTTGGTCATTATATAAATCTGAAACAAATTCAAACATTAAAGGATCATAAGCAGAGCCAGGTTGTCTTTTAAGCTCCTTCACCATATCCAACGCACCCTCATGGTGAGCAATCATTAATCTTAAAAACAATTCATCGAATTCCATGCCTTTGCTGTTTGAAAGCTCTGCAATATCTTGATCGCTGGCCATACCCATCATTTTCATGTGATGCATCGACATATGGGCATGAACTTCAGTATTTCGTTCTTCAAGCCAGCCTTGCATGAATGAAATCTCATCCTCCTGAGAAACGTCAATTCTTCCAGCTAAATCTAAGATTTCTTGGGTATTGGTTCGATTAGGCGCAAGTCTTGAAAGTGTAAGCGCTTGTTCATGATGAACTATCATGTGGTTCATGAAAACCTTATCATCTTTAGTAAACCCAGTATTAGCAATATTTATCGCTTCTTCGGAATTAATTTCTTTAGATACAGTCCCAGGGAGTCCTGGCTGAATAATAAGTGGCTCAGCAGAGAGACTTACAGTAAATATTAAGATTAGTGGTAGTGATAATTTATGCATAAAATTATTCTAATTTTTTTTAAAAAGGCTGATTAATTTACTTTACCTTTAGCGTCGATGCAATAAACACGCTGTTAACAAAGAGGATGACAATCATCGAGACTTCAATAATCTCAAAAACGGAAACATTTGGAACACCAAAAACAGATAACGAATCAAACATAAAATAAATCAGCAAAACAAACCCAACAGATTGGAAAAATTTTTTAGATGGATAAATCCATGAGATAAACTCAATAATAAGCAAGGGGGTAACCCAGATCCAAAAAAGTGGGCTCAATTCGTTAATAATACTGGTTTTGATTAATGCAAAAAGGATAAAAAAGAGCATTCCAAATCTAAACAACTTCAAATTCGAAAGTATCATCTAAGCCACCTGCTTTATCGTGTGTGCCAATCTTTTACCAGCAGCTTCTGCTATAGAACGCTCATCATCAGTTAGTACCGGTCCTGCTGTATTTACATGACTTGCTCCATAGGGTGTGCCACCACTTTTCGTTTGATGCAGCGCATCAATCGAGTAGGGCGCACCAATAATTATCATCCCTTGATGCAGCATGTAAGTAAGGATATTCCATAAAGTAATCTCTTGCCCACCATGCATCGAGCTTGTTGATGTAAATGCCATCCCTGGTTTATTTTCCAATGCATTCGCAGCCCATAAATCACCGGTCGAATCAAGAAAATGCTTCATTGGGGCTGCCATGGAACCAAATCTTGTGGGCGAGCCTATGGCAAGGCCTGAACAATTTTGGAGCTCTTCTTTTGTGCAATAGATTTCACCCTTAACAGGCTCTTCAGGCTCAGTTGCTTTTGAGTTAGGTGATACCCTGGGAACAGTCCTAATTTTAGTTGGCATTCCAGAGGTTTCAGCACCATCGGCAATGGCATGCGCAAGATTTTTTACACTCCCAGAAGCTGAATAAAAAAGTATCAATAGGTATTGATCATTCATGCAACAATCTTACAATGCATCTTTGATGAATAGTAAAAAAATATCTTTGTGTACTGTTTTGCTCGTGATGCTGTCTTGCTCACAAGGCGACATTGATTTACATGATACCCGCTCAATATCCTCAGAATCTCTAAAAGGTCATTGGGTGATTGTGAACTATTGGGCAGACTGGTGTCCGCCATGCCTAAAAGAAATTCCTGAGCTTGCTAAATTTTCAAATTTAAATCCTGACATCAAAGTCTTTGGATTTAATTTTGATCGTTTGGAGGGCGAAGAGCTTGAAGAGCAGCTTGATCGATTTGGCCACACATATCCTTCGCTATTGACTCACCCTAAAACTATCTGGGGTATTGAGACCCCTCAATCACTACCTGCTACGTTTTTTATTAATCCCAATGGCGAGGTTGTATTTGCAAGCAAAAGACCAATCGATGCAACAGCTATAGAAGAGATCCTATCTTCACTTCAATAGAGTTTTTAAAAAACCTTCTTCAATTAACCACTCAGGATTAATCTTGTTACCTTTAAAATAAACGGTCCAATGTAAATGTGGCCCTGTAACTCTTCCGGTAGCTCCAACGGTTCCAATTTGATTACCTTGTTGAATAATTTTTCCTAGATCTGTGGTAATTTCATCCATGTGTGCATAGGATGTATAAAGTCCCTCACCATGACTTAAAATTACAGTGTTGCCCGTATAGAAAAAATCACCTATCAAAACAACCTTACCTTTTAATGGAGCAATGATGGGATCCCCAGTTTTACCATTCATATCAAGCGCCAAGTGAACGGAACGCTTCTGCCCATTAATGTATCGCTGTTTACCGTATGGTGAAGTTACAATTCCTGCAATGGGTCTCATAAATTGAAATGAGGGTGTTAGGGTTGAATCATTTTTTGAAAGTGCTTCACGAATTAATAGTGCTTCTCTATTTGCCCGTTGCTGGTCTGATGCACTTAGATTTACTTTCGAGGTATCTGCAATGGTGATGCGAGATTCACCAAAGTTAATGTATTCAATCTTCATTGCTCCTTTGATATCCTCATCAGTAATGGTTTTATCATTTGCAACAAAAGGGAAAGCTAGGATTTTTTTAATTTGACTATTTGATTTGATAAGAGTTCCAGATCCATCTTCTCCGCTAATGCTTACAGCAGCTAACTCCCCACTTTTAAAAGTTAAGGTTTCAGCATTAATTGGATTTATGAAATTTAACAGGAGTAAAACTTTAAGATAGTACTTCACTTTGATACTTCCACCGATAGTTCACCATCTGAAAGTTTTACAGAGAGCTTCTCCGAGGGCTTAGCCTGATCAACATTTTTTATAATTTCTTGGTTAGAGTTAGTAACAATTGAGTAACCGCGATCAAGAATAGAATATGGGCTAACTGCACGGAGTCTTTTTTCAATTCCACTAAGTTGATTAAGGTGATCCTCAAGTCTGCGCGCAATTTTACCTTTAAATTCTTTAGTCAGTTGCATAAAGCGCAATCGTAATTCTCTAATTTTTTTTGAAGGTGTTAGCTGATTCAAGGAAGTCTGATTAATCGAAATGGCCTGATGATTATCTTTAAGTATATTTTTTACATTTTGAAAAATTTTTAACTCCATAGAATCAATAGCCTGAGCTCGCTCTTTAATTACGGAGAGAGGTGATTTAAGTTGAGCTTTTAAAAGAGCAATCTTTTGCTTTTCATTATTGATGGATGCCTGAAAAGATTTCTCAATCTTTTCTTGGAGCTCATTGAAAAGTTCGAGCAATTGATAATAATATTCAGTAACAATTTCTGCACCTGCTGTAGGCGTGGGCGCCCTCAAGTCAGCAACAAAATCGCAAATGGTGAAGTCAATTTCATGACCCACCGCTGAAATAAGTGGAATGTCTAAACGATGGATCTTCCGAGCCAAGTCCTCATGGTTAAAGCACCACAAATCTTCAATTGAGCCTCCCCCTCGACACATAAGAATTAAATCAAATGCATTGCTTGGGTTATTTGCATTAAATGTTTCTATTTGCTCGAGCGCATTGATTAAACTTCTAGGAGCTGTATCGCCTTGGACAGTGGCTTCTACGATGGTGAGCTGCGTATTTCTTGCCCTTCGTTCAACGGTGGTCATGACATCTTGAAAGGCTGCTGTAGAGGATGAGGTCACCACAGCTACATGGATCGGGTATTTTGGAATTTCGTGTTTCAGAGCATGATTAAATAAACCTTCTTTTTCAAGTTTAGCTTTCAACAATTCAAATTGTTTGGCTAAGTTCCCTTCACCGTATGGTTCCATTCGGCTAACAATGAGTTGATAGTCACCCCTGGGTGCATAAAGACTAACTTGAGCTTCCACCGCACATAAGTCACCGTTTTCTGGAGCAAAGTTAAGGCGCATATTTTGATTTCTAAACATCGCACACCTCACGGCTCCATCCTCATCTTTAAGGGTAAAATACATATGCCCAGAAGAGGGCTTTGCAAGGTTAGATACTTCCCCAACCACCAGAACTGTTCCTAGCTTAGATTCGAGTAGGTGCTTGGCTTTACGGTTGAGTTCACCGACGGAAATAAAATTATTGTTGTCGTCCATATTTGATATTTTCTAAGCTAGTATATCGTGATGCAAATTCAAAAACATTCAGTTGCTGCCTTTTTAATTCTTGCATTTGGTGCCGCACTAATTGGGATTGCACCTATTTTTGTAAGACTCAGTGAGCTGAGTCCAAGCTGGGTTCTTTTTTACAGAATGTTTTTAGCATTACCCTTTTTATTGGTTTTAAATTTTCATTTAGACTCAAAAAATCCTTTTCGATTAAAAGAGCGAAAAACTTATTTGATTGCTGCAATTGCAGGACTTGCATTTTGTATTGATATGACCGGCTGGCATTGGAGTCTTGAATTTACATCCATTTCTAATGCTACGATTATGGTAAATACTGCACCTATATATGTGGCCCTATTTGGTTTTTTTGTCCTCAGAGAAGCCATAACTATTAAGTTAATTTTGGCGATGCTTATTACTTACTTGGGCGTATTTGGGTTGATAGTTAGTTCACCTGATCAAACTCCAAGCTCTATCTTTGGTGATGTTATATCACTGGTTGCAGCTTTTTTTTATGCAGCCTATTTGATTTTAATTTCTCGATTAGGTCATGAGAGCCCAACCAAAGTAATTCTTTACACTACTTTATTTTGTGGACTATTTTCTTTACCGGCAGCATTTGCTGAATCCTCTGTGTTCATGCCAACTGAAATTAATGGATGGCTTAATTTAGTCGCCCTAGCAGTCTTGTGTCAGGTAGGGGGGCAATACTTTATTACTATTGGTATGCCAAAAGTGAAAGCATCCTTTGCCGCAATTGGATTGCTGATGCAGCCTATTACGGCTACCATTTTAGGCGCACTGATCATGATGGAATGGCTTACGATCTTTCAATCGATGTTTGGTGTACTTGCTTTGACTGGAATATACTTGGCTAGATTGGAGTTAACAAATGAAAGCAAAAACTAAAGCACAAGAATTAGGGTTTTTATCAAGAGAATATGCCGTCGGTAAAGATAAAGCTAAGTGGTTAAGTTTATTTGCAGAAAATGCGGTTGTGCAAGATCCTATTGGAGTTAGTCCATTAGATCCTTCTGGAGAGGGGCATAAGGGATTGGAAGCAATTGAGGCTTTTTACGATAACGTTATTGCCAATGGAGATTTAATATTTGAAATCAAAGAATCCATTCCGTGTGGTGACGAGTGCGCTAACTTTGCGCACATAACTAATAAAATAAATGGTGCTGAGATTATGACAAAGATGATCGTCATTTACCGTGTTAATTCAGATAATAAAATAGTATCATTACGTGCTTTCTGGGATTACCAAGCAATGGAAAACCAGATGAACGAACTTTTTTCGGGTGATTAGCTCAGTTGGGAGAGCATCTCGTTTACACCGAGAGGGTCGGCAGTTCGAGCCTGTCATCACCCACCAGCCAAAAAAAAGCCCGG
>MDTB01050579.1_pt1 | contig 19406 bp, 21 predicted proteins | sample 811161 | NCBI WGS metagenome assembly MDTB01 (sample SAMN05326650, study PRJNA326480) | marine metagenome | isolation source: seawater | place: Mediterranean Sea | collected 2009 | reverse complement strand
TACAAAATTGAGCCACAATATAGTATATTTATTGAGGATATCGCAAGAAATTTAAAACCAGCGCATGAATTAGGAATGAAAACTGTTTGGATTAAAAATAATGAACCTTGGGCAGCTGAATTTTCAGACTCTGACTTTATTAATTATAAAATTGATAATCTTGCTAAATTTTTAAAGGAGATAAATGAACTTAGATGAATTAGAAAAAATTATAAATAAATCTTTTGATGATAAAGATAAAGTAAACATCGACTCAGCTAAACCTATTATTGATGCAATTCACAAAACTATAGAATTAACTGACCAGGGTAAAATAAGAGTGGCTGAAAAAAAAAATGGCTCATGGAAAGTAAATCAATGGATTAAAAAAGCAATACTCTTAAGTTTTAAAATTAATAAAATGGAAATTTTAAGAGGCCCTTATACGTCTTGGTATGACAAGGTTCCTGGAAAATCTGTTAATTGGAAAGAGGAGGATTGGAAAAAAGCTGGCTACAGGCATGTTCCGAACGGAGTTGTTAGAAAAGGTTCTTTCATAGCGAAGAATGCTGTTTTGATGCCTTGCTTTGTTAATCTTGGAGCTTACGTCGATGAAGGTACGATGATCGATACTTGGGCATCTGTAGGGTCTTGCGCTCAAGTTGGAAAAAACTGTCATATTTCTGGGGGTGCTGGGATCGGAGGAGTGCTTGAACCTTTGCAAGCAGGACCAGTTATCATAGAAGATAACTGTTTTATTGGTGCAAGATCTGAAATAGCAGAAGGAGTACTAGTAGAAAAAGGTGCTGTTATTTCTATGGGTGTTTATATTGGTGCATCAACAAAAATAGTTGATCGAGCTACTGGAAAAATAACTTTTGGTAAAGTTCCTGCGTACTCAGTAGTGGTTCCTGGAAGCTTGCCTAATAAAAAGAATCCAGAGGGCCCTTCTTTATATTGTGCTGTTATAGTTAAAAAAGTGGATGAAAAAACTAGAAGCAAAACTTCTATTAACGATCTGTTGAGAGATTAATGCCACGTATAGATGTCATAAAACTATCAAAAGATCTTATAAGATTTCCTAGCGTTACTCCCAAAGATGCTGGTGCAATTAAATTTTTAAGTAAAAAATTAAAATCATTAGGATTTAAATGCAAAATTTTAAAATTTAAAGATAAAAATGGAACTATTAAAAATCTTTATGCTAGGTTAGGTAGCAAACAACCTAACCTTTGCTATGCTGGCCATACTGACGTAGTTCCTCCCGGAGAATATAAAGATTGGACTATTAACCCATTTAAACCAACGATAAGAAAAAATTATTTAATTGGTAGAGGAGCTAATGACATGAAAAGTTCTATTGCCTGCTTCGTGTCAGCAGTTGATAATTATTTAAAAAATAATCCTAATTTTAATGGATCTATTAGTTTTTTAATTACTGGAGATGAAGAAGGCTTGGCAATTAATGGAACAAAAAAAGTAGTTGATTATTTGAAAAAAAAGAGAGAAAAAATAAATTTTTGTATAGTTGGTGAGCCAACTAATCCTAAAAAATTAGGTGAGATGATTAAAATTGGAAGAAGAGGAAGTTTATCGGGTGTTTTAGAAGTTTTTGGAACACAAGGACATGTAGCTTATCCTCATCTATCAAATAATCCAATAAATACTTTAATAAATATTTGTAATAGATTAAAAAGTATCAAACTTGATAAGGGTAATAAAAATTTCCAACCTTCAAATTTAGAATTTACGAGTATATTTGTTAATAACAAAACTCATAATGTAATTCCATCAAAAGTAAAAACTAGATTTAATGTAAGATATAATAATATTCATACAGCTAGTACTTTAAAAAAAAAAATAAATTTAGTCATTAAAAAAATATGTAAGAAAAATAAATGTAGATACAAAATTCAGTATATTGCTAATGGAGATGCTTTTCTTACAAAACCAGAAAAAACTATTTATATGGCAAAAAAAATAATTAGAGAAGTAACTAAAATAAATCCTAGATTCTCTACAACGGGAGGTACGTCTGATGCTAGATTTATAAGAAAAATATCTCCTTGCCTAGAATTTGGCCTAGTCAATAAAACTATGCATAAAGTTGATGAGTGTGTTTCTATTGCAGACTTAAAAAAGTTAAAAAAAATATACAATAATATTTTAGTGGAATATTTTAGATGAAATTATATAAAATAAAAAAATCCAACATAGACAATAGAGGTCTTTATGCTGCTCAAGACATAAAATCTGGTACTAGAATTATTTATTATAAAGGTAAAATTATCACTAAAAAAGAAACCGAGAGAAACCCAAAATATGATAATGAAAAAGCAATTTACTTATTTAATCTTAACAAAAAATATGATCTTGATGGAGATTTTAAATACAACACTGCAAGATTGATAAACCATTCTTGTAACCCTAATTGTGAAGTTGATGGAAAAGGTTTAAAATTATGGATATTTGCAATTAAAGATATTAAAAAAGGTCAAGAGCTAAGCTACGATTACGGTTTTAGTTTTGATAAAGATTATAAAGATTACCCATGCAATTGTGGTTCTAAAAATTGTGCAGGCTATATAGTTCGTGAAGGGTCAAGATGGAGAATAAAAAACAAAAGAGTCAACATAAGAGCACAAATCTAAATTAATATTCAATTTTAGATAAATACAAACCGCAGGGAGGAGCAGGTGGCGCGCACTTAGATCTTTTTTTAGACATTAAAGCTTCTTTAAATTTTTTTATACTCCATTTTTTTTCACCTAAATATTTTAAGCAACCAACCATGGATCTTACCTGTTGCTGTAAGAATGATCTTGAGATAAAAGTTATTTCAATTTTATCTTTAACTTTTTTAATATTTGAAAAATTAATAGTTTTTATTGGAGATTTAGCTCCACAAGACGAAGCTCTAAATGTAGAAAAATCTCTAGTTCCTTCTAATATTTTTGCCCCTTTTTTCATAATTTTTACGTCCAGTTTTTTTTTTAAATGCCAGGCTCTATTTTTATCTAATGCTAAAGGTGCAACTCTATTAATTATAAAATACTTATATGTCCTTTTTTTTGCGCTGTATCGAGCGTGAAAGCCTTTATTTTTTTTTTTTACATTTAAAATTGATACTTTATGATTTCTTAAGAAGTGATTTATTGACTCTAGAAATTTAGTTTTATTATTTATAACATAATTTGTTTTAAAGTGAGCAGACTGTTCAAAAGCATTTACGCCAGAGTCTGTTCTTCCTGAACCAGAAATAACAATTTTTTTTTTAATTATTTTTTTTAGAGCTATTTGAATTACTTTTTGAACTGAAATACCATTTTTTTGAATTTGCCAACCTGCAAATTTTTTTCCTTCATATTCAATTAATATTTGGTAAGTAAACATTAAGTAAAATTTTTGCCAAAATTAATTTTTGTGCCTTTTAAAAAATCTTTAATTGATAACTTTTTTTTTCCTTCTTTTTGTATTTCTAAAATTTGAATTGCTTTATCTTTACAACATATTGTCATATTTTTATTGATCAATTCACCTGGGTTACCTTGTAAATTTATAATTTTTGCTTTCCATATCTTATATCTAGACCCTGCCAATTCAAACCATGCTCCTGGCTTAGGATTTAAACCATTTATTTTTGCCAGAATAATATCAGCTTTTTGATCCCACATTATTTTAGACTCTTTTTTATCAATTTTTTTAGCATATGAAGTCTTTGTATGATCTTGTTCTGAAAAATTTGCGTTATTTTTTTTTATTAATTCTAAACACTTTACTATATTTTTAGCCCCTAGGTTTGATAATTCATTTGATAAATTTGATGACGATGTCTGTTCATTGATTTTAGTGCTAATTTGCATCATACAAGGTCCAGTATCTAAATCTTTTTGAATTTTCATAAAACTAATTCCACTCTCCTTGTGCATGTTCATTATTGCTCTTTGGATTGGAGCTGCTCCCCTTAATTTAGGTAATAAGGAAGCATGAATGTTTAAAAAACCTTTTTCTGGAATATCTAAATAATTTTCAGGTATAATTTTTCCATAAGCAACGACAATAGCAATATAAGGATTCAACGATTTAAAATATTTTAATTCTTCTTCACTATCCAAATTATTTGGAGACCTTACTTTCAAAGATAATCTTTCTGCTATAATTTGTATTGGTGATGGATTTATGTTTTGTCCTCTAGCAGATTTTTTTGGGGGTTGAGTATAAACACAAACAATTTCGTAAGAAGATTTTTCCAAAGCTTCTAAGGTTTTAATTGAAAACTTAGGCGTTCCCATAAAAACGATTTTTTTTGACATTAATTTATTGAAATTAAACTACGATTCTTTCTATTGATTTTTTTTGTTTTGAAAGTTTTTTTATTATCATAGATTTTTTAAGTTTAGATAAATAATCTATAAATAAAATACCTTCCAGATGATCCATTTCATGCTGTATGCAAGTAGCTAAAATACCCTCAGCTTTTAACTCTCTTTTATCCCCGTTATAATCAAGATATTTAACAGTACACTTATCTGGTCTGTCTATTTCAGCAAATTGGCCTGGTACTGAAAGACATCCCTCCTCATACGTTGTGTCGACTTTTGAGCTATAGATTATTTTTGGATTTACGAAATATAATGGCATTTTTTTTTCCTCTTCTTTTGATATATCTAAGACTATTACTCTTTTAGGTACACCAATTTGAATTGCCGCAAGACCTATTCCTGGAGCATCGTACATTGTCTCTAGCATATCATTCATTAAAGTTCTTATTTCCTTATCAACTTTAATTACGTCTCTAGATTTTTGTCTTAAAAATGGATCGGGCTCTGTTAAAATTTTACGTATTGTCATAAATTAATTATAATATAATTAAGTTCTAAGGGGTAGCGCTGAAATCAAAATTTTATTCCTAAGTTTAAAAAGTTTAGCTTGATTCAATATATTGGTGATAAAATAAATAGTTTCAGGATCAAGATCGGAAATTTCATCTTGTCCGATAATTTCAACAAACTTTAAGCTTAGAAAAGCAGATTCTCCATTTTTAGCCAGATTTACTAGATTTTCAGGAACGCTATAATTTTCTGACATTTGTTTTAAGTTTATATCTTTAGGTATTTCAAAACCATCATTTCTAAGAGCTTCAAATAAGGCTATATCTTTAGCTGAAAAAAAATATTTTCTATCTCTCTTAATTTTTTTATAAACATTATTTAAGTCTTTTTGAGATTTTTGTTTTGAGGTCCCAGGTTCAGTATAAAATCTAATTACTCTAGATCTGTGTAAAACTTTATCATCATATTTGATTTTTCCTAATTTGAACTCAACTTCTGAAATAATATTTTTTTCTACAACTTTTTCATAGCCATCTGGTATTGAATCTTTAGTTAATTCTTTGAGTTTATCGCTTAAGAAAACTGTATAGATATTTGATAGATTATCTTTTTTAAAAAGTTCTTTGAGTCTTATAAGTAAATTAATTTTGTTCTCTAATTTATCTGATAAAAGAAATTTTTGATAAATTAGAGCTCTTGATTCAAATCCATCTAGATTTTGGACCTCACTTTCTGCATTTATCAAAGTATTTAAATCAAATGGAATTTTTGTATAAATTTCAAAAATTTTTAATTTGTTAAATGTATTTTCATTTGCTGCGATTTCTAAGTTTTTAATTTTTTCTTTATCTTCTATATTTTCTAATGAAATTAAATTTGCTGAATTGAGATATTCCCAAATAATTGGTTTGGTTTTTTTATTTGGTTCATATTTGAAATCCGTATTTGTAATAGAAGATAAATAAAAGTTTAACAAATTATCTTCTTTAACTTTGTTATCATTTTTATTTGATATACCCAGTAAAAAATTTATTTTATTATTAAAAAATTTATCTGATAATCCTTGTTCTTTTAATATATCAAATAATAACTGAGCTTGGTTTTTTTTATTATTAAAAATTAAACAATAAATTTTAAATTTTTCTAAATATGAATCCCTTATATCCTTACTTATAAAATTTGCTTTTTCGCATCCTTCTTTCAATTTGTAATTAGCTATATTTCTGTCTATCAAATATTGTATGACCTTTTTTTTTCCATGAAAATCTTCATTTTTATTTAAAAAATTTTCCAATAGATTATTTTTTTTATTTTTAATAAGCCAATTAATTTTAATATCTAAAAAGTCTTTTTCTGACATATTTGCTGGCAGGTAAGAATAGGTCATTAAAGTGTTAATGAAGATATCTTCTGCAGATCTTGAAAGTTTAATTTTTTCAATTCTTTTTAAAATCTCTATTAATTCTTTTTTATCAGTTTTCGACCACATGGTTAAATTAAAATTGTTTTCTTCAGGTTCAAAAATTCCAAAAATTTTATTTTCAAGTGTCGTCTTAAAAACTGTGTCAGATATTTCAATACCTTCTTCTAAATTTTTTTTATTAATATTTATAGAGCTAGAATTCTGATTGCTTTCATTTTCTTTTTTTAAATCTTTTGCTTCAGTTTTGTTAGATTCTTTTTTCCAAATATCGACTGCTTCTTCTCCGTTGCAGGGAAGGTAGATTATTAGTGTAAATATTAAAAAGCTTATATATTTATTTAAGCTTTGTAACTTCATTTGTAATATCTTTTTTTATGTTATTTTTTGGTGACGGAAAATTAATTTTTTCTAACAAAAAAATTCCAATCATTAAGACTAACAATAAAGCGATTAGTTTTATTAGTCTATTTAACCAAGTTTGGCCAATGCTAGTTTGTTTATTGAATTTAAGTTGCATAGTTAAAAAATATATTTAAACTCAGAAAATAAGACAAATTTGTGATAAATCAAATTTAATTTAGGATTATAATTGAAAAAAAGCCTTGTTTTGACTGGTATGATGGGTGTTGGTAAATCCTCTATAGGAAAAGCTGTTGCAATAAAACAAAACCTAAACTTTATTGATATTGATCAAGCTATTGAGAGAGAGGAAAAAACATCAATAAAAGAGATATTTGAGAAAAAAGGAGAGCATTATTTTAGAGAAATAGAAAAAAAATATTGTTTAAATTTTATAAAAAAGAGTGATTTAGTGATTTCGTTAGGAGGTGGCGCGTTCATTGACAATACTATTAGAGAAAATGTACTTAAATCTTGTACGAGTTTCTGGTTAGATGTTAATGTAAATAATCTATTGGTAAGATTAAAAGGGTCCAAAAAAAGACCATTATTGAATGATATAAATCCCAAAAAAAAGCTAATTGAAATTTTTGAAAAAAGAAAATCTATCTATAATTTGGCTAATTACAGAATTGACTGTAATAATAAAGATGAAAATCTAATTGTAAAAAATATTTTAAAAATATGTCTTACTTTGAAATAAAACCCAACAAAACTAGTTTAAATTATAAAATAGTAATAGGAAAAAACATTTTAAAATTTTTACCAAAAGAGATAAATAAAAAATGTCCTAATGTTAAAAAAATTGCTATTATAATTGATAAAAATGTACCTTCGATATTTGAAAAAAATATTAAAAAAATATTAAAAAAATATAAAATTTTTACTATAAAAATTTTACCAAGTGAAAAAAATAAATCTATTTATTTAACTAACAAAATTTTAGAAGATTTATTAGAAAAAAAATTTAATAGATCAGATTTAATTATTAGCGTTGGAGGAGGTATTGTAGGAGATATATCTGGATTCGTTGCTAGCATTTTAAAAAGGGGAACTAATTTTATAAATATTCCAACTACACTTCTTTCTCAAGTTGACTCTTCTGTTGGAGGAAAAACTGGAGTAAATTCTAGGTTGGGAAAGAATTTGGTTGGTTCTTTTTATCAACCTAAATTAGTTTTAAGTGATATTAATTTTTTATCAAGTTTGCCTAAAAGAGAGATTGTATGTGGATATGCTGAAATACTTAAGCATGCTATAATAAAAGATATCATTTTTTTTAAATGGCTTAAAAATTTCTCAAATAAAGTTTTAATAGAAAAAAATCCTAAGTCTTTAAGTTATGCAATATTTAAAAGCTGTAAAATTAAATTAAGCTTTGTTACAAGAGATGTAAAAGAAAAAAATTTGAGAATGTCACTAAATTTTGGTCATACTTTTGCTCATGCTATCGAGGCTAAAAATAATTACTCTGGTAAAATAAATCATGGTGAGGCAGTTTTGATAGGAATTATTTTAGCTACAAAACTTTCAATATTAAAAAAAGTATGTTCAATAAATGCTTTAAACGAAATAAATCAAATCTATAAAAAAAATAATTTAAATTATATTTTATCTAAATTTGATAAAGATAAAAATAAAAATCAAATATTCAAGTTTATGAAAAATGATAAAAAAAATAATGATGAAAAAATTAATTTTATCTTATTAAAAAAAATAGGTCAGACTTATAAACCTGGTATGTTTAAAATTGATTCAAATAAGATTAAAAAAATATTTAACAGAATTAGTTAATTTTAATTTCTAATGCATGAATTAAACTCTTTAGATCATGCTCTAATATAGTCATTATTTTTTTATGAGCCTCTATTCTAGATAAATTTTTTAGGTAATTGGATTTAATAATGATTTCAATATGATATTTTTCCTTATTAAAATATTTATGTGTTTTATGCTTTTTTGAATTATCAATTATTTCTATATTTTCTACTTTTATTTTGTCTGTAATTTTTTTTTTAATTGTATCTAAATAATTTTCCATTAATTAAATTTTACTATATAAAAAAATAAATAATATGAAAATAATTTGTGACTGGGAAAATTGTCAAGAAATTGGATCTTACAAGGCTCCTGTTGAAAGAGATAATAGTAGAAAGTATAGGCTGCTATGTCTCAATCATATAAAAATATTCAATAAGAAATGGAATTACTTTGAAAATATGAATGACCAAGAAATAGAATTTTTTATTAAATCTGATTTGACTTGGCACAAATCAACAAAAAGTTTTGGTTCTTCAGAAAATTTTTTTAATATTCTTTGGAATAATGCATTAGAAGATAAACTAAATATTTTTAAATCTTCAAATTTTAAAGAATTTACTAAAACTAAATTCTCCCAAAAAGACAAAGATGCGTTGGATGCGATGGATTTAAATTACTCAGTAAAGTGGGAAGAAATTCAAAAAAAATTTAAAACTCTTGTGAAAAAATATCATCCTGATAAAAACCTAGGTAGTAAAAAATATGAAGATAAGCTTAAAAAAATAACTTTAGCTTATAGTCAGCTTAAAATGACAATAGGAAAAAAATGACAAACACAAATTTATTAAAACAAAAACCTGATATTAAAATTTCTGTTAAACAAACTTTTGGCTTAGATACAGATATGGAAATTGATGCTTTCGCTAAAAAAAATGAATTTGTTCCTAAAATTGATCAAGATTATAAATTTGATAGAGATACAACGTTAGCTATTTTATCTGGTTTTGCTTTTAATAAAAGAGTTTTAATTCAAGGCTACCACGGAACAGGTAAATCAACTCACATCGAACAAGTTGCAGCTAGATTGAACTGGCCTTGCGTTAGAGTAAATTTAGATAGTCACATTAGTAGAATAGATTTAATTGGTAAAGATGCAATAGTTTTGAAAGATGGAAAACAAGTAACAGAATTTAAAGAAGGTATTCTACCTTGGTCAATTCAAAATCCAATGGCTCTTGTATTTGATGAATACGATGCTGGAAGGCCAGATGTAATGTTTGTTATTCAAAGAGTTCTAGAGAGTGAGGGTAGTTTTACTTTATTAGACAAAAATAAAGTTCTTTCACAACATGAATATTTTAGAATGTTTGCAACAACTAACACAGTGGGTTTAGGAGATACAACTGGACTTTACCACGGAACTCAACAAATAAATCAAGGTCAAATGGATAGATGGAATATAGTATCAACTTTAAACTATCTTCCTTTTGAAAAAGAGTTTGAAATAATTTTAGCAAAAAATAAATCTTTTAATACTAATACTGGAAAAGAAAAATTGTCAAATATGATTAAAGTTGCAGATTTGACAAGAAAAGGATTCATTAACGGAGATATTTCAACAGTTATGAGTCCAAGAACTGTTCTGCACTGGGCAGAAAATACAAATATATTTAAGGATCAAGGTTATGCATTCAGAGTAACTTTTTTAAATAAATGTGATGATATTGAAAAAAAAATAATATCTGAATATTATCAAAGGTGTTTTGGTGAAGATCTTCCAGAATCTTCGATAAATGTATCAATTACATAAAATGGAAAAAGAGAGTCCTATAGCAAATTTTAAAACAGCAATTTCTTCAACAGTAAAAACTATTTCTGAAGATGATAATGTAGAAATAACTTTTGGAAATCAAAATAGCTCATCAGGTAAAAAAATAATAAAACTTCCTAATTTGGAAGAAAATACAAAAATAGACTATACAAGCGTAAGAGGATTTGCTGACTCAGAAGCATTAAAAATAAAATATAGTAATTCTATGGTTTATGAATCAAATAAACCAAAAGGTAATATTTCTAAAAAGTTATACCAAATAGCTGAGAAAATTAGATATGAAAAGATTGGATCAGATAAATATATTGGAATTAAAAATAATATTCAAAACACTTATTCAAAAAAATTAAATGGTCTTGATTTAAAGAAAAGTGAAAATAAAACTGTTAATGCATTTGAAAATTATTTGAGGTCAAATATATTTAGTTACCGAAACAGCAAAGATGTAGAAAAAAATTTTAAATCTTTACAAAAAAAATTTGACATACAGTTTAAATCAAAAATTAATACATTAAAAAATACTTTAAACAATCAATTCGAATTCAATTCACTTGTTTCAAATTTATTATCTGAAATGGATATAGAAGAATCCTTTGATAATGAGGAAATTAAAGACAAAAATGAAAATAAGGACAAACAAAATAAGCCCGAAGAAAATCAACAAAATGATCAAAAAAGTAAAGATGAAGATAATTCAGAGATATCGATAGACGCAGGTTTGCCTGATTTAGAAAATCAGACTAAAGACTCTGATATCGAAGGTGAAGAAATTGAAATAGAAAATAGTTCAGACGCTTTAGATAGATCAAAAAAATCAAATAAAGGAAATTTGAAACAAAAGTACTCTGCTTATACTGAGGAATATGATGAAATTGTAAGGGCTGAAAATTTAGAAAATGAGGAAGAATTAGTTCGTTTAAGAAATAACTTAGATCAGCAGCTAACTCAATTAAAAAGCTTTATATCAAAACTCGCAAATAAGTTACAAAGAAAATTGTTAGCAAAACAAAATCGATCTTGGGATTTTGATCTTGAAGAAGGAGCGTTGGATACCTCAAAGCTTACTAGAATTATTATCGATCCTTTTAACTCTTTATCTTTTAAAAAAGAAAAAGAAATAGAATTTAAAGATACCCTGGTTACAATTTTAATTGACAACTCAGGTTCCATGAGAGGAAAACCAATTTCAGTAGCTGCAATATGTGCTGACATACTATCAAGAACACTCGAGAGATGTTCTGTAAAAGTTGAAATTCTTGGTTTTACAACTAAACATTGGAAAGGTGGAAAATGTAGAGAAAAATGGATGCAAAATAATAAACCTACATTGCCTGGAAGGTTGAATGATTTAAGACACATAATCTATAAGTCAGCAGATACCCCTTGGAGACAATCAAAAAAAAATATGGGTTTAATGCTTAAAGAAGGATTATTAAAAGAAAATATTGATGGTGAGGCATTAAAGTGGGCTTTCAATAAGATGAATAAAAGAAAAGAAGAAAGAAAAATATTAATGGTAATTTCAGATGGTGCTCCGGTAGATGACTCTACATTATCTTCAAATTCTACCGATTATTTAGAAGTTGATCTAAAAGATACTGTTAAATGGATAGAAAATAAATCAGATATAGAATTACTTGCTATAGGAATTGGTCACGACGTAACAAGGTACTATAATAGAGCTATAAAAATTGCTGATGTTCAAGATTTAGGCGATGCAATGATCAATCAGTTAACTGACTTATTTACTGAAAATAAAAAACCTACAGTTCATTAGAATTATTTGCTTAAATTATATATATTTTTTTGATTAAAATCAGAGATTTTGTTCAACATCATTCTGAAAGGTATCAACATAATACACGTGACAAATAGTTTTACAGTCAAATCTCCTAAGGCAAGTGATATCCAAGGTACTCCGGTATTATAAAAAGAAATAGAAAAAAACAATAAAGTATCAATTATTGATCCAAAAACAGATGAGGTAAATGGAGCTATAAACCATATTTTATCTCTTAGCTTATCGAATATTTGTACGTCTATATTTTGAGATACAAAAAAAGCTGTTCCTGAACCAATAGCAATTCTTATTGAAATTGAGTCTGAAAAATTTGTTGAAACAAGTAAGGTCAAAGTAATTCCAATAATAAAACCAAAAATAATAATTTTTCTTGCAGCTTCTTTTCCATAAGCTCTATTGGCTAGGTCGGTAATCAAAAATGTTATTGGATAGCTAAAGGCACCATAAGTAAGTATTTCTTCTAACCCATAATAATTTATTGGGAATTGCACCAAATAATTTGATGTAATAACAATTAAACCCATTAATATTGAAAGTATAAAGAATAATCTTTTATCTTTAAGCATTTTACGAATTAAGATTTTGCTGAAATAGAGACTTTTAGTTTTTGTACTTTTTTTGATAGATTTCTTTTTTTTGCTGATTTAAGAAATTTATCTAATCCACCTTTAAAGTCCACGCTTCTAAGGGCTGAATTAGTGACGTTCAGCCTAACATTTTTCTTTAGAATATCGCTTTTGAATTTTACTTTTTTTAAATTAGGTAAAAATCTCCTCTTGGTCTTGTTGTTAGAATGACTAACATTGTGACCTTTTAAGGGAGATACTCCAGTTAGTTCGCATTTTTTAGACATAAATTATGTAAGGTATATAGTTCTAGAAAGTTCTGCGGTCAAGCATTAATTCCTATTGCTTCCGTTATATTTTTAATTTTTTCTTTTTTTAAAATTGAAATTAAGTCTCTTTTAATCTCTTTTACAACTCCTGGACCTTTATAAACCATTCCAGTATAAAGTTGAACCGCATTTGCGCCTGCTGTAATTTTTTCAAAAGCACTTAGACCTGAGTCAACCCCACCTACACCGATAATAGGTATTTTTTTATTAATATTTTTATAAAATTTTTTTATTAATTGAGTTGAAAGATTTTGAATTGGTTGGCCAGACAATCCTCCTACTTCATTTTTTTTGATATCTGAAAGTAATTCTCTATTTCCATCAGATGTGTTAGAGACTATTATACCATTAATATCGTGTTTAAATACAACTTCAATTATATTGCTTATATCTTGATCTTTAATATCTGGAGAAATTTTAAGAACAATTGGATTTTTAATTTTTTTTTCTTTTTTAAAATTATTCAAATCTTTTAACAACAAATCCAAATAAGTTTTTTCATGAAAATCTCTTAATCCCTCAGTATTTGGTGAGGAAATATTAATTGTAATATAATCTGAATTTGAATGTAAAGCTGAAAGTCCGATTAAAAAGTCCTCTATTTTATTTGAAGTGTTTTTATTTGGGCCAATATTTATACCAAGAATACCGTTTGGTTTATTTTCTGAAATTCGTTTAGAAACTATTTCAACTCCATGATTGTTAAATCCAAGTCTATTTATCATTGCCTTATCTTTTTCAAGCCTAAATATTCTAGGTTTTGTGTTTCCCATTTGTCTTTTAGGAGTAACTGTTCCGACTTCTACAAAACCAAAACCAAGTTTAAAAAGAGAGTTATAAACTTCAGCACTTTTGTCGAAACCTGCTGCTAATCCTATAGGATTTGAAAATCTTTTATTAAAAATTTTTATTTCTAAAATATCTTCATCTTGAACTTTAAAAAAACTTTCTGGTATAAAGTTAAATTTTAATGATTTTATCGCTAAATCATGTGCAACTTCTGGGTCTAATGTAAAAACGTATGGTCTTATAAGTGAAAACATAATTTATTTTATCTTATCATTAATTAAATTTATTGTTTCTTTTACCCCAAAAAAACTTATAAAAAATCCCATTCTAGGTCCGTCTTTTTCTCCAAATAAGACCTCGTAGATTAATTTGAACCAATCTCTTAGTTTAGTCTCATACCCATTTTCTTTACCGACTGAGTAAAGTATAGTCTGTATATCCTCAGGTTTAAAGTTTTGATTTATCTTTTCCAATTTTACAACTAAATTTTTAAGAGCTGCTTTTTCTTCAGGATTTGGTTTTTTAAAATTTTTAATAGGCTCCACTTTATCTTTAAAATAATTTATCGCGTATTCCGTCAAATTATCAAGTATTGGATGACCTTCAGGAGTTATATTTTGATGAAATTTATTAATAAATTTCCAAAGTATATTCTTGTTCTTCGCATTACTTGATCCAACTATATTTAATAACATAGAAAATGGCATAACAATTTTTTCTTTAGGCGGTTTTCCATTGTGAACATGCCAAACAGGATTTAATATTTTTTCATTTTCTTTTTGTTCTGGAAATTTATCAATCAGAGATAAATATTCATCTACAGCTTTTGGGACTACTTGAGAGTATAGTTTTTTTGCTCTTTTAGGGTTAGGGTACATATAGAGAGACAAACTTTCTGGGGAAGCATATCTAAGCCATTGTTCTATTGTAATTCCATTCCCTTTTGATTTTGAAATTTTTTCTCCTTTTTCATCTAAAAAAAGTTCATAAGCAAAACCATTTGGAGGTTTTTTTCCTAAAGTTTTACAAATTTTATTAGAAAGTATTGCGCTTTCAGTTAAATCTTTACCATACATTTCAAAATCAATATCAAATGTAAACCATCTCATCGCCCAATCTACTTTCCACTGTAATTTACAATTTCCATCTGTAATATTTGTTTCAAGTTTTTTTCCTTTGTTATCAAAAATAGCTATACTTTTCTTTTTATCAAATTCTATTAGAGGTATCTCTAAAACTTTTCCCGAATCTGGACAGATTGGTAAAAAAGGACAGTAAGTTTTTCTTCTCTCCTCTCTTAAGGTAGGGAGAATAATGTTCATTATTTCATCATACTTTTCCATGACTCTAATTAAAGATTCATTAAAAGTTCCTTTTTTATAATTTTCAGTCGAACTTTTAAAAGTAAAATGAAAATTAAATTTCCTTAAAAAATTCTTTAGCATTTCATTATTATGTTCTCCATAACTTTTAAATTTCCCAAATGGATCAGGAATACTTGTCAAAGGTTTTCCTAGATTATCTTTTAATATTTTATCATTTGGTATATTTTCTGGAACTTTTCTTAGACCATCCATATCATCAGAAAAAGTAATCAATTCATAATTAATTTCCTGCATATGCTTTAAGGCATTGATCATCATAGAAGTTCTTGCTACCTCACCAAAAGTTCCTATGTGTGGAAGACCGCTAGGCCCATAACCTGTTTGAAAAAAAATTTTATTTTTAGACTTAATTATATCTTTTCTATCCTTTAAAAGTTTTCTTATTTCAACAAAAGGCCATGAAGAAGTCGATTGAATTAAGTCTTTATCAAGCATAAATAAGGTTTATTAAATTTTATATGTAAAATACAGAGATAATTATAAGATATTAAGTTGAATTTTATTACTATTTAAATAATCTAAATTAATATGGTGGTAAACAAAACAGTTTTTTTTATAATTGGAATTCTATTGGTAGTTTTAGGTATTTCAATGCTCGCGCCATATATTATTCAAACCATATACCTAGAAGATAGCCACAGTTTTCTCTCATCTTCATTTATTACAATACTATTTGGTATCTTATTTATTTTAAGTAATTTTGAAAAGAAATATGTTTTAAACCTTCGGCAAACATTTTTATTTTCAACTTTAGCATGGCTATCAGTGGCTGTTTTTGGATCTTTGCCATTTATATTTTCTCCAGAAAAATTCTCGTTAAGCGAAGCTTTTTTTGAGAGTATGTCAGGTATAACAACTACTGGTGCTACTGTAATATCAAATCTAGATGCAACTCCAAAAAGTATTTTACTTTGGAGAGCAATAATGCAGTGGTTAGGTGGAATAGGAATCGTTGTAATGGCAATAACAATTTTGCCTTTATTGAAAGTTGGAGGAATGCAACTATTTAAAATGGAAGGTCCAGACAGTACAGAAAAAATTCTTCCAAGAACAATAGAGGTTGCTACAATTATTATCTCAACTTATTTGATATTGACATTTTTATGTGCTTTTTTTTACTGGCTATTTGGTATGACAGTTTTTGATAGTATCGCTCATTCTATGACAACAATAGCAACAGGCGGTTTTTCTACACATAATGAATCAATAGGATTTTTTAAGAATCCTAATATTGAAGTTATAGCATGTATATTTATTGTTCTAGGGAGTATTCCATTTATTTCTTATCTTAAATTTGTAAAAGGAAATAAAAATATTTTTTTTGAAGATGTTCAAATAAGAGGAATGATATATCTTTTGTTTCTTTCAATAGTAATAATGTTTTTATATTTAATTTTCATTAATAATGAAAGTTCACTCATTGATAAAATTAGAATATCTTCATTTAATGTAGTATCAATTTTATCTGGTACAGGTTATGTAACAGATGATTTTGGATTATGGGGTAAATTTTCTTTAATATTTTTTTTATTTCTAATGTTTGTAGGTGGCTGCGCCGGATCCACAGCATGTGGAATAAAAATTTTTAGACTACAAATGCTTTTTTTATTTTTAAAAAATCAAGTAAAAAAACTTATTTACCCTAATAGTATTTTAGTTATAAAATATAATAATCAAAAAATAAGTGATAATTTTATCAAGTCAGTAATAATTTTTATTTTTTCTTTTTTATTAATTTTTTTAATAATTGCAATTTTATTATCTATTTCAGGTCTAGATTTTATTTCAGCAATATCAGGCGCTGCTAGTGCAATTTCAAATGTTGGACCAGGTTTAGGCGGAACTATTGGACCAGACGGAAATTATCAAAAAATACCAGAGATTTCAAAATGGATCTTATCCTTTGGTATGCTTTTAGGAAGGCTTGAGTTATTTGCTGTTTTGGTACTTTTTTTTCCCTCTTTTTGGAGAAGTTAAAATATGGAAATTAATAAAAAACAAAAAATCTCGGAATCTTTCTCAGTTTATTTAGACCGTAGAATGATTAAAATTTTATTGTTAGGTGCAATAAGTGGTTTTCCTTGGGTTATTATTGGAAGTAGTTTAAGCCTTTGGTTAAAGGAAGACGGATTAAGTAGAAGTACAGTTGGATGGGCGGGATTAATTTTTGCGGTATATGCATTTAATTATCTCTGGGCTCCACTAATCGACAGAATAAGAATACCTTGGCTGACTAATAAAGTCGGTCATAGACGTGGATGGATTATTTCAATGCAATTAATAATTTTAATAAGCTTGATCTGTTGGAGCTTAATTAATCCTACAGCAAACTTAGGCTTAGTTATTAGTATAGGCTTGATAATAGCTATAGCCTCGGCTACCCAAGATATAACTGTTGATGCTTTGAGAATTGAACAGATTGGTGAAAATGAAGGAAAATCAATGCAAGCTGGGGCTGCTATGGCTGTAGTGGGTTGGTGGACAGGTTACAAGTTAGGTGGTGTCATAGCACTAAACACAGCAGAATATTTTGAAAAAATCGGATTCGAAAATTATTGGCAAATCACTTTTTTAATTTTAGGTATGGTGATTATAGCCTGCAACATAGGTTTAATGTTTATTAGAGAACCACAAGCTAATACTAGGAAAGACTCTCAAAGACAAACTGATGAAATGATTGAAAATAAATTAAACTTGCCTCATTTATTGAAAAAAATAATTGCTTGGATAACTGGAACTGTGGCAGGTCCTATAATGAGTTTCTTTAAAAAAAATGGGTTTAATGTTGCAATAGCTATATTATCTTTTATTTTTCTTTTTAAAATTGGTGAAGCTTTTCTTGGTAGAATGTCAGTAATATTTTATAAAGAGATAGGTTTTACAAAAGCTGATATTGCACTTTATTCAAAAGGAGTCGGATGGATAACAACTGTAATTTTCACTCTTCTAGGAGGGTTGTTTGCTATTAGATCTGGAGTGATTAAAGCTATGTTTATTTCTGGAATTTTAATGGCTTCAACAAATTTATTATTTTCATTGCTTGCCTGGTCAGGAAAGTCAGAACTATTATTTGCGATAGCTGTAATATTTGATGATATGGCAGCTGCTTTTGCGACAGTAGCTTTTGTTGCTTTCATTTCAATGCTAGTCGATAGAACTTACACTGCTACTCAATATGCATTACTAGCCTCAATTGGAACCGCAGGAAGAACTACTCTTGCTGCATCTTCTGGAGCTTTGGTAGATTGGTTAAATGGGGACTGGGGTATATTTTTTATCATCACCGCTTTAATGGTAATTCCTTCTTTAATATTTCTTTATATGATTAGACATAAACTTAAATTAAATGACTAAATATTATACAAACATAATTACTGTTTTAAATATCTATAAAAAGCCCTCAAAAAAATCTGAGGTAATAAGTCAAATGATCTATGGAGATAGTTTTTCAATATCGAAAAAAATTAATCGATGGATGAAAATAAAAACTAAGGAGGACAACTATAGTGGGTATATTCAGAATAAAAATTATTTAGAATACCTTAAACCAACACATAAAATTAATGTATTAAAGGCAAAAGTTTATAAATTATCAAATAAATCAAAAAAAATAAATGAACTTTCCTTTAACTCGAAAATAAAAGTCATTGGAAAAAAAAATAATTTTTTAAAATTTGCTAAAGGTTGGATTGGTAAAAATCAAATTAAACCGATTAATCATAGAGAGAAAAATCCTTTTAAAAAGATAAGTATTTTCAAAAATATAAAATATAAATGGGGTGGAAAGTCTTACAAAGGAATAGATTGTTCGGCTCTAATACAAGTATGTTTAAATTATAATAATAAATACTGTCCAAGAGATACAAAGGATCAAGTCAAGTACTTTAAAAAAAACGTCAAATTAAAAAATATTAAAAAGAATAATATAATTTTTTGGAAAGGTCATGTTGCATTAGCTCTTTCAAATACAAAACTCATTCATGCATATGGCCCAATGAAAAAGACCATTATCATGGATATTAAGAAAACAATTAAAAGAATAGACGAAACGGCTAACTTAAAAGTGGCTGGAATAAAAAAGTTGTAAATAGCAAAGGCAGCTTCAGTCTCCCTCCGCTGCCCTTATTTTGATATTATTAGATTCGTTTAAAAAAATTAAGACTCTTATAAGTTGTATGTGGATAGAAAAGTTATTATTTTCATATTCAAGATTATTAAAAAATGGCGGAGAGAGAGGGATTCGAACCCTCGAAACGGTTTCCCGTTTACACGCTTTCCAAGCGTGCGCCTTCAACCACTCGGCCACCTCTC
>MDTB01163702.1_pt1 | contig 19407 bp, 18 predicted proteins | sample 811161 | NCBI WGS metagenome assembly MDTB01 (sample SAMN05326650, study PRJNA326480) | marine metagenome | isolation source: seawater | place: Mediterranean Sea | collected 2009 | reverse complement strand
TAGAGCACTAGTTTGTGGAACTAGGGGTCGGTGGTTCGAATCCACCCTACTGTACCAAAAAATGACGAAAGATAAAAAAAACAAACCTTCAAAAGAACTACCTTTAGGGTTTGTTGACAGACAAGAAAAAGAACTACTAATACGTGATTTTATAATTTCAAATATTAAAGAAGTTATGATCAAGTATGGTTTTCGTTATCTCGAAACGCCAAGTTTTGAGTATACAGATAGTATTGGAAAATTTTTGCCCGATAAAGACAGACCGGATGAGGGGGTTTTTTCTTTTAAAGATGAAAACAAATGGTTATCTTTAAGATATGATCTAACCGCTCCACTAGCACGTTATATTGCTAAAAATTATTTAGAAATACCAAAACCTTTTAAAAGATATCAGCTAGGCAATGTATGGAGAAATGAAAAACCTGGACCAGGAAGGTTTAGAGAATTTTTACAGTTTGATGCAGATTTTGTTGGTACAAAAAATTCACAAGCAGACGCGGAGCTTTGTGTTATGATATCAGAAATTCTTGAAAAATGTGGTTTAAGTAAATCTGAGTATATAATTAAAATTTCGTCAAGAAATATTACAGAAAAATTATTTAAAAAAATAAAAATAGAAAGTGCTCAACAGAAGCTCACCACTTTAAGAGCTCTGGATAAAATTGATCGACTGGGTTGGGATGAAGTTAAAAAATTGCTAGGTCAGGGAAGAAAAGATAGATCTGGTGATTTTACAAAAGGAGCTAATTTGAGCTCACAAAATATAGAAATAATAGAAAAAGAATTAAAGAAAAAAATACCTGAAACAGAAGACCTAATAGAAATCTTAAAAATATTTAAAGACTATAGCTTTAGTAACTTTGAATTTGATCCATCAATTATACGAGGACTAGAATATTATACAGGTGCAATTTTTGAAGTTAATCTAAAATTTGATGTAAAAAATAATAAAGGACAAGTAATACAATATGGCTCGATCGGAGGGGGAGGAAGATACGATAATTTAGTAAATAATTTTGGAAATTATGACGCCCCTGCAACTGGAATTTCAATAGGTTTAGATCGTTTGGTTTATGCCTTGATGCAAAAAAAAGAATTCCAGATAAAACAATCAAGGCCTGTTGTAATTTGTGTTTTCGATAAAAGATTAATGAAAAATTATATTAATTTACAAACTGTTCTAAGGAAAATTAATATCAGTGCTGAGATTTATCCTGGGGATGGTAAATTAAAAAAACAAATGGAATATGCAAATAAAATCAATTCACCAGGTGTTATTCTTTATGGGGAGGATGAAATTAAAAGAGGAAAACCAACTCTTAGAGATCTGAACACTGGTAAAGAAAAGTCAATAACGATTAAAGAGTTAGCAAATGAAATCAAAAAAATTATCTGAACAAATAGTTAAAACTTTTAAAAGCAATGGTTTTGTATTATCCGAGCCAGATGTCCTGCTAGACTCTGAGTATATTATTCAAAGATCAGGTGAAAAATTTAGAAGTTCTATGCTTACTTTTGAAAATGAAAATGGAAAAATAATGTGTTTAAGACCTGACCTTACCGTAGCGTCTTGTATCAATTATTTAAAAAATAAAACTAAATCAAAAATTTATTACTCTGGTCAGGCTTATAGAAGATCAAATAAAAAAAATTCTGATTTTATTAATAATCAATTAGGTATTGAGATTTTTGGTTCAAAAAATCAAATTCAGGATGACTACAAAGTTATTAGCACAATTTTAAATTCTGCAAAAAAAATTAAAAGGAAAAAGATTGTAATCAAAGTTGGTGATGTGAGTTTATTTAAAAGTCTTATAAATTCACTTGATATGCCTGAAAGATGGAAGTTAAGGTTAATAAAACATTTTTGGAGACCAAAATACTTTGAGGAACTTTTAAAAAGACTAGAAAAAAATTCAGATATTGATGCAATTACATTCGATACTGATAAGAAACGGTTTTATGAAATGAAAAAGATGGATCAGGACAAAGTAATTGCTGGAAGATCAATATCAGAAATTTTAAATAGGTTTGATAAAAAGATAAAAGATCCAAGGTCGTTTAATGAAGGAAAAAAAATTGTTAAAATTATAAGATCATTTCTTAAAATCAATTGTAAATTGACAAAACTAGAAAAAAAACTTTTTGATTTCATAAATAAAAATAATCTTCAAAAAAATATTTTTAAAGAATTAAGATCCATACAAAACCTAAATAAATTAAATCAAGATGTAAATTTTATTTCGAATTTTGGCAGAGATATTGAATATTATACAGGAATTGTATTCGAAGTTTTTGCAGGAAACAAAGAAATTGCAAGAGGCGGTAGGTATGATGACTTACTTCAAAGCTTAGGAGCAAAAAAAAATATTCCAGCTGTAGGAGCTGCAATAAACCTAAAAAATATATGAAAGACTTAATTACCATAGGCTTACCCAGTAAAGGTCGATTGAAAGATAAAGCTATATCTTTTTTTGAAGATAATAATTTAAAGATATTACAAAGTGCCAAAGAAAGAAATTATTTTGCAACAATAGAAAATAAATCTTATATAAAAATTATTTATCTTCATGCCAAAGAAATTATTCAAAGATTAGGAGATGGTACTTTAGACCTAGGCATATCTGGCTTAGATCTTTTAAATGAGTCTGAAAAAAACTTACAAGATAGAATAATTGTAAAAAGGAAACTCGATTTCGGAAATGCTAATTTAGTTGTAGCAGTTCCAGACGACTGGATAGACGTTCAGACTATAGCCGATCTTGAAGAAGTATCTTTTGACATGAGAAAAAAAAGAAATACTAGGTTAAGAGTTGCAACAAAATATCCAAATCTAACTAACAATTTTTTAGTTTCTAAAGGTATCACTCAATACAAATTGATATCAAGTCTAGGTGCTACGGAGACATACCCTTTTATTGGTTCTTCAGAAATTATTACCGATATAACTTCTACTGGAAAAACTTTATTAGATAATAATTTAAGAGTATTAAAAGATGGAAAAATTTTAAGTTCAACAGCATGTTTATTTATTGCAAAAAAAAAGGCTGCAAAGTTGCAGCCTTTTTTTAATTCATTTAGTTGAGCGTAATTACATTCCCATTCCGCCCATACCACCCATACCACCCATACCGCCACCCATTGGAGGCATTGCAGGACTAGCATCTTTTTCATCTGGCTTATCAGCGATCATTGCTTCTGTTGTAATTAATAATCCAGCAATAGATGCAGCATCTTGTAAGGCTGATCTAACAACTTTAGTAGGATCGATAATACCTTTAGCAAACATGTCAACATACTCTTCGTTTTGAGCATCATAACCTTGAGAAGCTTTTTTACCTTCTATAAGTTTACCCACTACGACTGAACCATCGACGCCGGCATTCGCAGTAATTTGTCTCACTGGAGCTTGAAGAGCTTTTTTAACAATCTCTACACCAGCTTTTTGATCATCACCTTTAACTTTTACGCCGTCTAAATCTTGTGCAGCATAAAGTAGAGCGCAACCTCCACCGATTACCACTCCTTCTTCTACTGCAGCTCTTGTAGCGTTGAGAGCATCTTCAACTCTATCTTTTCTCTCTTTAACTTCTACTTCTGTAGCTCCACCAACTTTAATTACAGCTACTCCACCAGCAAGTTTAGCTAATCTTTCTTGAAGTTTCTCTTTATCGTAGTCCGATGTTGTTTCATTGATCTCAGCTCTAATTTGGTTACATCTTGCCTCGATATCAGATTTTTTACCTTCTCCTGCTACAATAGTACTGTTTTCTTTATCGATTTTAACTTTTTTACAAGAACCTAGATCTCCAATTTTTACATTCTCTAATTTAATACCAAGATCTTCAGAGATTACCTGTCCTCCAGTTAAAATAGCAATATCTTCTAACATTGATTTTCGTCTATCACCAAAGCCAGGAGCCTTAACAGCAACAACTTTTAAACCACCTCTAAGTTTGTTTACTACTAAAGTTGCTAAAGCCTCACCCTCTACATCTTCTGAAATAATCATTAATGGTCTATTAGCTTGTACCACAGACTCTAACAAAGGAACCATTGGTTGTAAGTTAGTTAATTTTTTTTCTACTAAAAGCACTAAAGGGTTTTCTAACTCAGTTATCATTTTTTCTGTATTAGTTACAAAATAAGGCGATAAATATCCTCTATCAAATTGCATACCTTCAACAACATCAAGTTCTGTTTCTACCCCTTTTGCCTCTTCGACAGTAATGACACCTTCGTTACCAACTTTTTGCATAGCTTTAGAAATCATATCTCCAATAGACTTTTCACCATTTGCAGAAATTGTTCCAACTTGAGCAACCTCTTCGTTAGCCTTAACCTTTTTTGAAGATGTTTTTAATTTGTTAATTACATGTTCGACAGCTTTATCGATACCTCTTTTAATATCCATAGGATTCATACCTGCAGTAACATATTTTAATCCTTCATTGACTATAGCTTGAGTAAGAATAGTTGCAGTAGTTGTGCCATCACCAGCATTATCATTTGTTTTACTAGCTACTTCTTTAACCATTTGAGCACCCATATTTTCAAATTTATCTTCTAATTCAATTTCTTTTGCCACTGAAACACCGTCTTTTGTCGTTCTTGGAGCGCCATAAGATTTATCCATCACTACATTTCTTCCCTTAGGACCTAAGGTTACTTTAACCGCGTTAGCCAAAGTATTAACTCCTGTCAACATTTTTGAACGTGCCTCTGTATCAAATTTAATTATTTTTGCCATTTCTTTCTCCTATAATGTTTATTTTTTACTTTTTGATATTCCCATTATGTCAGATTCTTTCATAATGCTAAATTCTTTACCGTCAATTTTAACTTCAGTTCCTGACCATTTCCCAAAAAGAACAATATCTCCTACTTTAACGTCCATTGGCGTTAGTTTACCGTCTTCATTTTTAGCTCCAGGTCCTACAGCTACAACTTCACCTTCTTGAGGCTTCTCTTTAGCCGAGTCTGGAATGATAATTCCACCAGCTGTTTTTTCTTCACTATCTAATACCTTTATAAGCACACGATCATGCAAGGGTCTAAATTTCATTTTATTCTCCTGTTAATATATGATCTTGATATGGTATGTTTTATAGAAATTTCAAGAGATGAACGGGTTATTTAGCCAAAAGTCTTGATATTGCTATATTTTATTAACTTTTCTATAAGGTAATAAAGGGACAAATATAATTGAAAAAACTTAATCACTTAAACGAAATTATTGAAAATTATGATTATTTTATCATAGATCTTTGGGGGGTAGTACATAACGGAATTACTCCATTTAATGGGGCTATGAAAGCAATAGAAGGTTTGCATAATAACAATAAGAAATATTATTTTTTATCTAATGCACCAAGGCCTGTTTCTGATGTAAGGCAATTTCTAGTAAAAAAAATGAAAATTGAAGAAAAGTTTTTAAAAAAAATATTAACCTCTGGAGAGGCAGCAATAAATTCGATTAAGAGTTTTGATTATGGAAAATTTTTTTTTCATTTAGGCCCCGCTAGAGATAGTGCAATTTATACAGGATTAGAAAAGTATAAAACTAACTTAAAAAAATGCGACTATATTTTATGCACTGGCCTTTATGATGAGGCCATGAATGATTTAGGATTTTATGAAAAATTACTTAGTAAAAGTGTCGGTAAAAAAATGGTTTGTACAAACCCTGATCTGATAGTAGACAGAGGAAATATTCAAGAATACTGCGCAGGATCTATCGCAAAAATATTTGAAAAAATAGGTGGAAAAGTAATTTATTTTGGAAAACCATACCATAATATTTATGATCTGATTATTAACGACAAAGACAAAGCATTAATAATTGGAGATAATTTAAGAACAGATATTAAAGGAGCAAATTTAATAAAACAAGATTCTTTATTCATATTAAATGGAATTCACAAAAAAGAAATTAATGGTTCAAATAATCTTAATGATATTTTAAAAAAATATAAAGTTAAAACTAATTTTATACAAAATGAATTAAACTGGTAAAATGAAAATTTTTAATAGCACGTCAATTAGTCTAAATTATAAAAACTCTGTAATCGCAATTGGAAATTTTGATGGAGTACATATTGGACATAAAAAAGTTTTAAGGGAAGCAATGTTAAAAGCAAAAAAACTCAAAAAGAAATTTGGACTTTTAACTTTTGAACCTATACCAGTTATGTTTTTTAATAAGAATATTCTTAATCATAGGTTAGATAATTTCTCTCAAAAAATTTCAAACTTAAAAAAGGAAAAATTAGACTTTGTTATCATACAGAATTTTAATAAAAAATTTTCTCAATTAAGTTATAAAGATTTTATTTCGAAAATAATATTCAAAAAAATAAGATGTAGTCATTTATACGTTAGTAAAAATTTTAGATTTGGAAAGAGAAGAAAAGGAAATGTTAGTAAATTAAAAAAATTTGAAAAGAGTTATCATTATAAGACTATAATAACTAAACCTTTGGTTAAAAGTGATAAAGTTATCTCCTCTACGAAAATAAGAAATTTGTTAAGAAATGGAGATATAAAGAAAGTAAACTTTCTTCTTAATAGAGACTGGGAAGTAAACGGTAAAGTCATTAGAGGGTCTCAAAGAGGAAGGAAAATAGGTTTTCCTACTTGTAACATTATTTTAGATAAATATGTTGTACCTAAATCTGGAGTATATGCTGTAAAAATAAGAATCAATAGCACAATAAAGAGAGGAATTGCAAACGTTGGGTATCGCCCAACTTTTAATGGAAAAAAACTTTTATTAGAAGTCAATATCTTCGGTTTCAAAAAAAACCTATATAATAAAAATATTAATGTGATATTTATAAAATTTATAAGAGCAGAAAAAAAATTTAAAAATATATTAGAGCTAAAAAGTCAAATTAAAAAAGATATAAAAAAAGTGAAGCAAAATGTCTAAAGAAACTTTAAATCTTCCAAAAACTGCTTTTTCAATGAAGGCTAATCTTCCTAACAAAGAACCAGCTATAATAAAACAATGGGAAGATAGTGATCTTTATAAAAGATTGAGAAAAAAAGCTAAAGGTAAAGAAAAATTTATTCTTCATGATGGCCCACCTTATGCAAATGGTCATATCCATATGGGAACAGCCTTAAATAAAATTTTAAAAGATATGATCACTCGTTTTCACCAGATGGATGGAAAAGATTCTATCTATGTTCCTGGATGGGATTGTCACGGACTTCCTATTGAATGGAAAATAGAGGAGCAATATAAAAAAAATAAGAAAAATAAAGATGATGTACCTATAAAGGATTTTAGAAAAGAATGTAGAGATTTTGCCAGTAAATGGATTGATATTCATATTAAGGAATTTAAACGTTTAGGTGTAATTGGTGATTTTGACAATTATTACTCAACAATGAGTTTTAAAGCTGAAGCTCAAATAGTAAGGGAGCTTGGTAAATTTCTTTTAGATCAAAGTCTTTATCAAGGCTTTAAACCTGTACTATGGTCTACTGTAGAAAAAACAGCATTGGCAGATGCAGAAGTTGAATATTTAGACCATGTATCTAATACTATATACGCAGCATTTAAGGTTAAAAGCACTGACAAAGATTTTTTAAAAAACGCAAATATTATTATTTGGACCACTACTCCTTGGACTATTCCAGCAAATAAAGCTTTAGCTTATAACGATAATTTGGAATATTCTTTAATTGAAATAGATAAGGTCGAGTTTTTTAATGACACTAAAGTAGTAATAGCAACTAATCTTATAAATGATTTTACTTCATCAAATAAGATAAAAAATTTTAAAAAGTTAAAAACTTTTAAAGGTGAAGAATTTAAAAATACCATATGCTATCATCCTTTTTTGAAGCTCGGGTTTGATTATGATGTGCCTTTATTAAGCGCTGGTTTTGTTAATTTAGAGCAAGGGACTGGAATTGTTCATTGTGCCCCTAGTCATGGTCCAGATGACTTTAATTTGTGCTTAAAAAATAATATACCCTCTAAATATACTGTCGACAATAGTGGTCGCTATACTAACGAGATCCCTTTTTTTGGTAATCTTCATATATTTAAAGCCGATAAAGAAGTCATACAGAAATTAAAAGATGAAAAAATGTTAATCTCATTTAATACACTAAATCATAGTTACCCACACTCTTGGAGATCAAAAGCTCCTTTAATCTATAGGGCGACGCCGCAATGGTTTATCTCAATGGAGAAAAAATCCTTAAGAAAAAAAGCAATCCAATCAATTAATGAAACTGTTTTTTATCCTAGCAAAGGAAAAGAAAGATTATTATCTATGATTGAAGGTCGACCAGACTGGTGTGTTTCAAGACAGAGAGTTTGGGGAGTTCCTTTGCCGATCTTTATAAATAAAAAAACAAAAGAACCATTACGCGATCAAAAAGTAATAGATAGGATAGCTGAAGTTTACGAAAAAGAAGGATCTGATTGTTGGTTCACAGATGATCCACAAAGATTTTTAGGAAAAGATTATAAATCAAGCGAATATGATCAATTAAAAGATATTGTAGAAGTATGGTTCGATAGTGGATCAACTCATAGTTTCGTTCTCGAGAGTAGAGATGATTTAAAATGGCCTGCTGATATGTATTTAGAGGGTTCTGATCAACATAGAGGATGGTTTCACTCATCTTTGTTAGAGTCTTGTGGGACGAGAGGAAAAGCTCCTTTTGAAAGTATATTATCTCACGGGTTCGTAGTTGATGGAAAAGGAATGAAAATGTCAAAATCAGCAGGCAACGTTATATCACCTGAAGAAATATTAAAAAATTTTGGTGCTGATATTTTAAGGGTTTGGGTTTCAGCTTCTGATTATGCTGAAGATTTACGAATTGATAAAACAATTTTAAATCAACACGCAGAGTCGTATAGAAAAATTAGGAATACTTTAAGATTTATTTTAGGAAATATTCAGGATAATTTTCAAGAAGTTGATATCGAAAATCTTAATTTAAAAGAATTACCTGAACTTGAAAGATACATACTCCATAAAATTTATATTTTGAATAAGAGTTACAAAGAGAATTTGAAAAATTATAATTTTCACAAACTATATAAAGAACTTTTAAATTTCTGTACTTTAGATTTATCATCATTCTATTTTGATATAAGAAAAGATGTTCTTTACTGCGACAGCTCAAAATCAAAAAAAAGGAACGATTGTATTAAAGTTTTAAATATTCTTTTGGACTGTTTGTTAAAATGGTTTGCTCCTATACTAGTTTTTACTACAGAAGAAATTTATAATTTAATTAATAACTCTTCAAATAGCATTCATGAAATGCAATTTCCAAAAATAAAGGATGAGTTTAAAGATGATGATTTAGATAAAAAATGGAAAAATCTTTATAAAATTAAACAAGAAGCAAATATTGCTATAGAAGAAAAAAGATCCTTAAAGGAAATAGGATCAAGTTTGGAAGCAGAGATTGAAATATATACGGATGAACGTAACTTTAAACTATTAGAAAAAATAGATTTGACAGAATATTTTATTACCTCAAAGGCTGGTTTATTTAAAAATACAGATAAAAATAAAGGAACAATTATAAAAGTTAAAAAAACTAGCGGAGATAAGTGTCCGAGATGCTGGAAAATACTTGAAACAAAATGTACTAGGTGTGAAGAATTTTTATAATAGTTAAGTTTAATAATGCTAGGAAAATTGATTAAAAAAAATTATTTTTGTTTTATTGTAATATCTGTAATTTTTTTTTTAGATAGATATTCAAAAATTGAGATATTAAATCTTTTAGAAAATCAAAATTATATATTCATTAACGATTATTTAAATTTCAATTTAGTTTTTAATACTGGTATTGGATTTGGTCTTTTTAGTCTAGAAGCAGGGTTATATTATAATATACTATCAATTATTATATGTTTAGTAATATTAACTCTAATTATTTTCATGCTTAAATCTTCTTTAGCCGAAAAGCTATTTTTTTCGTTTATTATTGGTGGAGCTCTAGGAAACCTTTATGATAGAATTATTTTTAAAGCGGTACCAGATTTTATTGACTTTCATGTAAAAGAATTTCACTGGTTCAGTTTTAATGTTGCAGATATTTTTATATCTTTAGGTATAATATTCATGATATTAAATGAGATTATTTTTAAGAACCAAAAAAATGAAAATTAAAGCTATTATTTTACTTATTTTTTTAACTTCATGTTCTTCTTTTGGCGAGGCAGGAAAAGCATTAAGAAATGAAAAGATCCGTTCCACTGATGAATTTTTAATTGAAAAAAGGGGACCATTAACGGTACCTCCCAACTTAGATGAATTGCCAAGACCTAAGTCTAGCCAGAAGACTGACAACATAAATAAAAACATTTTGGGTACAAATAGTAAGAGCGGTGTTAAATCTGATGAAAACTCAAAACTAGAGAAAATATTGTTAGAGGAAATCCGAAATAATTAATGCTTAATTCAAAAAATATTAGTTTTGAAAGAAATTTCCCTAAACATAAATTTAAATCTAAAAAGAATATCAACAAAAAATTTATTTCAGATTCACTTAAAAACGTAAAAAATACACCCTTAAAAAAAGATACTTTCGATTTATTTAAAAAAAATTTCAAATTAAATCTAGATTTAACTGAGTTAAATAAATACAGGAAATACCAAAGAATTATAATAATTGGTATGGGTGGATCTATACTAGGAGCCCAAGCAGCCTATAATTTTTTAAATAAGAAAATAAAGAAAAAAATAATATTTATTAATAATTTAGATACTGATTTTATTAATGAAGTAAATAAAATTAAAAACCTTAAAAATTCATTATTTCTTCTCATTTCTAAATCTGGAAACACAATAGAAATTTTATCTATAATTGACTCACTTAAATCTAATGCTCAATTTAATAAAACAAATACATTGATAATTACAGAGAATAAACGAAGTCAATTAAATTTATTCGCTCAAAAATCTAAAATAAAAGTTATTTTTCATAGAAGCTATATAGGCGGTAGATTTTCTATTTTTTCAGAAACAGGACTAGTTCCTTGTTATCTAATGGGAATCAATGTTAATAAATTAAAAAAAAACATATTATATTATTTGCAAAAAGGTAATTCTTCTTTAACAAACAACTTACTTAATTTAGCAAATATTTATTCCTCTAGAAAAATTAAATCTTTAATCTTACTTAATTACTGTTCAGGTCTTGAGCACTTTTTGTTATGGTGTCAGCAATTAATAGCAGAGAGTTTAGGAAAAAATGGCAAAGGTATAATTCCAATTGTTTCTTTAGCTCCTAGAGATCATCATAGCCTTTTACAGTTGTACTTAGATGGACCGCAAGATAAATTTTATTATATATTCTCTAATCAAAAGAATAAAAAAAATAAGAAAGTAAGTAATTTTTTTTATGATATTTTAAAAAAATCTAATGTTAGTCAAATTATAAAAAGTCAAAATAGAGCTATGATTTCTCTTCTAAAAAGTAAAAAGTCACCTTTTCTTTCGCTTGATCTCAAGGAAAGAAATGAAGAAACTCTTGGAGAGTTATTTTCTTACTTTATTATAGAAACAATTATATTAGCAAAAAGTTTAAAAATTAATCCTTTTAACCAACCTGCAGTAGAAAAATTAAAGATACTAACAAAAAAAAATTTATCTAAAAAGAACCAAATATAATTTTTGACCTACCATAATTTCTTAAGAAATTTATTTTAAACATTTTATTTATTTCTTCTTTGTCTTTTTTATCTCTATGAATAATAATTAAATGATTTTTTTTAAATATTGCTTTTTTTTTAATTAAATTCATGATTTCTATAAAAGACTTGTCTTTATAGGGTGGATCTAGAAAAATTAAGTCAAACTTATTTTTGTCATTATATTTTTCGATATAATTTTTTATATCTGAACAAATAAGGTTGGTTTTATTTGATATTTTTAAACTAGAGATATTCTTTTTAATAATTGAAAATGCCATAGGATCTTTTTCAACAAAAGATACCTGGTTTACATCTCGAGATAAGCACTCAATACCAAACGAACCTGTACCAGCATAAAGGTCTAAAATTCTTGCTTTGTCAAAATTTATTTTTAAATATTTGCCATGGATTATTAGATTAAAAATATTCTCTTTAACAAAATCTCTTAACGGTCTAGTAATTAAAGATTTAGTAAAGAAAATTTTTTTTCCACGGAATTTACCACCGATGATTCTCATTATTTATCTATAACTCTCCAACCTATATCTCTTCTAAAGAAACCACCCTTCCAACGAATTTTAGCAATTAACTTAATAATTTTTTTTCTTATTAAGTTATAACTTCTTCCCTTTCCTACAATATTTAAAACCCTACCACCAGAAGAAAGAATATTCCCATTTACATTTTTAGTTCCAGCGTGAATAGTAAATAATTCTTTTGTATCCTTAATCTTTTTTAAATTTATAATTTTATTTTTTTGATAATTTCCGGGATAACCTCTTGAACATAAAACAACCGACATACATTTTTTTTTGTCCCAATTTAATTTCATTTTTTTTAAATTATTCCTTAAAGCATGATCTATTATTTTAATGAGATCAGTTTTAAGTCTAGGCATTATTACTTGACATTCTGGATCACCCATTCTTACATTATATTCTATCAGGTAAGGATCTTTGTTCTTAATCATTAATCCCACATAAAGAAAACCTCTATAAAACTGATTTTTATCTTTTAAAGATTTTAAAGTCGGCTCAACAATACGCTTAATAATTTTTTTTTCTAAAACTTTGTCAATTATTGGCGCAGGCGAATAGGCACCCATACCCCCTGTATTAGGCCCTTTTTCTCCCTCATAAACCTTTTTATGATCTTGAGCAGTTCCTAAACAGATAAAACTATTTTTATCTACAACTAAAAAATAACTTGCTTCTTCCCCGCTTAAAAATTCTTCTAGTACTAATTTTTTTGAACTTTTAAATTTTCCTTTAAAGATTTCTTTTGAAATTTTATAAGCTTCTTTTTTACTTTTACAAATTACCACGCCTTTTCCTGCTGCAAGGCCATTAGCTTTAACAACAACGGGTAGCCTAAAATTATTAATTGATTTTTTAAAATCTACTATATTTCTACAAATTTTAAATTGAGCTGTAGGTATATTATATTTTTTACATATTAATTTCATGAAAGCCTTAGATCCCTCTAGTTGTGAGGCAAATTTATTTGGCCCAAAAACTTTTATTTTATTTTTTTCTAAAAAATTAACCAATCCCTTTACCAAAGGTTCTTCTGGACCAATAATAACTAATTTTACTTTATTTTTTTTAAGACTTTTGAGCAATAAATTGAAATTGAGAAAGTTTACATCTAAATTTATAGCCATTTTTTTGGTTCCAGCATTGCCAGGAATGCAAAAAATATTATTAATTTTTCTAGATTCTTTTAATTTTTTACACAAAGCATGTTCTCGTCCACCGTTACCAATTAAAGCAATATTCATATTAAAAGATTTGTTATATATTATTTAAATTATGAACAAAACAAAAGCAAAGTTAAAATATTTAGCTAATTCTTTCGAAATTGTTGAGAAGGGAGACTATGTTGAGTGTGCTATTTCAAAAAAAAAAATTCGACTAGAAGACTTAAACTACTGGAATGTGGAGCTTCAAGAAGCCTATTTTTCACCTGTCGAAGTTAAAAAAAGAATCGAAAAGTTCAAATAATATCAATTTTTTTATTTCCACCTATTGTGAGTTAAAATCCATTGACTAGGATCCCTTAAAATTAGTCTCTCTATTATTTCATTAATTTTTTTTGATATTATTTCTTTGCTGTTTTTCTCACTTTCTGGAATTTCTATTGGTTCTAGAATTTCCATTTCAAAATTATCATCATACTTTCTTGAAATATAAATTGGAACAATGTCGTAATTAAAACGACTAGCAAATTGAAAAGGCAAAGTAGTGGTATAGGCATTATTATTAAAAAATAAAACTTTTGATCCTTCACTTACTCTTTGATCGACCATTAATGCTATACTGTAATTTTTTTTTAAAAATTTTAAAGCTTCTTTAACTCCTCCTATCCCTTTTTTTATTTGGTTTTCACAAACAAAACTTTTTCTAATATATTCCATAAATGGATTTAGAAATATATTATTAAGAGGTCTGTAAATTGTAGCTAATTTAATATTTGCTTTTTTAAGCTCCATAGACATCAATTCATAATTTGCAAAATGGCCAGAAACAAAAATAACAGGTTTGTTTTTTTTTATTATTTTATCTAAAATTTGTTTATTTTTAATATTTATATGGTCAAATTTTTTTTTAAAAGCATTAAGATGAAAATATTCTACAAAAGTTTTTCCATAGTTAAACCACATTTTTTTAATTATAACTTCTTTATCTTCCGAGCTTAACTTTGAATTTATCTTGTCTAAATTTTGTAAAATAATATTTTTTGATTTAAAAAAATTACCAACTTTAAAAAATATATAAGAAAATATAAACCTACTTATTTTTAATCCTATTATTTTTGAAAGAAAAAAAATTAAATAAACTATTAATGACTGAAAGAAATATAAAATAATTTTTTTCATAAGTTTTTTATAATCTCTTTTTCAAAATTTCTATAATTAGAAATTTTTAAATCAATTGATACATATTCAACTTTATTTATACCAAGATTTTTTAATCTAAAGAAATCTTTTTCAGTTGTGATTACTTTTAAATTCTTTTTTTTTGCTTTGTTGATAATATTTTGTATCTCATTCTTATTGTAATTATAATGATCTGGGAAAGATATTTTTTCTCCAATTTTGAATTTATTTTTTTTTAATAAATCAAAAAAACTTTCAGGGTTTCCAATTCCCGCAAAAGCTAAAAGCCTTTTATTTTTAGATATTGAAATCTTTTTTATTTTATAACTTGAATAAAAAATTTTAATTTTGTTAGAAATTTTTTTTAATCTTTTTTCGAAAGCATTGTTTCTTCTTCCGTTAATAACAACGATTTGAGCCTTGTTTAAACTATCTAATGGTTCTCTTAATGGTCCAGCAGGTAATAATAAACCATTTCCGATTAAATCTTTGGTACTAAAACAAACAATATTCAATTTTTTTTTTATTGAATAGTCTTGAAATCCATCATCCATAATAATAACGTTATTTTTTTTTTTTGCTCTCAAAATTGACAAAACTCTTTTCTTTGAAAGGTAAACCTTATTTGACTTATCTTTAATAAGATCAATTTCATCTAAATGAGATTTATAATATTTTCTTACAATAGCAGGTTTAAATTTTTTTTTTTTTAATAAATTATAAATAAAAATACTTAAAGGAGTTTTTCCTGTTCCCCCGATATAAATGTTGCCTACACATATTATTGGAATATTAAATTTATATCCTGTAATAAATTTTTTTTTTATATAATAAATTACTAAAGTCAATAAAGATAGCGGAAGTAAAAAGAGAGATATTAAGTTTATAGTATTCCAAAAATTAGGTTTTTTAATTATCATTTTTCAATTTAAAAATTTCTTTATATGTTAAAGATAATATCTTTTCACCATATTCATTTAATTCTGAAATTTTTTCCTTATTAAAATCTAAAGTTCCTTTAAAATCTTTTATTAAGTTTTCTGATAAGTCTAGCTCATTAGAAACTTCATAAGCAATTTTTTTCTTATTAAGAAAATTATATATTTCCTCAAAGTTGGATACATAAGGTCCATGATAAATTTTGCAACCACACTTTGCTGGCTCAATAGGATTTTGGCCACCAACCTTAACCAATTTTTTTGATAATGACTTTCCCATAAAAATACTTTTACAACCAAAAAAATATTCTGTCATTTCACCTATTGAATTTATAATTAAGATTTCAGATTCTTTGGAAATATCGTTATATTTATCAACAATTTGAGCTTTCAAATTAAAATTCTTACAGAGGGAATAAATTTCTTTAGACCTTGATATGTGACGTGGAATTATAATAGTGATTAAATTAATATCTTTTTTTTTAAGTATGCAATGAGTTTTTAAAATAATTTCTTCTTCACCCGGATGAGTACTAGCCGCAGTCCAAATGTAACAATTATCTTTAAGTAATTGTAAATCTTTTCTTTGTGCTTTGCTTTCAATTCTTGTGCTAAATTTCAAGTTTCCTATAAATTTTACATTTTTTGCTCCAAGTGACCTCAAATTTTTTTCAGACTCTAAACTTGAACATAGGCATAAGTTATAAAGTTCAAATATTTTTTTTGATAATTTTGGAAATATCTTCCAACGATTATAAGTTTTTATGGTAATCCTACCATTAAGTAGCATCATCGGTATATTCCTTTTTGAAATTTCATATAAATAATTTGGCCAAATTTCTGAGTCGACGAAAATAACCAATTTTGGCTTCCATTCATTTAAAAATTTTTTTACTAAAAATTGAACATCAATTGTAAAAAAAAGATGTAAAAAATTTTCTTGATCTAATTTTTTTGTTTTAATAAGTTGACTTGAACTTAGTGTTGTAGAAGTAAGTAAAATAAATATATGTTTATCTTTTTTTATTATTTCTTCTATAAGGGAGATAATACTATTTACTTCCCCTATGCTAGCAGCATGCATCCAAATTATAGTCTTACCTTTGGAATAATAATTTTTTTTAATTGATATTTTTTCTTTGTATCTTGTTTTATCTTCTTTGTTTATAAATCTTCTTAAATAAATAACTATTAAAAAAACTGGAAATAAAATAAAAGTTAAAATTCTATACAACGAAATCATAATTTTTATTTTAATTGTTTTTCATATAATAATTTATAATATTCACAATTTTTTATGAGTTCTTCATGGCTCCCAGAGTCTATTAAATTTCCTTTTTTGATTACAAAAATTTTATCAGCATTATGTATAGTAGACAGTCTGTGTGCTATAACTAGGGTAGTCTTATTCTTTGTTAAATTTTTAATCGCATTTTGCACAATATCTTCGGACTCTGCATCTAAAGAAGAAGTAGCCTCATCTAGCAAAATTATTGGAGATTTTTTTAAAATTGCTCTTGCTATTGAAAGCCTTTGTTTTTGTCCTCCAGATAACCTAACTCCGTTCTCGCCTATTTGAGTATCGTATTTTTGAGGAAGATTTTGAACAAATTCTTCAGCTGCTGCAAATTTACAAGATTGTAAAAATTCATCATTAGATGCTTCTGGGTTGGCATATAATATATTTTCTCTAACAGAACTATCAAAAAGAATTACATCTTGACTAACTAAAGATATACTTTTTCTTAATGAGTTTAAATTAACAGATCTACTATTTTGTCCATCAATGAAAATATCTCCACTTTGAGGATCATAGAATCTAGGTAATAAATTAATAATTGTGCTTTTACCCGCCCCACTATGCCCAACAAAAGCAGCCATGCTTCCTCCTTTTATTGAAAAGTTTATGTTGCTAACAGCTTTATCGTTTGAGTTATCATACTTAAAGCTTACTTTTGTGAAATTTATATCACCTTTGATAGTTTTTAAATCTGGGAGCTTTTCATTATGCTTAATCTTAATTGGTTGGTCAATTACATTATAGATTCTTTTTGCTCCTGCTGCTCCAGAAAAAACAACCATATTAATAGTAGCTAATGATCTTATTGGTTGATAAGCAAGCATCATTGCAGCTAAAAAAGAAAAAAATTGGTTTACCTCTAATTCCCCAGAGGAGATTAAAGCTCCTGAAAAATAAATAAAACCTGCTATCATAAATCCTGTTAAGACCTCCATTAAGGGTGTAGCTCTGATTATTATAGAAGCAATTTTTGCTGACTTATTAACCATCTCTGTAATTATGTTCTTTGATTTTTGATATTCGACTTCTTCTTTCTGATAAATTCTTATCATTTTTGAAGCTTTTAAAATTTCTGATAAATGTGAAGTAAGTCTACCAGATATTTCTCCTGCTTGAGAAACTGCTTTACCTATTCTTTTACCAAGAGACTTTGCTAAACCAGCTGCAAGAGGCATCATAACCAGGGCAAATAAGGTAAGTTTCCAGTTTTGATATAACATGACACCAATTAATGCTAATAAAGTTAATGAGTCTTTCATTGAGTTTAATATTCCTGTGCTGACAAGTGAGTTTACTTGACCTGCATCAAAATTAATATTTGAAATAAATTTTCCAGAATGTTTTTTTTCAATAGATGCTACGTCAGTTTTTAATATGTAAAGAGCAACTTTATGTTGCAATTCTCCAGAAATTTCCTGACCAGTTTTAATTAATTGAATTCTTGCTAAATAAAGACAAATACCTTTAGCAGAAAAAGCAAAAATTATTGCTAATGGTATTACCCAAGCATACGTTTGATTATTTTCAATAAATATTTTTTTAACAGCTGGATCTAATAGCCAAGCAATAGCAGATGTACTACCCGAAACTATAAGAGATAAAAAAAGTGATAAAAATATCCTATTTAAATATCTATTTACGTGCTCTCTGTATAGTCTTTTTAATATTTGCTTAAGCTCTGGAAATTTCATTTTATAAAGAAAAAGCCATAAACGCCAAGAATAAATAAAATCCGGAAAAATTATTTATTTTAAAGGCGTTTAAACATGTTTCAGGTTTATGTCTATTGAAAATTAATATTTGGTAAAATAGGGTAAAAAAAAAGGCTGTTAATGGAAATAAAAAATACAATGTTTTCATATTTATCATAAAAAAGGATAAGAGTAATATTGAGTTAGCCAAGTAACATATAAGAACGAATTTTTTTAGCATTGATTTAAATTTTATTGATGTTGATTTTACTCCTATAATTTCATCGTCCACAATGTCCTGTACTCCATAAATAGTGTCATAGCCCAATGTCCAAAATATGGCCGATAAATAAATTATTAAGATATCAATACTAATATAATTAGTTATAGAGGCCCAGGCCATTATTATTCCCCAATTAAATGTTAAACCTAAAAAAAGTTGAGGCCAGTAAGTTATCTTTTTCATAAATGGATAAGAAAAAGCAAGAGTCATAGAAGCAAGTCCAAGAATAATTGTAATTAGATTAAATTGAATTAAAATAATAAATGCTAGACAGCATAATATAACGACATAAAATAAAGATTTTTTTACTGATATTAAATTTGCTGCTAAAGGTCTATTTTTTGTTCTCTTAACTTTCTTGTCTAATTTTCTATCAACAATATCATTTACTATACATCCAGCACTTCTCATTAAAACTGCACCTAAAAAAAATAAAACAATATAAGATAAAAAATTTTCTATGTTTTTATTGTAAGAGTAAGCATAGGCTAATCCCCAACTACAAGGCCAAAACAACAATAAATAACCTATAGGTCTATTAAGTCTTGTTAGGTTAATGAATATTTTTAATTGTTTCATTCAAATATGACTTGTAAATATCAAACGTGTTATACATAATCAATTTGATTCGTTA
>MDTB01200596.1_pt1 | contig 19410 bp, 18 predicted proteins | sample 811161 | NCBI WGS metagenome assembly MDTB01 (sample SAMN05326650, study PRJNA326480) | marine metagenome | isolation source: seawater | place: Mediterranean Sea | collected 2009 | reverse complement strand
TGGAAGCGCAGTAATGTGTGCAGCTGACCAGTACTAATAGCTCAATTGGCTTGATTTATGCACTGAAAAAAATTTTTAAAATATAGATAACTTTTATTTATTATTAATAGCAATTTGGTTATTTAATTCCAACTTTGTTTAAAAAAGTTAAACTTTCAACATTATAAATGAAATTTAAATATAAATTAAATAATAAAAAATTTACACAGGTTTATCCAATGCCTAGTGAAGACTTTTTAGAAAAGTATTATTCCAAGATTTATTTTAAAAAAAAAACATCTTTTTCTTACAGCAATAAATACTCCAAAGATGAGCTAAATAATAAAAAATTAAGATCTGATTTTTATACCAAAATAGCAAAAAGTTTTTTTAAAAAAGATAAAATCAAATTTCTCGAAATTGGGTGCGGAGAAGGTTTTCTCTTAAAATCTGCCTTAAAATTAGGAATGAATATTTCTGGAGTTGATTATCAAATAGATCAGCTTTTAAGATATAACAAGGAGCTTTCTAAATTTTTTTTAAGAACAGAACCTAGAAAATTTTTTAAAAATTACTCTAATAAAAAAAAATTTGATATTATAGCAATACAACAAGTTCTCGAACATGTTAGAAATCCTGAAAAATTTGTGAATGATATTAAATCTTTTCTAAATAAAAAAGGAATAATTATTTTGTCAGTTCCGAACGATTTTAAAAATTTACAAAAATTAATTTTAAAAAAAAATTTTGTTAAAAAAAAATATTGGCTTTATCCACCTGAACATTTAAATTATTTCAATAATGAAAATATTAATTTTTTTTTTAAAAAACTCAATTTAAAAGTTGAAGATGCAGTTTCTGATTTTCCAATAGAATTTTTTTTATGTGGAACAAATAAAAATTATGTTACTAATAGGAATAAGGGAAAAGAGGCACATAATGCAAGAGTTATTCTAGATAATTTTATACTTAGTCAAGATTTCGAAAAATCATTAAATTATTATAGATCTACTCATTTAAGTGGCTTAGGAAGAAGTATGACTTTCTTTTTAAGAAAAATTATTTGAATAAAAGATTATATTATATTTATAAATTGACATTTTGATAAAATTTATGAAAAAATTTAATGAAAAATTGTTATGAGAATTTTTAATATAGATTTAGAAAAAGATATTTTAATTATTGGTGAAATTGGAATCAATCATGAGGGCAATTTAAAAGATGCAAAAAAGATGATTAAGCTAGCTGCTAAGAGCGGTTTAAATGCAGTTAAATTTCAATTATATAATTTAAAAAAATATGAAGCAAAAGACAATATTTTTAGATATAGCAGACTTAATGATTTTAATTTAAGAGATAAAGATTATGTCTGTCTTTATAAACTAGCAAAAAAAATTGGTATTAATGTTTTAGCCACACCTGTTACAGAAGATAAAGTAAAACTTGCAGCCAGTTTTGGTGAGGTTGTTAAGGTTGCTAGTGGGGATATAAATTTTTTTCCAACAATAGATGAAATAATCAAGAAAAAAAAAAAAATAATCTTATCAACTGGTAATTCTACTATTAATGAAATTAGGAAAACAGTTAACTACATAGAGAAGAAAAGCAAATTTATTTTTAAAAATTTAAGTCTATTACATTGTGTTTCACTATACCCAACGTCAATTGATGATGCCAATATTCGAAAAATTATATATTTAAAAAAAAAATTTCCAAATTTAACAATTGGATACTCAAACCATTGTTCTGAGAAAGAGGCTGTCCTATCTGCTGTTTCGCTTGGTGCTAAGATTATTGAAATTCATATAACTAACGATAAAAAAAATAAAGAATTTAGAGATCATAGTTTATCATTCGATAATAAAAATTTAAAAGATTTAGTTAATTCAATAAAATTAACTCATAGGGCAATACAAAATTATCGTATAAACCCTTGCAAAAAACAAATAAAAATAAAGAAATTTATGAGAAAAGGGATTGTTGCATCTAGAAATATTAAAATGGGAGAAAAATTTACAAAAAAAAATCTCCATTATGCTAGACCGGCAATTTACTATCAATTTAAAGATTTAAAAAAACTTTTAGGGCAAAATGCTAAAAAAAACTTTAAATCTGGTAGTAGCATTATTTGATGTCAAATTTTTCAATTTGTTATTAAGTTAATAAATATGAAGAATTTTAAAATAAATGCATCAGTCATTGGACTTGGAGTCGGAGAAAAGCATTTAGAATTTTTAAAAAAAAATAAATATACCAGTTCTATAACCATTTTTGATATTAAAATTAATAAAACAAAGAAATTATCAAAAAAATTTATAGTTAAATACGTAGACAATGCTAAAAAAATTATTTCAGATAAAAAAATTAATTTAATTGTTATTGCTTCACCTGATCACACTCATAGTGATTATATAATTGACTCACTAAATAACAAAAAACATATATTTACAGAAAAACCAATTTGCAATAATTTAAAAGAACTTAAACAGATTGTTAGCAAGTGGAAAAAAAATAAAAAAAAATTAAAGATAAGATCAAATTTAATTCTTAGAAGCTCACCTCTTTTTTTATGGCTAAAAAATAAAGTTCAAAATGGTTATTTTGGAAAAATATATTCAATTGATGTTGAGTATCTATATGGAAGATTAAATAAGTTTGTAAATGGTTGGAGGGGAGATTCAAAAGATTATTCCCCAATGAATGGAGGTGGTATACATGTGATAGATTTAGTTTGTTGGATGTTAAATGAATTTCCGAATGAAGTAACTTCATACAGTAGCAATTTAGCGACAAAACAATTTAAATTAAAATCAGCAGATTTTATTACATCAGTTCTAAATTTTAAATCAGGTGTTATTTTAAGAGCAACAAGCAATCTTGCTTGTGTGTATAAACATCAACATACATTTAGAATTTATGGTACTAAAAAAACATTCGTTTATGATGATTTAGGTCCTAGAATTTATAATTCAAGAAAAATTAAAAATAATTTAAAAAAAATTAATTTAAAAAGTCTACCATCTAATAAAGTAAATATTTTAAAAGAATTTATAGATGATATTAAAAAAAATAAAAATATTAGTAAAAAAAGTGAGTTTGATTTGAAAATAATGAACGTACTTTGTTATTGTAATATATCAGCGAAAACTTCAAAGAAACAAAAAATAAAATATATTTTATAGTTTATGAAAGAAATTCTTGGAACAGAACCATTTTTCTTCAATCAAGAAAAAAAAATTTTAGAAAAAATAGGTGATATAATTAGGTCAAAACAGCTATCTTCTGGAAAATATGTAAAACAATTGGAAAAAAAATTTTCAAATTTAATTAATTCAAAATATTCTATTGCTGTTAGCTCAGGCGGAACTGCGTTAGAAACAGCTCTAGAAGCATTAGGTATTAAAGGTAAAGATGTTTTGGTACCAGCACAAACATTTATTGCAACAGCAAATGCAATAATTAGAACTGGAGGTAATCCAATTTTTTGTGACATAGAGAGAAGTACCGGATGTTTAGACCCAGAGGATGTTTTAAAAAAAATTACAAAAAAAACTGCCGGTATCATCTTTGTACCAATGTTTGGGATTTTGCCTGAGTCAATTTTAAAAATTAGAAATATTTGTAGAAAAAAAAATTTGTTTTTGATGGAAGATGCTTCTCATGCGCATGGAGCATCAATTAAGAATATTAAAGCTGGTAATATTGGAGATATTGCTGTTTTTTCTTTTTATGCAACTAAAATTTTAACAACTGGTGAAGGAGGAATGATTTCGACAAATAATAAAAAATTAAGAGACAGATGTTTTAAGCTTAGAAATCACGGAAGAAGTTTAAAAAATAATCTTTTTGAAATGCACGGTAATAATTTTAGATTATCAGAAATACATGCATTGATAGGAATATATCAGTTAAAAAATTTAAAAAAATCAATAAAACATAGAAATAGGTTGGCAAAAATTTATAATGAAAGTTTGAATGATGTTAATTTTTTTGAAAAATTTAAATTTTATAAATATTCAGAAAATTCTTTCTGGAGATATCCAATATATTTGAATAAAAAAATAAATAGATCTAAATTACAAAAAAATTTAGCAGAAAAATTTAAAATCAGAATTACCTGGATGTATGAACCATTGTGCCATTATCAGCCATTATTCAAAAATAAAATTAAGACAGAATTACCCGTAGCAGAAACAGCAATAAAACAATTAATAAATTTACCTACTCATTTAAATGTATCAATTAGTGATGCTAAACAAATATCTAACTTTTTAATATTAGAATGTAAAAATTTATATAATGGCTAAAATATCAAATGTTTTAGTTTTGGGCTGTACAGGTTTAGTGGGGCATGGTGTTGCTCTTTATTTAGTTAAAAAAAATTTTAATGTAGTAGGAACTACAAGTAAAAAAAATATTAAAAGTAAAAATAAAAAATTCAAAGTTTATAAAAATATTAATTTATTAAATGAAAAATCATTTACAAAAATTGAAAGTATAATAAAAAGAAACAAAATTCAGGCTGTTATTCATAGTGCAGCATTAGTCCCCAATAAATTAAACTATCAATCAAAAAATTTCTTTAATGACTCAGTTAAAATTAATTCATTATCATTTTTGAGTCTCTATAAGATTTCTAAAATAAACGACATAAGTTTTTTAATTAACATTTCAACACCAAATATTAAAAATATTGGTAATATAGATTTGGAAAACCCTTATAATTTTTATATATTTACAAAATATTTAGCGGAATTATTTTTGTCAAAACTGAATAATTCAAAAACGAAAGTTGTATCATTAAGAATAAAATCTCCGTATGGCTATGTTTTAAATACTAAAGCTGTAATTCCAAATTTTATTAATAAGAAATTGGCTAATAAAAAGTTTATATTAAATGGTAATATTAACAAAAAACAGACCTTTACTTTCGTTGAAGATATTGGTTCTGCATGTCAAGAAATTTTTAAAAATAATCTCACTGGTGTTAAAAATTGTTTTGGCACTGAGCAAATTAACATTAGAAATCTTGCCAATTTAATCGAAAATATTTTTAAAAAAAAAATAAAATCAAAAGAAATTAAAAATTTTAAACATGTTTCTAAATTTTATCATAAAAACAATATTAACACTTTAAGAACTTCTTTATTTAAAGGATTATTAAAAATAATTACAAATAAAAAAAATTTTGAAATTTTTAAAATAAAATGAAAAAAGTTTTAAGCTGTTTGCAACCTACTTATTTGCCTTGGATACCATTTTTTGAAAGGATTATTATATCAGATGTTTTTATTTTTTTAGATGATGTAGAATTTTCAAAAAATAGTAGTCACAATCGTAACTATATTAAAAGTAACTCAAAAAAGCTTCTTTTAACTGTACCAGTGTATCAAAAAAGTCATACTATGATTAAAGATGTAAAAATTGATAATCAAAAGAACTGGAAAAAAAAACACTGGGAGACAATTAAACAAACATATGGCAAGCTAGAATTATTCAGTAAATTTGAGAAAGACTTAGAAAATATCTATAAAAAAAATTGGGAATACTTATCAAGATTAAATATTGAAATTGCAAAATTGTTTATAAATTATTTAAAAATTAAAACTGAAGTGCACATTTCGTCTAAAATTAATGTCAAAGGATCATCTAACGAAAAATTAATTAATTTATGCAAATATTTTGATGCTGATACTTTTCTTGTTAAAAAAAATACAGATTATTATCATCCAAAAAAAATTTTTTTAGAAAATAACATTGAATTTAAATATATATCAAATACAATATTTCAATATAGGCAACAAGGTAACAACTTTATACCCAATCTTAGTATATTAGACTATATCTCAAATTGTCGACCTGCATTGAAAGAAGAATTGATTAAAAGTTTTAGTAATGAAAAATAAATTCAAGATGATTTATTGCAAAAAATGTGTGATTCCTAATACAAGGCCTAATATTGAATTCGATATTCATGGCATTTGTAGTGCATGCAACAGTTCTAAAATTAAAAAAAAAATTAAATGGTCAGAAAGACAGAAACTTTTTTTAAATATTTTAAAAAAACATAAAAAACTAAATAAAAATAATGATTATAATTGTATAGTTCCAGTAAGCGGAGGAAAAGATAGTGTATATCAACTTTATCAAATTAAAAAAAAATTTAGAATGAAACCTTTGGCAATTACATGGAGAACATTGGCTAGAACACAGCAGGGCGAAAAAAATTTGACAGCTTTAAAAAATATTGGGGTTGATCATATTGATTTTACAGTTAATCCTGAAATAATTAATGATATAACCAAAAAGTCTTTTTTGAAGTTTGGAGACAGTTCATACATAGATCATCTATGTATTTATAATTTAATTCCTAATTTGGCAGTAAAATTTAAAATCCCATTAATTGTCTGGGGAGAAAATATGTTCTTCGAATATGGTGGATATAAAAAAGAGGCAAATCAAAGAACACAAACTTCAAAGTTAATAAATAATCATCATATTTTAAAAAATTATGTTGCAGAAAAATGGTTATCAAAAAAAATCTCTAAAAAAGACATATCACCTTTTGCATCACCAGATGAAAAAAAATTAAGATTAATTAAATACGAGCCAATATATCTAGGTTATTATTTCCCATGGGATATAAAACAAAACCATAAGATAGCAAAAAAAGTTGGATTTAGAGCTAGAGAGAGTGGCCCAATAATGGGTTTATATAGAGAGTCCGATATTGATTGTATGAATATTGTTATTCATCATTATTTCAAGTGGTTAAAATTTGGATTTAACAGAGTTACAGATCATGCTTCAAATGAAATTAGAAAGGGAAGATTATCTAGAAAAAAAGCTATAAAATTAATTGATAAGTTTGATGGATTAAAGCCACCTAAAGAATATATAAGAAGTTTTTGTAAACAGATAAATATTACAGAGATAAAATTTTGGGAAATTGCAAATAAATTTAGAAACAAAAAAATTTGGAAAAAAAATGGTAAAAAAGAATGGTATATAGCAAATTGGATTGCAGGTGATAAAAAAGCAGATAGATTTAAACATGTTAAATTATCTAAAAAAGAAAAAATATTTTTCAATAATTAAATGGAAAAATTAATAAAACCTACAATTGGTTGTAAAAAAGAAAATTTAATTAAGTATCTCACATTTAAAAAAAAACCAAAAAATGAGATAGATTTTGGACTATTTAAACAAAAATATATACGATATTATTTTAAATGTAAATTGTGTGGACATTTACTTGCAAGCCACAAAAAAGAATTATTTGATAAATTGTACGAAAATATTTATTTTGAGAGCACTTATAAGTCAAATGATCATTTATTAAAAACTTTTAATAAAATAAGTAAGTTACCCAAAACAAAGTCTGATAATTTTCATAGAATTCAAAGAATAAAAAAAATGACAAAAATCTTTTTTGGTTCCAAGAAAATAAGTGTTTTAGATGTTGGTTCTGGTACAGGTATATTTCCATTAAAAATAATGAGTAAAATGTATGAAGTTTCATCAATTGAACCCAGTAAAGTTTGTGCAAATTTTATTAAGATAAAATCTAAATCAAAGATTAAAGTTTTTAATGCTGACTTTTTAAAATTAAGTATAAAAAAATTAAAAAAATACAATTTAATTACTTTCAATAAAGTTTTAGAACACGTTGAAAAACCTTTAATTTTTTTAAACAAATCAATGAAATTATTAAAAAAAGTAAATTTAATTTATGTTGAGGTACCAGACGTGTTAGCCATTCATGATAAAAAAGAAGGTAAAGAAAGAGAAGAGTTTGGCCTGGGTCATCATCATGTTTTTTCAAAAAAATCCTTAGAAAATCTTTTTAAAATTTCCAAGATTAATTTAATTTCTATAGAAAGTATTAGAGAGCCATCTGGAAAATATACATTATACGCCTTTGGATCAAAAAAATAGCTATGTGTGGAATAAGCGGTTTTATTGGAAAAATAGATATAAAAAAAAAAGATATCAATAAAACTTTATTTTTAATGAAAAATAGAGGTCCAGATGCTAATGGTCATATTAAATTTCACGATAAAAAAAGCGATCTTAGAGTAAATCTTTTACATACTAGATTAAATATCATAGATCTTGATAAACGGTCAAATCAACCTTTTACAATTGAAAATTTAACAATAATTTTTAACGGTGAAATTTACAATTATATAGAACTTAGGAAAGAATTAATTTCTAAAGGAGTGAAATTTTTAACTAAAAGTGATACAGAAGTCCTTCTTCAATCATATAAAGTTTTTGGTTTATCTTTCTTTAAAAAAATTGAGGGAATGTGGAGTTTTGCAATTTGGGATAATAAAAAAAAAGAGTTAATTTTATCAAAGGACAGATTTTCTGAAAAGCCTCTTTATGTATACAAAAATAATGATGGGATTTATTTTGGTTCAGAAATTAAATATCTAAAAAGTTTAAGTAAAAAAAAATTTAAAATAGATGAGGGCCATTTAGTAAGATACTTAATTCAAGGATATAAATCTCTTTACAAATTTAATACAACCTTTTTCAAAGAAATAATAGATTTTCCAAGTGCATCTTATTCTTTGATTAATAAAAAGGTTAAAATGAAATTTAAAAAGTACTGGTCATTAAATTATAAGCCAATAAAAATTTCATACTCTAGTGCTGTTAAAAAATCAAAAAAAATAATTTTAGAAACATTTAAACAAAAATTTAGAGCAGATGTTCCTATGGCCTTTTGTTTAAGTGGTGGTATAGACTCTAATACAATTGTTTCAGTTGCAAAAAAAAAATTTAAACTTAAGCCAAAAACATTTTCAATAATTGATAAAAGTAAAGAATACAATGAGTCTAAAAATATTATGAAGACAGTAAAAAATTTAAAAACTCAGCATATTAATTTAAAAGTTAAAATGAAGAATAGTTTTAAAGATTTAGAAAAAATGATTAAGTACCATGAGCAACCAATAATTACGTCAAATTATTTTTACCATAGTTATCTTTTAAAAATAATTTCTAAAAAAGGTTATAAAGTAGTTTTTTCAGGTACTGGTGCTGATGAGATTTATTCTGGTTATTATGATCATTCGTTACAATTTTTAAATGAAATGAAAAATAACAAAAATTTTAAAAAAATTCTAGAATACTGGAAATCTGGTACAGCAAAATTTATACGTAATAAAAGATTTCAGAATCCATATTTATACATAGAGAACCCTTTGTCTAGAGAACACATTTTTGAGTATTCAGAAATTTTTGCTAAGAATTTAAAAAGTAGCAAACTTAAATTTTTAAAAAGATTTAAAGAAATTAATTTTTGTAAATCTTTATTAAGAAAAAGAATGTTAAATGAGCTTTTTGTTGAGGGAACAAGACCTATACTACAGGCAGATGATGCTAACTCGATGTACTATTCAATTGAGAATAGGTCTCCATTTTTAGATAAAAAACTATCTGAGTTTATTTACACAGTTCCTACAAAACATTTAATAAATAAAGGTTTTACTAAAGCAATTTTGAGATCGTCCATGAAAGGAATTGTTAATAATCAAATACTGATGAATAAAGAAAAATCAGGTTTTAATGTTGATACCACTTCAATGTTTAATCTTAAAAGTAAATATATGAAAAATAATATTTTAAATAAAAAAAATAAGATATTTGATATAATTGATAGAAATTCTATTATTTCACTCTTAAATGATAAAGTTAATAAAAAAAAATACAATAAATTTATATTTTCTTTTATAAATTCATCAATATTTATGAATAATTTCAAATAAAATTATGAAAATTAAAAAAAAAAACAGGAAATTTAAACCGTCAAAAAATTCTAATTTAATATTAAAAGATTGTGGGGAAATAGTTTTAGAAAATAATGAACTAGTAACTTTTGTTTCAAAAAAAAAACTCGATGAAAATTACGATGTCACAAAAAAAAATTGGGGTTATTATGCAACGCCCTCAATTAATAAAAGGTTATTAAAGAATAATTTTTTTGCATATATTGTTCAAAATAGAAAAACAAAATTTTTTTTTATAATGATTGTAAATAGTACGAAATCAAAAAGTTTTCTAAAATATATAAAAAAAGAAAATTTAGTTTTAATTCCTTGGCCAAAAAAATTAAAATATCAAAAAATTCTAAAATAATTCATACTGACTAAATTGATAACAATTGTACAAGCAAGAACCAATTCAAAAAGATTTCCTAGGAAAATTTTGTATAAAATTTATGGTAAAACAATAATTGAACATGTTATTTCAAATATTAAAAAATCTAGAAATGTTTCACAGGTTATTGTTGCAACCTCAAAAGAAACAACTGATAATGAACTTGTAAAATTTTTAAAGAATAAAAAAATTAAATTTTACAGAGGTGATCTTGAAAATGTTGCATTAAGATGTTGTAAAATTGCAAAAAAATTAAAAATAAAAAACTTTATTAGAATAAATGCTGATAGCCCATTAATTGATCACAATTTAATTGATCATGCAATTGAAATTTATAAAAAAAATATAAATAAATTTGACATAATTACTAATGTTTTCCCAAGAACATTTCCCTCTGGCCAATCTGTTGAAATAATTAAAACAAGTTTATTGGAAAAGAATATACATAAAATGAATAAATATGAATTAGAACATGTGACACCATATTTTTATCTTAATAATAAATCTTTTAAAATTATAAATTTTATTATGAAAAAGAAAAAAATTAAGTTAAAATTCTCTATTGATACAAAAAATGATTTAAAATTAATAAAACAAAAAATTAATAAAAAAAAATTTTTTAACTTTAAAATTATTTAACAATATAAAATGCCTTTTATAAAATTTTCTAAAAGTAATATTAATAACCAAGCTATTTCAGATGTCAAAAATATATTGAAAAGTGGATGGTTAACACATGGAAAATTCACTAAAAAGTTTGAGAATGAAATTAAAAAATTCACTGGTGCAAAATATTGTACTTTAGTATCAAGTTGTACGGCAGCATTGCATTTATCCTGCTTAGCTTTGAACCTAAAAAAAGATGATGAGGTCATAGTTCCCTCTATGACCCATACCGCAACAGCTCATGCTGTCGAATATACTGGTGCCAAAGCAGTTTTTGCAGATATTGACATAGAAACGGGAAATATTGACATTCTATCAATCAAAAAACTTATAAATCGAAAAACAAAAGCAATTATAGTCGTTCATATGGCTGGAAGATCATCTGAAATAATAGAAGTACTAAAAATTTGCAAAAAGCATAAAATAAAATTAGTAGAGGATTGTGCTCATGGTTTGGGAACTAAATATCTAAAAAAACATGTAGGAAATTTTGGAATTTCGGGATGTTTTTCTTTTTATCCAACTAAACAGATTACAACTGGAGAAGGTGGAGCAGTGATAACTAATGACCTAAGCTTTTATAAGAAAATCAAGACTCTTAAAGCATTTGGAATTGATAAAGATATTAAAGATAGGAAAAACCCTGGTGAATATAACGTAAATTTCTTAGGTTTTAATTATAGGATGACCGACTTTCAAGCAGCTATGGGTTTTAATCAGCTAAAAAATTATAAGACTAATTTAATTAGAAGAAGAGAAATTGCAAAAAAATATATAAAATTACTAAATCAAAATAAGCAAATTGTATTACCAAGATTAAGCTATAATGATTCATATTTTGTATTTCAAATTTTATTAAAAAATAAAAATCAAAAACTTTTTTTAATGAAAAAATTAAAAAAAAAAAGAATTGGATTTTCTATACATTACGGAACTCCATTGCCCTTGATGACTTATTATAAAAAGAAATATAAAATACGCAGTAGAGATTATGCAAACTCTAAAAATTATGCAGATAGAGTTTTATCATTACCAGTTTATCCGAGATTAAAAAATATAGAGATTAACTATATCAGCAAAGTAATTAATAAAGTTATAAATTAATGAAAATTTTATTAGTAGGTGGTTGTGGTTTTATAGGTCATAATTTATCGTTAAATCTAAGACAAAAAAAACATGAAGTTTTCATATTGGACAGTTTATCTGTTAATAATATTTTATCATTTACAGATAGTGAAATAAAAAACAAAAAATTATATAATTCAATTTTAAATAATAGAATTGATTTGATCAAAGAAAATCAAATTAAACTAATTATTAAGGATGCAAGAAACAATAATGTAATTAATAAGATTTGTAATGCAATAAAACCAGATATAATTGTGCATCTTGCAGCAGTTTCGCATGCTAACAAATCTAATAAAGACCCACACAATACTTTTGATAATAGTTTGAGAACTCTTGAAAATACTTTAGATTTTGCAAAAAATAGTAAAACACATGTTATATTCTTATCTTCAAGTATGGTTTATGGAAATTTTGAAAAAGGTGAAGTAGAGGAAAATTCAAAATGTGATCCTATTGGTATTTATGGAACTTTAAAATATGCAGGTGAACTTATGGTTAAATCATATAACCAGGTATTTGGTATTCCTTATACAATTATTAGACCATCAGCACTATATGGTGAAAGATGTGTAAGTCGAAGAGTTGGTCAAATATTTATTGAGAATGCAATTCAAAATCTAGAAATTATCGTTAATGGTAATGGGGAGGAAAAATTAGATTTTACTTACATACAAGATTTAGTAAACGGAATATCGATATGTTGTGAGAATAAAAATTCAATTAACCAAACATTTAATTTTACCTATGGAAATGCTCGAAAGATAAATGAACTTATTCAAATTTTAAAAACAGAATTCTCCAAAGTAAAAATAAAATATATTGAAAAAGAAGCATTTATGCCAAAAAGAGGAACACTAAATAATAATAAAGCAAAATTAATGTTAAATTTTGAACCAGAATTTCCGATAGAAATTGGATATCCAAAATATATTAGATGGTATAAAAATTTTTGGCAAAATTTAAAATGAGGTTTTAAATATTTAATAATCAAAGAAAAACTTTTGTATTAAGGTGATTGATAACCATCATAACAATAACTTTAATTAAGTAAAAAATTAGTTAAAGAAGTATTAAATACTCTAGTTGATACTTTTAAATTTTAAACATTTATCATATAAGAATTTGTAAAAAAAATATCCATCTTTTTAAAAATTAAAAAAAATTATTTAATTAGTTAATATTTATCATCAAATGAATTAATATAACCAAATGATAAAAAAAATAAATATTGGCATAATCGGATTAGGTTATGTTGGATTACCTCTTTCTATTTTATTTGTCAAAAAAGGTTTTAAAGTATTTGGATTCGATATTGATAGAGTCAAAATTAAAAAGATAAAAGCTAAAAAATCTTATTTAGAAAAAATATCTGATAAGGATGTTGGATTATTAAAAGAAAAAGGATACTTCTATCATACTTTTAGTAAAATTAAGGAATGTGATTTCATACTGGTATGTGTTCCAACCCCATTAAAAAAAAATAATAATCCAGATCTAAGTTTTTTAATAAAAACATTTAATTCTATAAAAAAACATCTACGAATAAATCAAACTTTAATTTTAGAGAGTACAAGTTATCCGGGTACTACATATGAACTTTTTGTAAAAAAGTTATCCAAAAAATTTGATATTGGGAAAAATTTCTTTATTGGATTTTCGTCAGAAAGAATTAATCCAGGATTTAATGAAAACAAAATAAGTGAAGTACCAAAAGTGGTAAGTGGTTATACAAAAAAATGCTTAAATAAAATTGCTAATTTTTATAAAACTTTTTTTAAAAAAATTGTAAAAGCAAAATCTCTTGAAGTAGCAGAATTTTCAAAGTTATTAGAAAATATATATAGGTCAGTAAATATTGGTTTTATAAATGAAATGAAATTTATTGCTGACAAAATGAATTTAGATATTTTTGAAATAATTAAAGTAGCAAAAACTAAACCATTTGGTTTTAGACCTTTTCATCCAGGACCAGGTATAGGCGGTCACTGTATACCAATAGACCCACACTATTTGTATTGGAAAGCAACCAAGTTTGGAATTAAGGCAAATTTTATAAGGCTTTCAGCGTTTACAAATCAAAAAGTAATAAAATTTATTAAATTAAAAATTTTAAATCAATTAAAAAAACAAAAATTAAATAAACAAAAATCGAAAATTTTACTTCTTGGTATGTCTTATAAACAAAATATAGATGACCTGAGAGAGTCAGCTTCTATTAGTTTATTGAGTGAGCTATTAAAAGAAAATATCAAAAATATTGATTGGTCTGATCCACATATTTCAAATAGGATTAAATTAGAAGAGTTTAACTATGAAAAAAAAGGAATAGTATTAAATTCTAAAAATCTTAGATTATTTGATTTAGTGATTTTGATGACGGATCATAAAAAATTTAATTATGATATGATATTAAAAAATTCTAAATTAATTATAGATTGCAGAGGAAAATTTGAAACAAGCAACAAAGTAATAAGAGGTTAAAATATATTATCCAATTTCATTTTTCACTTTTTAAAATTGATTATATTCTGGAATTATTTAAAAAAACTCTAATAAATAGATTTGTTTTAGATTAAAATTAGTCAATATTAAGTATAATAGAAAATAATTAAATTATGGGTATTAATAATATTTTTCAAAATCCAATAAAAATCTACAAACAAATTAGGGAAGAAATACCCAAAATCAAAATTCTTAATCAAAAAATTATGAATAAAATTCATTCTCTAAAAAAATCAGAAGAATTTTGGTGGGCTATAACTGGAGAACATGCAATTTATGCGTATTATCTTGTAATTTTATCCAAACAAGATGCAAGAGTATTAGTTGATATTAAAAATTCCCAAAAGGAAAAGATTACAGTTAAACAAATAAGCGCTATGCTTTCCAATATTCTTTTTAGAGATCAAGTAGTCAAAAATGATTGTTTTAAAAATAAGTTAATTTTAGATGATTTATTTACAGATGATTATATAAAAAATTTTGAAAATATTAAAAAACAAAATAAAAAAATTATTTTACCATTTAGTTTTTATACAAGTTTTTTAGAAATAATCTCGTTTATAATCTTCAATACATTTTATATTTTTAAAAATATAAAAAATAAAATGTATTCATTTTTTTTTAATAAAGAAAATATAAGATTAAATTTTAAATTACCAGATCAGGATTTACATTTCGAATTTATTTATTTATCAATATTACCTAATAAATTTAACAATGAGTTTCCAAAATGGTTTATAAAATTAAGTGATAAAATTATATCTTCTAAAAATAAATGGATTACAAATTTTGGCTATGAATTAAATATTTTCCAAAATATTTTAATCGCAACTAGTTATGAAAAATTTGGTGAAAAATATATTGAAATAGTACCTCACGGTTCTGTTTTAGGTGAGATAGATATTTGGTATTTGTGGAGATTTTCTTTGTTTCCAAATTTAAGAATAAACTCTTCTAATCATTTACAATTACCAAAATATAATGGCAAAATTATTAAGAAAGGTATTCTTTTTTGTCCAATTACAATGCCTTACATAGGAGATTTTTTATCATTAAATAATTTTAGGCTTTTAATGGATGTTCATAAAAAAGCTGTAAATTTATTTAATGATGCGGTGAAAAATGGAAAAACCATTAAGGTAAGATATAAAGATTTTAATTATCTCAGAGGACATGCTGGCCAATTTGTTAGTGAAGAGACAAGATTACCTGTAGAAATAGATAATTTTGAAAATATCTATCAAAATTATAGTATGGTAGTTACTATTCCTCAAGGTTCAATATCTGAAGTATGCAGAATTAATAATATTCCTTTTATATCATATTTTCATCCAATATATCCCACTGATAGAAATAGGTATAAAAGTTTATGTAATAATCAAAATATTTTTAGTGAAGAAACTTTGTTTTTAAATGAGCTAAAAAAAATAATAGATAGTTTATAATTTAAAAATTGGATTTATTTTAGAAAATGGTCTACTTAGAAATTTTAATTCCAACTTATAATCGACCTCTTGAAATAACTAAATGTTTGGACTCAATTTTTGAATCTTTAAGTTTTGTTCCTAAAAAATCAAGATCAAAAATAGGTATTTCAATTAGAAATAATTCAACAAAAGATTTACATAAGTATAAAGAAATTGTTAAAAAATATTCAAAAAAATTTAAAAAATTAAATTTAGCATATTTTAAATATTCAATTACAGGAAGAAATATTGGTGGCACAAAAAATATCTGGAGTAGTTTTAAAAAACTAAATTCTAAATATGTTTGGATATTACCTGATGATGACTTAGCTAGATTCGACTCACTTGATTTAATAATTGGTATTTTGAGAAAATTAAAACCTGTATTAATTTGTGGTGGGTGTATAAAAAAAAGCTATATAAAAGATTACAATTCTAATAAAATTCTAAATGATGATAATCAAACAAACAAAATTTTAGACACTACATATAACAGGTCAAAAATTACCAAATTTCTCTTGAGCGGAAATACTGTCCAGTTGCAAGAATATGTTTATAAAACTGAATTTGTGCAGACATTTATTAAATTATATAAAAATTCAAGTCTCATGCATGATATGTCACCAGGAGTTATCGCAATACACTCCTTACAAGAAAAAAATAAACCATTGGTAAGATTAAAAAAAAGCATTGGAATTTTTAGGCAAGGAAATAATCAAGTTTCTGACTGGAGACATTTATGGTGGAAATTCGCACTAATAGATTGGCCAATATTATCAGAAAAAATGTACGAAAAAAAATGGCTAAATAGGAAAGAATTTGAATTATCAAAAAAAGTATACAAACATATTTTAAAAAACTTATCTTGGCGATTAGATATACTTTTAGGGTTAAACTTTAAAAGCCAGGTTGATCCTCGTTTGTTATATAAATATTATGGTTATATTTATATTTTAACTGTATTAAAGTCTCCATTAGCGTTCTTGAACGAAATACCTAAAAGGATTTTTACTTTTTTGAAAATTAGTTAATTATTTTAAAAATAATGTACGATATACCAATACTTATTTTAACCTATAATAGGCCAACACATTTATTAAAATTAGCGCGAAAATTAAAAAAAATAAACCCAAAAAAAATCTACATATCTTGCGATGGACCAAAAAACAATTTTGACATGTATCAAATTTTAAAAATTAAAAAAAATATAAAATTTTTAAATAAAAAAACGAGAATAAAAGTAAATTTTTTAAAAAAAAATTATGGAATTAAGTATGGCCCACAAAAAGGAATTGACTGGTATTTTAAAAATGAAAATTTAGGAATTATTCTTGAAGACGACTGTATACCATCAGATTTCTTTTTTAAATACATGAAATACCTTCTTAACAAATATAAAAATAATAAAAAAATTTATGCTATATCTGGATATAATCATCTTGAAAAAACAAATTATGGTGAAGGCACTTATTTTTTATCAAATTATTTTTTATGTTGGGGTTGGGGAACCTGGAAAAAAGTTTGGGAGAGTTCTGATAAAGAATTATACTCATATATAAAAGGTAGTAGTTTTAAAAAATTAAAAAAGAAATTTCAAAACAAATTAGAGTTTAAATATTGGCAAAAAACAATAAAAAATGTTCATTACGATAAAATAAGAACTTGGGATATTCAATTTATGGCATCAATGTGGAAAAAAAATTCCTATTGTATTCTGCCAAATATTAATCTGGTTAAAAACATTGGCTTTGATAAAACCTCAACCACAAGTCCTGGCCTAAATTTTAAAGTGTCAAAGGTTGTGAATTATGATGGAAAAATTTATGACCCAAAAACATTATCTATTGATATTGCAAATGAAAACCAAATTTTTCTAAATTTATTCAGACCTAAAAGTTTTTTATATCCTTGGAGAATCATTTATAAATTGAAGGAATTCTTTTTACAACCAAAATATTTTTTTAAAAAAATTTTTAAATTTTAATTTATTTTTTTATTTTATAATGATTATTTTCTTTTAAAATTTTTTTATAAAGTTTTAAATATTCATTCCCAATGATGTTATAAGAAAATTTATTTTTTGATATTTTAATTGAATTTGTAGAAATTTTTTTATAATTATTTTTTCTTAAATTTAAAATATATTCAATTCCTTTTGCCAAATCATTTGAATCAAAGGATTTTGCAAGGTATCCATTTTTTTTGTGAATGACTATATCTTTCAAGCCACCTATATTAAAACTTACTACAGGTATACCACATGATAATGCTTCTGATGCAACTTGACCAAATGCTTCCATTCTTGAAGGTACAACTATAAGATCTAATGCATTATAGAATTTTTTTAAATTATTATTATTTTCAAACCTTGGAAATTTAAATGTTTCTATATTATCATTTATTCCAATTAAATTATTTGAGTCACCAATTGAAAGCACAGCTAATTTTTGATTAGTAGGTTTTATTTTATTTATTGCTGAGGAAAATAAATCTTTACCTTTTAAAAAATGGTTGTCTTTACCCAGTGAACTGAAGCCAATTACACGCGTTTTTTCTGGTATTCTAAAAAATTGTTTTGATTTTTTCTTACTAATTGGTTTCCAAAATTTTGTATCTAAAGTATTACTTATAGTGATTGTGGGATTTTTTTTCATTAAAAGACTTTCTTTAGCAGATTTTGTAATCCATTTACTTGTTCCAACAATATAGATTTTATTTGTCCAAGCTTTTTTTTTTCTTTCAAAGATATAATTTGAAATATTAAAATTTGAAAAAAAATTTTTTTTTTTCAAACTATTTTTTTTCTTCCAAAAACTTTTATATGTGTAATGTTCTGAACCAGAGAAGGGCCACATATCCTGTAATGTCCATAAGATAGGCTTTTTTATTTTTCCTATATCTTCAATTGAGATTGTTTCACCATTTATCCAATGAAGATGAACGATATCATATCTAGAGTTATTTATAATTTTATATCTTTTTGAATTAAACAATGAGATTGAATTTTTCGATAATTTTTCATCCCTTAAAAAATTTGAAATTACAGACTCAATTCCTGATTTAGATATATTAATCAAATTATTCAAAAAATTAGGTTGAATAATATTTTTTGAATATATTCTAGATTTACCTTTGACACTTATTTTAAAATGAGAATTAATTTTTTTTTTTAATAAAGATTGATGAATCCTTATAGCAGCTCTAGAGGCACCACCTTTACTATCAGAATATGAAATATGAAGAATTTTCATTTTTAAAATTTATTTTAAATAATTAAACATATTTTTAATAATTGAAATGTTAATTAATTTGATAAAAAAATAAAATTAAAACTTATAATACTTAGTTTTAACTAATTGATATTATTACTATTATAATATAGAAAAAATTATGACTAGATGGGACTTTTATAAACAAAATTTAAATAAACACATAAATAAAAATTCTAATGTGCTAGTAATTGGGGGTTCAGAAGACGAATATAAACTTTATAAAAATT
>MDTB01238939.1_pt1 | contig 19411 bp, 21 predicted proteins | sample 811161 | NCBI WGS metagenome assembly MDTB01 (sample SAMN05326650, study PRJNA326480) | marine metagenome | isolation source: seawater | place: Mediterranean Sea | collected 2009 | reverse complement strand
CCGCCAGGAGAAAGCTCTACAACAGTCATAGATGGTTCTAGTTCAAAAAAAGATAATGTCTCATAAGGATTTCGATAAATGTCTCTTGATGTATTTTTTAAATCACGAAACTCATTATTGACTGCTTTCTGTAAGGGGTCTGCTGAAAGAGAAAAGCTGAAAAATAATATAAAAAGTATAAAAAAATTTTTAGAAGAAAAACTTTTATCTAATTTAAGCTTCGTGACAATCACAATCTAATTCTTTACAAATCTGATGATTTTTATAATGGGCATAGATAACAAATAAAGAACCTAAGACCGTAAGAGACTTTTCTCCGATCTCGCCAAAAATACTTGCTGTTAATACCGCGAAAACTAGAACAGATAGTCCGAAGGTGCCATAAAGAAAATAAGACAACTTATCGTGATTTAGATAGCCTTTAACTAATGCATAAGCGCTCACTGGAACAGCCGCAAATAAAATTGCGAAGTGTACAAATTCATTGTTTATAGAAAAAGCAGCGAACCACGAAGACAAAATCAGAAAAGAAGGCATGAACAGGCAATGCAATACGCAAATTGTGGACAATGATATTGCCAGTTTGTCTGTAAAAAGTTGCAGGTTCATATATTCTCTCCCGACATGCAGTCTAAATAAAAAACATCTTGGATACAATTTTTTTGAAGGCTTAAAAGTGAGAATTTCAATTTCCTAGACCAAACTGCTATCTATGAGCACCGCAATCAATAAAGCAGGCTCGGTGCCATGATTTACCCAAGCGTGGTTGGTTCTTCTTTGCACAACGACATCGTGTGGCTTTAACTTAACTTCTTCTTCATCAAGAATCAGGCTTACATCGCCCTTCAAAAGAATGATGTAATCAATTGTGTCGGTTTCATGCATGGCAGCATTTCTGGAAGTGTCTACTCTGTGATGGGCAGCGCCAATTTTTTCGAAAGCTTCTGCTGTGGCTGCTTCAATCGCTTCTTGCGGAACTCCCTCTGGAATTGGATTTATCTGAAAATATCTAAACTTGGTTCCGCTTTTAACAGGCGAAAGAAGAATATCTATATCCGCACGATCCGCTTTTGATTTTGTATCAAAGCCAGATCCATCCGTATTCCAAATCTCAAATAAACCTCCTGCTTCTTCGCCAATTGATCTTGCTGGGGGACCGTCTATTGAAATTACCGATTTTCCCTCTTCGTTGTGGCCAGTGATAATTCTTCTCATTTTTTAGGAGACAGAAGCTTGGTTGATTAAATCGGCAGCTTTTTCAGCAATCATAATCGATGGTGCATTGGTATTGCCTCCAATTAGAGTGGGCATAATCGACGCATCTACAACTCTAAGGTTGTCCACGCCTTTGACTTTAAGATGATCATCGACAACAGCCATGTCGTCATCACCCATCTTGCACGTTCCCACAGGATGATACAAAGTCTCACCAGTATTACGAACCCATTCATCAACTTCATCGTCATTGTCTACATTCAAATCTGGGCCCGGCTTGGATTGTTCGCCGCGATATTCATCAAACGCGGGCTGCAAAAATACCCTTCTAGATTCCCTAAAAGCATTTCTTGTATCAATCACATCTTGCTCTTCGGAAAGATAATTAGGATACATCAGAGGCGCTTCACTTGGATCAGCACTCTTGAGTTCCAAATGTCCTCTGCTTTGTGGTCTCAAAATACAAATTACCGCACTAAACCCATGATTTTCATCAATGCCTTCCCTGCCGTGAAGGTCAGGTGAATGGAAAGAGGCATAATGAATTTGCGTATCAGGTATATCCTTTTCTGGACTTGACTTAATGAAGGCTCCAGCACTTGTTGGTGGGAAGGCGGCGTCTCCAGTTCCTAAGAGTAAATATTGCAAACCCGATAGCTGGGTTTTTATAAAACTAGCTGATCTATGAAGGGTCACAGGCTTTGTGCAATTGAATGAATTTACAACAGCGTAGTGATCTTGTAAGTTTTTTCCAACACCTTTAAGTTCGTGGACCGTGGTAATGCCGTGTTTTGATAAATCTATGGAATCTCCAATGCCACTGTTCATCAAAATTTGAGGGGAGTTTATTGCACCAGCGGAAAGAATGACTTCCTTATTCGCTTTTGCCGATAAAGTTTTGCCTTTATGAAGATACTCTACGCCAATGGCCTTTTTGCCTTCAAACAAAACTTTATTCACTTGAACATCTGTTTCGGCAGTTAAATTTTTTCTATTCAAGGCAGGATGCAAATACGCTCTCGCAGAACTCCATCTTCTGGGGCCCCATTTAGTGTCACTCATAGTATGTTCGTATCTAGAAAATCCTTCTTGATTCTCGCCATTAAAATCGTTTGTATAAGGAAAACCTGCCTGTTGTCCCGCTTCGACAAAAACGTCTAATAATTCGTCATCGGTCCTTTCAGATTTTTTTACATGCAGGGGTCCATTGAATCCATGAAAATCTTTATCTCCTTCTCCATTAAATGATTCTGCTTTTTTGAAAAATGGAAGGACATCATCATAAGACCAACCGCTGTTACCCATTTGTCTCCATAAGTCATAGTCGTGTGAATGTCCTCTGATATAGACCATGGCATTTATTGAAGAAGAACCACCCCAGCCTTTTCCTCTTGGCCAATAAAGCTGTCTATTGTTGGTTGTTGGTTCTGGTTCCGTTTCAAAACCATAATTCAAATTACTTTTAGTTGGAACTATCTGGGAATAACCTGAAGGCATGTGTATAAACATGTTTTTATCCTTGCCACCTGCCTCTAAAATTAATACCGAATTCTTACCATTTTCTGAAAGCCTATTGGCCATCACACAGCCTGAGCTTCCAGCTCCAACAATTACATAATCAAAAGTCTTTTCCATAGTTTCTCTCCGTTAAAGAGATTATCAATAGGAAAAAATATGTGCAACAGGTTAATTCAGAACTTTTTATATGAAGTCTTTGTAATCAAAGTAATTGATACCTGCTTTTGCTTGCAGAGAATTTTTAACAACTGCGACAGAGAGTTTTTCTGCAGAAATGCTTCTGAATTTTTTTAAAGAGCCAAATAAGAAAGGATCAAAGATTAAAGATACTGCATCAGCCAAAAGTATATCCAACCTGAACTTATTTCCTGTGAGATGCCCCGGCTGGAAAATATTAGTGCTTTCAAAACCAAGTTTGATTATTTCCTCTTCAAGTAGACCCTTGGTTTTAAGATAATAATTCCAAGAATTTGAATCGGCTGCTACTGCCGAAATAAGAGAAATTTTTTTCGCACCTGCTTCTTTGGCTTTTTTGGCTATTGCTAACTGATAAGTAAAGTCTACTAAGAAAAAATCTTTTTTCAGGCTCGCGCTCATTAGCCCCATCACATTGAAATAAATCAAAGGGTATCCCATGGATAGGTAGACATGATCAATATCCGAAAGCCTCAATCCTTCAAGATTATCAAAATCAATTAATAACTCTTCTGCATCATCTGGCAGATTAGAAACGGTACTTCTGCCTAGAGCTATAGTTGGGCTTTTGTTAAAGCCTAGTTCTTTGAGAATGTTATTTCCAAGGAATCCTGTTGAGCCTGCAAGTAAATTCATTTTTGATCTAAAAAAATATAATCCCTAAGGCTGGAACAATTAATCCAAGAAAACCAATAAAAGTTAATGTCATGCCGCCAATCCTTAAGAATCCATTTTTCTTCATAAATGAAAATGCTATGCCATGCATCAGTCTGCCCAAAGTAAAAATAATCCCACATGCGTAAAGTAATGTTTTCGATGCATCGCTTAATTCAAGTGCCAATATTAATATCAAAAACAAAGGGGCATACTCAATCAAATTTCCATGCCCCCGAATGGCTCTTTCTAAGTCGTTTGGATCAATTTGTCTGTCAGGTTTATGAAAAAACTTCGTAACTGGGCTGCCTCTTAAATCAAGAACCCTTACCGCAAGAACTATCATGAAAGCAGATAGGATTGCGGTAAACAGAAGAGTTATTTCCACGATAATTTACTCGATAACATTTGTATTTTATTTGACAACTTTACCGTCTCGGTCGACCTTTTGTCCTAAATTTTTCCTATCTTTCAACTGAGTCGCAGAGGTTTTTATTTGCTTATAAGAGTTCAATACATTCCATTTATGAAAGCCTGCCATCAGCTCTTTAATGTCATCCTCGATAAGATACTCGGGAGGAATATTTAATGTCTTTACATATTCTTCTATTGAAATATTTTCTTTATTAAGAGATTTTGATAATTTCAATACATAATCTAAATAAGAAATATATTCGTCAACCAAGCTGCCTTCTGAAATTTTTCCATGGCCGGAAATTATTAAGCTTGGGTTAATTTTTGACTTAAATCTTTTCATTGTTTGAAAGTAATCTGAAAGCAATTCAGATCGTGCCCATGGAATGCTGCCTTTCCCAAAAATCAGATTTCCCGTCCAAGCCACCTTGGCATCTGGAACATATACGACCGTATCACTTGGCGACATGCCAGGTCCAAAGTAATGCAATTCAACGATTTTATTTCCTAGATTTAATTTTTTCTTCGACTTAAAAGACTCAGTCGGAAGTCTGTCTATAACGTCTTTGAATAATTCAGTGCTGCCGCCAACTGTAACCGAGATTATTTCTTTTCTTTTCTGTAATGAGTTTTCTTTAAGAAAATCTATAGTCTTTTCATGCGCGATGATTTTAGTAGACTCAGGAAAAACATAGTTACCGAAAACATGATCACCAAATGCATTTAAATTGACTAAATATTTAATTGGTAGGTCTGTAACCTTTTTTACAGCGTCAATAATTTGCTTTCCCATGTTTCCCGTAAAATGAGCATCTATAACTAAGACAAAATCATCGCCTACAACAAATCCTGAATTATCTGCAAAAGGAGTATTAGACATTAAAGCAAAAACTCCATCATAAAGTTCCACAGTTTCAAGTTTTATTCCAGACGGATCTAAAGGAGGCGGAACAAACCATTCTGGCCTTGCATTTGCGTAAAAGGCGCTGCAAAAGAGAAACGTGCTTATTAGGAATAAAGTTTTTAGATTAAACATTGCTTAGGAATTAGGAAAAATTCTCCATTGATTAACTTTATGAGTTGCGCTAAGTACCAATAGACCAGCAAAGATTCCGAGGTTCTTAACGAAGTTCTGAGTTTCATGTCCTGCATCTGTATTTGGATAATCATTCCAAAAATCATGTATGCCGATATTAATGAAAATAGTTAGTGTGGCCAGAATCAAAGCAGACTCTTTTATGCGATAACCCAAGATAAGAGTGGTTCCTAAAATTAATTGCAAAGCTATTGTGACGGGTAAGAGAATGCTCGCCCAGGGTATAGAATGCAATGCCATGTATTCAGCTGTGAGTTCATAGGTTGGAATTTTAGAAATCCCTGGTAAAAAAAAATAAAGTCCAAGCAGCACTCTCCCGACTGTGATGCAGGTTTTTTCAAGAATTTTCCAGTTATAATCCATCCTTTATCTATTTTTCTTCCATTCAACTAGATTCGATATTAGTCAATACTATCTTTCTCCAAGCAGCATTAATTTTATGTCTCCTTCACAAACGAAACTTAGGTAAATTAAATAGATTGCTAAATATGGGGCACCAAGGAAAAATGCTCCTATTGCAAGAAGATTTCCCCTTAATGTAAATTTGTTTCTCCATGCAGTCCAAAATGCAGACATAAGGAGAAAGGTTAAAAAATCTAGATTAAATTGCCCTTGCCAATTTAGGTTATTCATTTCTCCAAAAAAGGTTGGAAGCAAAATCAATATTCCCTCACTCTGGATAACTGGCAATGTATATCCAATTACACTAAGGGCAATTATGAGCAGAAAAAGTCTAAAAATGTTCATAAAGTATTTTTTTTAATTCTCTGTTTTATTCTACTCGACAGTAACAGACTTAGCTAAGTTTCTTGGCTGATCGATGTCTGTACCTCTAAGCAAGGCTACTTCGTAAGAAAGAATTTGTAAGGGTACGGTGTACAAAATCGGTGTCAGTAAGAAATCGCATTCTGGCAGATTAATCAGATTTTTTGGCTTCAATTTCATATTGCCTGCAGCATTTCCTACGACATACAATTTGCCCCCTCTTGCTTTCACTTCCTCTAAATTAGAGACTAATTTTTCTGCCAACTCGTTTTCCGGAGCCAAAGCAATAACGGGCATATTTTTATCGATCAGAGCAAGCGGTCCGTGTTTGAGCTCTCCAGCAGGATAAGCTTCGGCATGAATGTAAGAAATTTCTTTGAGTTTTAGAGAGCCTTCTTGAGCTATCGGATAAAAGATACCCCTTCCTAAAAATAAAGCGTTGTCTTTTTTAGCTATTTCTTTAGCGATTTTTATGATCTTGGATTTCAACTCTAGCGACTCAGTTATTTTCTCAGGCAGAGCTCGTAAAGCGCCAACGATTCTCCCTCTTAGTCTTGGGTTTAGGTTTCTGGCTTTTGCCAAGGACAAAGTAAGCAACATCAAGGCAGTTAGTTGCGTCGTAAAAGCTTTGGTAGAGGCAACGCCTATTTCTGGACCGGCATTGGTCAATAGGACAAAATCGGATTCTCTGGCGAGCGAGCTTGTGGGTACATTGCAAATGGCAAGCGAGCCCAAATAGTCTCTTTCTTTGGCGTATCTCAAAGCGCCCAAAGTATCCGCTGTCTCTCCAGATTGTGAAATGGTTAACAACAGGGTGTTTTCATCGACGTACGGATTTTTGTAGCGGTATTCGCTCGCATAATCTATTTGCGTTGGCAGATTTGCAATTGCTGAAAACCAATTGGCTGCTACTCTGCCTGCATGCAAGCTTGTGCCTGCTGCTACGATTTGAATTCTTTCTACTTTCGAGAGCAATTCATTAGAGCCTTCGCCAAAAATATTTTCGAGTACATCCTCGCCTCCAATCCTACCGTCCAAGGTATTTAAAATTGCGGTAGGCTGTTCGTAGATTTCTTTTTCCATGAAATGGCGATAGCCGTTTTTGCCCATCGCCTCACTTGAAACATCGATTATGGTGGTTTTTCTAATAGCCCTTTTTTGGTTCTTATCTAAAATCTTGTACTCTTTTGCCGATACCTCTGCGACATCGCCATCTTCCAAGAAGATGAATTGATTGGTGAGATCAGCAAGCGCCAAGGGATCGGATGCGGCAAACATGCCAGCATCGGATTGGCCCAGAAGAAGTGGCGATTTATTTCGCATCACATAAAAATGCGATTCGTTTTTCAAATCAATGGCCGCAACTGCATATGCGCCTTCTAGTTTTTCTTTCAAAAGCGCCATGGCGTCCAGCATCTCGCTTCCTTGATTTAAGAAAAGATCAAGTTGGTGAGCTATTAATTCGGAGTCGGTTTGGGAGTTAAATTGGTAGCCTTTTTTTACAAGTTGTTCTTTCATGGCAACATAATTTTCAATGATGCCGTTATGCACGATGAACACTCTGTCATTAGAGACGTGAGGGTGAGCGTTCTCTTCTGAAGGCTTGCCATGGGTAGCCCACCTGGTATGGGCAATACCAATTTTGCCCTTGGGTTTTACCTTAACCATTTTGGATTCGAGCTTTTTGACTTTGCCTAAAGAACGAAGGTGCGCAATATCATCTGTTTGATGCAAGGCCACTCCTGCAGAGTCGTAACCACGATATTCCATCTTGTACAGACCCTGCACTAAAAGTTTGCCAACGCTTTTTTCAGTGGCTGCTGCAATTATTCCGCACATTATTTTTTCTTTATGTTCCTTTGTCTTGATCTGCCCAAAGCCAGTCTTTCAGCTGGTACGTCGCTCGTAACAACCGATCCGGCACCAATCATACTGTTTTGCCCTATCTTTATCGGGGCTATCAAGGAGCTGTTGGAGCCAATAAATGCGCCTTTATCCACTTTTGTTTTGTTTTTGTTTTTGCCATCGTAATTAACAAAAATAGTCCCCGCTCCAACATTAACTTTTTCTGCAACTTGCCCATCGCCAATATAAGCCAAGTGCTTAGCTTTTGTGCCTTTGCCGATTTTGCTGCGTTTAACTTCAACAAAATTTCCTACCTCAGAATTTTCTTCAAGGTGGGCATCGGGTCCGATGTGCGCATAAGGACCAGCAGTGACGTTTTTTTCTAAAATTGCATTCTCGATAAACGTGTAAGGTTCAATTTTTGAGCCGTCGCCTATCTTGGAGTTTTTTATGATTGCCCCCGGTCCAATGATGACATTTTTTCCAATTTCAACTTTTCCTTCAAACACACAATTGATATCAATGCTGCTGCCTTTTTGAATTTTTACTTCGCCTCTGAAGTCCACTCTGGTTGGATCAGAGATGATGACTCCTTTTTTTACGAACTCTTTGGCTATTAATAGTTGATAGTTTCGCTCAAGCTGATTGAGCTCTTCTAGATTATTGGCTCCCAAAACTTCCTCCTTGCTGTCAAGTTTGACAGCTTTTACTGGTATTTTGTTCTCATTTGCCAAGCCTACGGTGTCGGTTAAATAATATTCTTTTGCCGCATTTTTATTTTTTAAGCCCTTAAGAAGCTCTTCAAGCTTATTAGAAGCAATTGCCATAATTCCAGAATTTACTTCGGTGATTTTCTTTTGCTCTTGAGTTGCGTCTTTCTCTTCAACAATGCCAAGAACCTTTCCTTGGGAGCTCCTGATGATTCTGCCATAGCCTTTGGGAGTTTGTTGTTCAAATGAAAGCAAGGCGAGACTGCTTTTCCCGGCCGCTTTTACTAAGTTAGTCATTGTGGAGCTTTTCACTAGCGGAACGTCACCATACAAAATAAGTGCGATCGATCCCGCCCTTAAGCCTTTCAACGCTTGTTTTACTGCGTGTCCTGTGCCCAATTGTTTTGCTTGTTTGGACCATTTGCTGTTTTTAGGAGCAGATACAGAAGCTTTTACCAAAGTGGCTTGATCTCCTAAAACGATGTGAGGCTGGCAACTTTTTAATTCCAAAGAAGTATCTAAGACGTGTTGCAACAAAGCTTTGCCGGCAACTTGTTGCAATACCTTTGGCAAAGCAGATTGCATTCTCTTGCCTTTGCCAGCAGCTAAAATAATTGCATCGATTTTCATGAACAGCCCAAATTAGAGCGTATTCTAGATTTTTAAAGAGCGTTTGACTATTTCTTTCGCATTTTGCGAAGCGTTTGCAATCTCGCAGCAACTTCGGCGAGTTCGGCTTTGGCTTTGGAGAAATCTACGTCCGAACTGGCGTCATCTCTTGCTCTTTCAGCCAACTCTTTGGCTCTCTCAGCTTCTGCCTCATCGATATCCTCTGCTCTTTCAGCAACGTCAGAAAGCAAGGTTACTGCATCCGGCTGAACTTCAATGAATCCGCCGGACAGAAAAAACACTTTTTCTTCGCCGCCTTCTAAAATTAGTTTTACTGGGCCTGCTTTGATACCCGTTAGAAGTTGTGAGTGTCCCGGCGTTATGCCAAGCTCGCCCAAAGTTCCAGTTGCAACCACCATTTCAACTTGACCGGAAAAAATTTCCGACTCGGCGCTAACGATGTTGCAAAGAATTGTCGACATATTTACAGAGCTTTTGCGTTTTCTACCACTTCCTCTATAGGGCCTGCCATTAAGAATGCTTGCTCTGGAATATCATCGTACTCCCCGTCAAGAATTCCTTTGAAGCCTCTTACTGTATCTTTGATAGAAACAAATTTTCCTGGAGAGTTGGTGAAAATTTCCGCGACAAAGAAAGGCTGTGATAAGTATTTCTCAACTTTCCTGGCCCTATCTACCGTTTGCTTGTCTTCTTCGGAAAGTTCGTCCATTCCAAGAATCGCAATGATGTCTTTAAGCTCTTGATATCTTTGCAGCACTTGCTGAACGCCCATCGCAGTGTCGTAATGTTCCTGGCCCACAATATTTGGATCCAATTGACGACTGGAAGACTCAAGCGGGTCTACAGCAGGATAAATTCCAAGGGCAGCAATTTGACGAGATAAAACCACAGTTGCATCAAGGTGAGCAAATGTTGTTGCTGGGGACGGGTCTGTTAAATCATCGGCCGGCACATAAATTGCCTGCACTGAAGTAATCGAACCTGTTTTGGTAGAAGTAATTCTTTCTTGCAAAACTCCCATCTCTTCTGCCAGGGTAGGTTGGTAACCTACCGCCGAAGGCATTCTGCCCAACAAAGAAGAACATTCTACTCCTGCTAAGGTATAACGATAAATGTTATCAATGAATAAAAGAACGTCTCGGCCTTCGTCTCTGAATTTCTCTGCGATGGTTAGGCCAGAAAGAGCAACTCTCATTCTGTTTCCAGGAGGCTCATTCATTTGACCATAGACCAAGGCAACTTTGTCCAATACTTGGGACTCCGTCATTTCCAAGTAGAAATCATTTCCTTCTCTGGTTCTTTCGCCTACCCCTGCAAAAACTGAATACCCGCTCGTTTCATAAGCAATGTTTCGAATGAGCTCCATCATGTTTACCGTTTTTCCAACTCCGGCTCCGCCAAACAAGCCAACCTTTCCGCCCTTAGCAAAAGGACACATGAGATCGATAACCTTGATGCCGGTTTCGAGCAGTTCAGAGGATTCTGCCTGTTCTTCGTAAGAAGGCGGGTTTCTGTGAATGGGCATTCTTTCTTTTTCCCCAACTTCGCCTTTACCGTCAATTGGCTTGCCCAATACATTTAAAATTCTGCCTAAAGTTTTTTCCCCCACTGGAACCGTTACTGGTTCGCCTGTATTTTCTGCTTCTGCGCCCCTTTTGAGTCCTTCGGTGATTCCCATAGCGATGGTTCGAACAACCCCGTCTCCAAGTTGTTGTTGTACCTCTAAAATAAGATCTGCTTCTTTTACGACGAGCGCGTCATAAATTTTTGGAAGATCTTCTTTTGAGAACTCTACATCGATTACCGCTCCGATAACCTGTACTACTGTTCCTTTGCTCATTTTTTACCTCAATAGTTTTTATAATGCTGCAGCTCCGCCGACAATTTCAGAAAGTTCCTGAGTAATTGCCGCTTGTCTGGCGTTGTTGTAAATAAGTTGTAATTCATCGATGAGAGTGCCGGCATTTTCGGTAGCATTTTTCATCGCAATCATTTTTGCTGCTTGCTCGCAGGCAATGTTTTCAATCACGGCTTGATAGACCAAAGATTCAATATAGCGCTGCATCAAGCCGTCAAGTAATTCTTTGGCATCTGGCTCATAGATGTAATCCCATCTGTGTTTCAGCTCGGGCGTATCTTCGGCCAAGAGCGGTAAAAGTTGTTTGATTTCTGGCTGTTGAGTCATGGTGTTTTCAAACCTATTGCTAGCCAAATAAACCTTATCAATTTCTCCTGCTTCAAATTTTTCCAGCAGGATTTTTATAGAGCCAATCAAATCTTCTAATGCGGGAACATCTCCGAGCTTTTCAGCAGCCGCAACAACGTTACCGCCGTAAGAGTTAAAAAATACCTTCGCCTTAGTGCCAACTGAGCAAAATTGTTGGCCGATGCCTTGATCAGCCTGTTCTTTTAAAAAGCCAACCAAACTTCTAAACAAGTTTATATTCAAGCCGCCGCACAAGCCTTTGTCGGAACTTACGACAATGACGCCAATGTTCTTGGTTTCTCTTTCCGTCATATACAAAGGCTTGTATTCAGGATTTGAATTAGCCAAGTGCCCAATAACTGAGAGCATGCGATCCGCATAAGGCCTGCCCATTTCCATTCTGTCTTGGGTTTTGCGCATTTTACTTGAAGCGACCATTTCCATGGCGCTGGTAATTTTTTGCGTATTCGAAATACTGGTAATTTGTTTTCTTATTTCTTTTGTATTCGCCATGCTACCAAGTTTGTGTAGATTTAAATTTTTCTAGGGCTTTTTTGAAACTAGCAAGTACGTCATCGGAATATTCTCCAGTTTCGTCTAAGTTAGCCATAAGCTCTTTGTACTCAGAAGCCATGAAAGACAACAATGCAGACTCAAAATCGGCTACTTTGTTAAGTTCTACATCTTTCATGTAACCTTCGTTCACGGCAAAAAGCATGACAGACATTTCTCCAACTGACATTGGCGAGTACTGTTTCTGTTTCATAACTTCGGTTACTTTTTGTCCTTGTTCCAGCTGTTCACGAGACGCGTCATCCAAGTCTGAGGCAAATTGCGCAAATGCTTCAAGCTCTCTAAATTGAGCTAAAGCTATTCTTACTCCCCCGCCTAGCTTTCTAATGGATGGCAATTGAGCTGCCCCACCTACCCTGGATACTGAAATACCTGGATCCATGGCCGGCAAAATGCCTTTGTTGAAGTAAGCAGTATCCAAGAAAATTTGTCCGTCAGTAATTGAAATAACATTTGTGGGCACGAAAGCCGATACATCTCCTGCTTGAGTTTCAATAATCGGAAGCGCGGTCAACGAGCCTGTTTTGCCTTTTACTTTTCCACCGGTTTCTTGTTCAACATATTCTTCGTTGACTCGCGAAGCTCTTTCAAGAAGCCTTGAGTGAAGGTAAAAAATATCACCTGGGTATGCCTCTCTTCCTGGCGGTCTTTTTAGCAGCAATGAAATTTGTCTGTAAGCAACTGCTTGTTTTGATAAGTCGTCATAAATGATCAAAGCATCTTCGCCTTTGTCTCTAAAGTACTCTCCCATAGAACACGCAGAATATGGAGCCAAGAATTGCATGGGGGCTGGATCAGCTGATGCTGCAGCTACAACAATGGTGTGATCCATTGCGCCAAATTCTTCTAACTTTCTTACTGTTGCAGCAATTGAAGATTGTTTTTGGCCAATAGCCACATAAATGCAAGTCATGTTCTTGCCTTTTTGATTGATGATCGCATCAATGGCGATCGCTGTTTTTCCTGTCTGTCTGTCGCCTATGATCAACTCTCTCTGGCCTCGTCCAATCGGGACCATGCTGTCAACTGCTTTAAGACCGATTTGAACTGGTTGATCAACTGGTTTTCTAAACATTACCCCGGGTGCAACTTTCTCAACCGGAGAAGTTAGCTTAGAACCAATGTCGCCCTTGCCATCGATTGGATTTCCAAGCGCGTCAACTACTCTGCCAACAAGCTCATCGCCAACCGGGACTTCTAAAATTCTGCCGGTACATTTTGCAGTATCTCCTTCAGAAAGCAGTTTGTAATCACCAAAAATTACAACTCCCACTGAGTCGCGTTCCAAGTTCAGCGCCATGCCAAATACACCGCCGGTGAATTCGATTAACTCTCCATACATGGCTTCGCTTAGACCATGCACTCTGGCAATACCATCAGCAAGAAATACGATCGTACCTTCGTTTGATTCTTCAGCGGATACATCCAACTTATTAATTCGATCTTTAATGATCTTGCTAATTTCTGATGGGTTTAAATCTTCCATTTGTAACCTCTTAAGTTCTGAGTTGAGTTTTCAACTTTTCTAGTTTGTTTTTTATCGACAAATCAATTACTTGATCGTCATATGAAATTTTTAGGCCGCCAATAAGGCTTTTGTCTATTTCCGTAGCAACGCTTACTTCGGCTTTCATTCTTTTCTTCAATGCTACTTCGATTTGTTTCAATTGATCTTTATCAATCCTGTAAGAGGAAGCAACAGTTATATTTTTTAAGTTTTTTTCCTTGGCAACCAGTTCCTTAAAGTTTTTACTGATGTCAGTCAAAAGCCTCAACCTGTTTGCGCCTCCCGCAACAGAAAGAAAATTTATAAATTTATCTTGAACTTCGTCTCTGAATAACTCGCAAAAAATATTTGTTTTTTCACTTTGTGAAATGCTTGGGGTCTCTACAAGTTGAGATATTTTTTTATCTTCAAGAGCAAGTTCTATCAACGAAAAATCCGCTGTCCACGCATCCAGAGCGTCATCCGCTAAGGCAACTTCGAAAGCTGCTTCGGCATAGGGTCTAGATTGCGTTCTGATTTCTGACATTAAATCTTTTTAATCAAAGAATCGATGATATCTTTGTTAGCCTTGGCGTTTATCTCTTTGTCTAAGATTTTCTGAGCACCGGCAATTACAAGTGCAGCGACTTCATCCCTTAAGCCGTCTTTAGCCTTGTTAGCGCTTTGCTCAATATCTGCTTCTGCAGAGAGCTTGATTTTCTTTGCTTCTTCCACGGCCTGTTCTTTTGCTTCATCGACAATTTGATCCGCTCTGGAGTTTGCTTGATTTATCAGTGAAGAGGCTTCCGCCTTCGCCCCATCTAAAATCGTTTCCGACTCCTTATTTGCTTCTTCAAGTTTTCTTTGAGATTGGCTGGCAGCCTCGAGACCATCAGAAATTTCTTTTCTTCTGTCCTCGAGAAGGTTTTCCATACTGGGCCAAATGTATCTATAAGTAATGAATACAAAGATACAAAAAGCTAAAAGCTCTGCAAAAAAAGTTGCGTTTATATTCATGCTTTTAAGTGAACAAGAATAGTAGCCCTACTGCCAAAGAAATAATTGGCAATGCGTCTGTAAGCCCAAGAGCAATCAACACCTGCGCAAACAATTGTCCTTGAAGCTCAGGCTGTCTGGCCACAGCTTCAATATATTTTGAAGTTAGACTTCCGATACCTATCCCCGCACCTAAAGCGCCAAGACCAGTAAGCAGTGCTCCTGCTATTAATCTACCTACTTCTACTTCCATATTAGTCTCCTAATTTTTTAGCTAGTGTTTGGTACTAGCCAAGTTTAAATAAGCTATTGTAAGCATCATGAAAATATATGCCTGCAAAGCAACAATTAAAATGTGAAATAACGCCCAAGATAAATTCAAGATCAATCCGGGCAAAAACCACAAAGTTTGGGAAAAAGACATTGCAAATTGACCAAACATAATGGCAATCAGGATAAAGATCATTTCTCCTGCAAATAAATTTCCGTAAAGTCTTAAAGCCAGTGCAACATGTTTAGAGACATAGCTTATAAATTCTAATGGCCCAAGCGGCACGATAAAAAGCTCTTTCAGAAATCCTCCTGCCCCATGGGTTTTGACGCTGTAATAAGTAACAAGAATCATCACCACGATAGCGAGAGCAAGGGGAGCATTCAAATCAGCCGTTGGTAAAACTTTGAAATAGTTGAATCCGCCTCCAAAATGTCCAAAGAAGCTAGCCATTTCTACCGGCAGCAAATCCATTAGGTTCCAAGAGATGATCCAGAGACAGCTAGCAAAGGCCAAGGGGCCAACAATTTTAGAAGTGCCGTGGTAACCCGAATTGACTGCGCTTGCAATAAACTCATGAACAAATTCAGCAAAATTTTGCAACTTACTGGGTACGCCTTTTTTTGCTGATCTATTAACCAAACCAAAAAAACCGAAGACGACGGCACCAAGCAAAATTGACATAAAGATTGTGTCTAGGTGGAAGGACCAAAACCCCATTTCTGAAACCTTACATGCCGAGTCCAGTCCTTTGAAAAGTTCTTGCTGATGATTGGCAAAACCCCAAGAAGAAGTTTTTTCACACCAGCCAAAGGTAAGATTTACTAGGTGGTGACCTATGTAATCTGAGGTTTCGATTAAATTTTGTGCGCTTTCTTTAGCCATGTTTATTTGGGCAGTGCATTATAGTGATTACCCCGCCCAATTCTCAAGGCTTAGATGCAATTTATTTGCCATTATTCCTTTTTAAAAGGCTTGATGATTTGTTCAAGCTGGTCGAGGTCTTTGTAAGAGAAAGAAATTTTTCCACTGCCGTTTTTTTTATGAGAAATTAATACTTGAGAGTTTACCGCATCGCTAAGAGAGTTCTCTAGAGCCACAATATTTGGGTCTTTGGAAGAGCTTCGTGCTCGGCCTGTTTTTTTGTTTAAGTGCGAGCTTGCGAGTTTTTCGGCTTGCCTGACAGAAAGACCAGAAGAGATTATTTTTTTTCCTATTTGCTCTTGATAAGCCGGGGGCAGAGACAAAAGAGCTCTGGCGTGTCCCATAGTTAACATGCCATCAAAAAGCATTGTTTGAATTGGCTTTGAAAGCTGCAAGAGCCTCAATGAGTTTGCAATAGCCGATCTTGATTTTCCTAATGCCTCTCCCATGGATTGTTGAGTAAGTCCAAATTCTTTTTGTAGCCTCAAAATTCCTTCTGCCTCTTCTAGTGGATTTAAGTCTTCTCTTTGCAGATTCTCTATCAGGCCCACAGTCAAAGCCGATTCTTCAGAGTCTTCTCTTATTAAAACAGGAACAGTATTCAAGCCAGCTAGTTTTGATGCTCTAAGCCTTCTTTCTCCTGCAACCAATTCATAACCCTTGGCAAGCTTTCTAACGATTAGAGGCTGAATTACGCCCTGAGTTTTAATTGAGTCGGATAGTTCTTTAATGCTTTCAGGAGGAATGTTTTTTCTAGCTTGGAATCTGCTTGGTTTGATGCTGCTTATTTCGGCTTGAGTAATGCCAAGACTGGACTTGATGGTTGGCTCTGCTTTTTTGGCGGGCAGAGACTCTTCGGAGCCAACAAAAGCTCCCATTCCCCTGTTCTTTTTCTTCTCTTGTTCGGGCGACAAAAAGGCCGAGAGCCCTCTTTTCTTTTTTTCAGGCGACATTTTTATCCTCAAACTTCATTATTATTTCGCCAGCAAGTGCAAAGTAAGCCAAAGCTCCTTTCGCATCTGGGTCAATGTACATGATTGGTTTTCCTTCCGAGGGCGCCTCTGCAAGCAGATCGCATCTAGGGATAATGGTGCTGAATACCTGATGCGCAAGAGATTTTTCCAGCTTTTCCGATATTTCTCTGGCCCTTTCTTTTTCTTGATCAAACATAGTTCTCAAAATTCCATCAATCTTTAAATTACTGCCCGTGGCTTCGTTTATTTCAATTATCGTCCTCTGCATTGCGGCCAAACCCTCTATTGAAAAATGCTCGCATTGCAATGGGATAATTATTTTATCTGCCGCTCTCAAAGCGCTCACAGACAACATGCCAAGTGATGGCGGGCTATCTATTAAGCAATAATCATATTTGTGAGCCAATAGGTTTAGTTTTCCTTTTAGGATAGAGGTTGGATCGGAAACTCTTGCCATTTCTAGCTCTGCAGAAATCAGATCTGGGCTTCCTGGAATTACGTCGAAATTAAACTCGGGCTTTCTCTGTATTAAGCTTTCTAATGATGCATCGTCAAGCAATACGTCGGTGATGGTGGTTTCTTCATAAGTCTTCTTTCCGCCAAGCCCTGTGGTTAGGTTGGCCTGTGAATCTATATCCATCAAAAGAATTTTTCTTCCAGTTGCTGCCAGGCTTGCAGCCAGATTTAAAGTTGTAGTGGTTTTGCCTACGCCCCCTTTTTGGTTTGCAACAACAAGAACTTTCACATGTCTACTATAGCAGTTTTAGGACATTTGAATTTCCAAGAAGCCTCTTTTTTTTTCTAGAACTTTAGACGCTTCTGATTCTTTATATTCAATGTCAAAGCCAGGTATGGACAGAGTTTCTTTTTCAGAAACCATTAAAATTATTTTATTTTTCTTTGAAATTTTATTTTCTAAGCTTTTTAACAAATCGACTGGTTCTTTGAACGCCCTGCAAACGATATTTGTCTCATTTATTTGGTTAATTTGCTCTACCCTTGCGTTCTTTATCGAGACTGAATTTAACTCGAGCTCGTTTTTTACGTGCATTAAAAAAGATGTTTTTTTTCTATTTGAGTCTACCAGAGTTAGCTCTCTATTGGGATCTACTATCCCGAGACAGATTCCTGGAAAACCCGGCCCCGAGCCCAAATCTATTACCGACCCGGGTAAAAGGTGTCTTTGTAGAACAGCACAGTCTAAAAAATGCTCTGCTAAATCACTTTTTCTCAATTTTCTGGATACTAAATTTCGAGTTTTATTCCATTTTAAAATTTGATTTATGTATTTATCAGCCTGACTGATTTGTCTTTCAGTTATGTTTAGCTTTGATGCTAATACCAGTTCTTTAAGGTCCAATTTTTTTTGTAAGCGAGCTTTTTTCTTTTTTGATATGAACCAATAGTAAGGAAATGGCAGCAGGAGTTATTCCTGGAATTCTCTGAGCATGAGCTATGGTTTTAGGCAAAACCTTTTCCAGCTTTTGCTTAACCTCATTGGAAAGTCCGGTTATCTCTGAAAATATTATTTCTTTAGGTATTTTTGCATTTTCGTATTTCTTTATTTTTTTTATTTCTTTGTTTTGTCTTTCAATATAACCGGCATATTTTTTTGTTGTCTCGATGTCTAGAAGCACTCCTTTTTCTGGGATCGGCCTTTTTATCAGCTTGTAAATGTCCTCTAGCTTTGCTTCCGGCCTTTTCAAAATGGAAAGAACAGGCTGTTTTGATTTGTTTTTTCCACCAAACGAAGAGGGGTCAATTTTTATTTGTTCCAGCGCTTTTGTTTCTGCATCTATCTTGCTCATTTTCTTTTGAAAAATTTCCCACCTATCATTGCCGATTATTCCTAGAGAGCGTGCATAAGGCGTCATTCTTTGGTCAGCATTGTCTTCTCTGAGAAGCAGCCTGTGCTCTGCTCTGCTTGTGAACATTCTGTAAGGTTCTTTTGTCCCTAGGGTTATTAGATCGTCTACCAAAACCCCTATGTAACTGTTGCCTCTGGACTCTATCCAGGGATCTTTGTCGGCTAGACTCAGTGCAGCATTTATTCCAGCTACTAGCCCTTGAGCAGCTGCCTCTTCATAACCCGTGGTTCCATTTATTTGTCCAGCGAAGTAAAGATTTTCGATGCTCTTTGTCTCCAAGGTTTGAGAAAGGTTTCTTGGATCAAAAAAATCGTATTCTACCGCATATCCAAATTGACTGATCTTAGCCTTTTCAAAACCTAAAATGCTTTTAACCATTTTTTCTTGAATGTCTTTTGGCATGCTTGTTGATATGCCGTTTGGGTATACTTCATCAGATGTTAGTCCTTCGGGCTCAATAAATATCTGGTGAGATTCTTTATCGGCAAATCTATGAATCTTGTCTTCTATTGAAGGGCAATATCTTGGGCCTACACCGTCAATCCTTCCTGAAAACATAGGAGACCTATCAAGTCCAGACCTTATAAGATCATGGGTTTTTTTGTTAGTTCGTGTGATGAAGCAATTCATTTGTTTTGGGTGCATATCAGTCGAGCCAATAAAAGACATACACGGTCCTGGCGAATCCCCAGGTTGAACTTCAAGAGCTGTAAAATCTATCGAAGCTGTAAGTATCCTGGGAGGAGTGCCTGTTTTTAATCTGGCGTCTCCAAGATCTAATGACCTCAGACAGCTTGCGAGTATCTTAGAAGACTTTGATTTCTTTCTTCCGCCTTCTTCCATCTCTTCTCCGGTGAATAGCTTGCCGTTTAAGAAAGTCCCTGCAGTTAAGATTATTTTTTTTGCGCTTATTATTTCTCCATTTTTTAGTTTTACTCCAGTAGCTTTTCCGTTTTTAACTTCTATATCAACAACCTCTTCGGATATTGATGTAAGTAAGTCCTCACTATCAATTAAAGACTTAACTATATTACTATACAAAACTCTATCTGATTGAGATCTGGTAGCTCT